>Ga0067045_1028097_pt1 | contig 43350 bp, 37 predicted proteins | sample TerdegcTABiofilm_FD_59184 | JGI IMG/M metagenome (GOLD analysis project Ga0067045, IMG submission 59184) | Combined Assembly of (Gp0054472, Gp0054536) Wastewater bioreactor microbial communities from Singapore -Terephthalate degrading... | reverse complement strand
AGGCCCATTCATGACCGGTGCCTATACCAGGCGAGGACAAACCTCTTGGTCGACCCTTTCAGGGTCGGTTGGCGGTTTGCCGCGCCGAACCACAGGTTGAAACCTGTGGCTACTGTAGGTGCGCTCCTTCAGAGCGCAAATCCCTGACTGAGTCGTGGGAGAATACGTGACCGTAATTGTGAAATCCTCTACTAAGTGCGGTGAGGCCGCTGGACACCTGAGATCATAAATCGCTATCGGAGAGCAAGAGCCACAGGGGGTGTGTCGTGTCCCAATCGAATTCGACCGTCATCAGAATGTCTGATTACCACAGGAAGAAATCAGGAGGACTCATGAACGGCATCGGTTTATGTGCCATCTTCTCACGGCAAGGGGACTGGGCCTTTGACTACGCCCTCTCGTTGGCAAGGCACCACAAGACCAAGCTCAATATCTTTCATTTCTTGGAATCACCATACCAGCTCAGGCGGGATCTCGTCTTTGTCGATGCTGAGAAGAAGGAGGTGGCCGCTGTCACGCCAGAGCTCATCGCCAAAAAAGATAAGGAGCTCAGAGAGTCTTTTGACGACCGTCTGGGAGAGTATACGGATGTGGGGTTTCGCCTGTGCGAGGGAAACGACGAATGGGAGCTGCGAAAGTGCTTCCGCAGGGGGGAGTACGAAATACTGGTAGTCGGGTATCACGGAAAAGGAGTCCCTTTTGGGGGAACCACCACGATCAACGAATTCGCTGCCAAGTTCAAGGGACCCGTTGTTCTCGTCGGACCGGATTCTCCCGACTCCTTCTACATCAACGAGCCGGCGAGGAAGCGATTGGAAGACTTGATGATCCCTGACGGTAAGTGGAAACTTATCGATTGAGAAGATTGCTTTGAAGCTCGTGTGCACCGTGCGGCACGATTGAGACCGGATTCGGGATATGCAGGCCCATACGGGATTTCTCCAAGACGAACGTGAACAATGGCTTGAACGCGGCCCGATTATTGCGATTGGTTCCGTAGAGTTCCCGCATAGCCCCCAGGGAAAGCCTGTGGTCATATTGAATCACCCGTAAAAGTATATGCCAATGGCTTTGATCAGGATCACTGACAATGTCACGACAACTGCAGCGTGCGAGACAAAGCCGATCATTACTTTCCGCGGCGAATCACTGCTGTTGCGGCTGAGACGGTAAATGACCATCAAGCTGAGAACCAGACCTGCAAGGATCACTATCACTTGCGCAGCGTGGGTGATCGATGGCGAGATCTCTATGGCAACGGCTCGAAAGATCTCGAAGCCGAAGGTTTGCCAGGCCAGCTTCGGCAACTGGGTACCGAGGTGCACCAGATAGTACGAATGGAACGCAAGGTACGCAGCGAGGGTGAGAGGAAGGAGCGCCAGACCGAAGCGCGCGAAATTGTCTCGAAAGCCGTCCCCGAAAACGCGGCGCGAGACCAACGATGCCGCGGCTGTTCCCCCATTGACGCCGAGCACGAGCAGTAGGAAGGTAACGGTAATTCGAGCCGTTTCTCCTAGCGGAAGGTGCGAGCTCACGTCCGCGTACCACGCCATTCTGACCATCATTTCGCTGAGGAGGCCACCGATCAGCCCGAGGACCAGAAAAGCCGTTCCCGCTCTGGGATTGCGAATCTCCCAGATTTCACGGCCGGGCATCCTCAGATTAAGCGTGATGGCATCGTGCGGACAGTTCTTGATGCATTGTGCACATAGGTTGCACCAGCGGTTGCTATGGAGTCTGGGACCGGCGTTCCCGAAGGGGCAGCCGTCGTCGGAGTCGGTTCCTACGTAGCACTCGTTCGTCGAACACTGAGAGATACACACATTGCGATTTGCCCGCAATTCAATGAGCGAGGTCTTGGCAAGAATGCCGATCATCCCGCCAAGTCCGCAAAGATGCTGGCACCACGACTTGCGCTCGTACACTATTGCCACGAGTATTGCGGAGGCGAGCATGGCCAAAAGGAGCAGCCCCAGAATAACCGGCGAGCTTCGTATGTCCGTCACGGTCTCGAACCAGATGATGAAGAGAACCGCTCCTGCCACCACAAAATCACTGTGGAGCTTAAAGAAATCGGGAAACGGTTTACCGAGGTTCACCACGCGTTTTGCCAAATTGCTCATCGTCCCTATGGGACAAATCGCGCACCAGGACCGTGCGCCGAGAAATGCTCCGAACATCAGCAAAGGCCACCCCAGGGCCCAACTTATCAGGGAGGCCGGGTTCTTCAAGGGGTCCGACGGGCCGAAGAACAGTACGGCCAACATAATGACGAAGAAGGGAGCAACAGCACTTTGGAGAATGGCGGGGAACAAAGGGCTTCGAACAGCCTGCTGCACGGGCTTGAATTGGAGCAGATTGAGCTTACCTTTTCCTTCAAACTTCTTGAGGTCAAATGAGATGTCTTCCGGCCGTAGCACGCCTCCGTGGGATACGAGGATGGCACGCTTCAGGGTAGTGGCCAGCTCCATGTCATTTCCCGGCCAACGGTAGTTCACAAGGATTTTCAAGGTCTCTTTGGGTAGCTCGGCCACCGGACGTCGCAGCTCCTGGCAATATTTGGACAGGTAATGGGTGACAAGGCCGGGGATTTCCCTGCGTCTTGTTCTCAGGGGGGGAATGGTGATTGCCCAATCCAGAAAGGAGTACAGCAAGGGGTGGTCCTCAACCGTAATCTCGGAGGCTTCCAATCGAGTCGTAGCGATGACGCGAACTTTCCCCTTCCTTGAGCGCACTCCTCCTGACCGACGAAACGTCCCTGTGACAAGAGCTTCGAGAAGCTTCAATTGCATTACGCGAGTAAGCTTGTCCACACCGCGAATCAGCAGGGTACCGCCTTCCGTCAGATCGAAGTATCCGGGTGACTCCTTCACCCCTCCATCGGGAGCCTGCTCTTCGGCTCCGAAAAAGAGCTCAACCTGCTTTCGAGTACGACTCTCCTCGTCCACAGGGATTCCCTCCGGGGATACTCCATCGTTACCACCTATATCCACTCTGAGAAGATCGACCTGGAGGAACACCTCCTTGCCGTGATGGCTCATTCCGTAGAGGGAATGTGCGATCCCTTCTTTTCCCACACCGGGCTCCCCGATAATCAACACCGGGCAGTCCGAGGTAGCCAATTCCTCGACGCGAGCGGTGACCCGCTTTCGGATGTAATCCCCCATGAAGAAGTCCGGGAACACGTGCTCTTGTCGACTTATCATGTCCTGGAGGGCTCGGCGCTTCATCTTCGTCTCGAAGATGGTCTGATGCAAACGGATTATCTTGCGCCCGAGACTCGTTACCAACGGAATCGTGAATTCCGGCCCCTGCCTAAGAAGATTCTCGAAATCCGCGGGGGCTATCTCGATGACCGTGCAAGGTTCCTCTGCCACTACCAGCGAGCTCGAAGGCCATGGACCGCCTATGAAGAAGCTCACTTCAGCGAAAATGTCCCCCGACCTCAATTCATCGACGATCATTTTCTCGTCGCCTTCGCATAAAACTAGGCTAGCCCTCCCCGAGACGATATAGGTAACGTGATCTCCCCTGTTACCCGGCCCAACGATGTAATCACCGGTGTGGTACTCTCGAGGAACGACTTTGTCCCTCAGGATCTCTCGGATTGGCTCAGGGAATCGGTCGAGAGATCTGCCAATGGTCCCGGTGGGGGACAGCTTCCACATGACCGACATCCTCCCTTCTTTTCCCGCACGGGAGCGTAACGCTCTCTCAAGACTTTTACAGGAATAATTGGTGGTCGGCAATATGATGGGCCTGCCATTTCTCCAGTTCAGCGCGGCGCTCTCAGTCTATGGCTGCGCAACTTGCAGGTGCAAGCCGGAGACAATTCTTTGAAGCTCTTTCACGATTGTGCGTCTCTCCCCTCGATGAACCCTGATCTGACCGTCCCGCAAGGCCAATCCGCGAGCAGCCACCGTAGTATAGGGAGGAAGAATGGTCGATTGTTTCAACCGTGCAGCGAGACTTTGAGCGGAACGTCTAGCCCGGAGGACGAATGGTTACGCGTGGTTTCGCATTTCCGTTGACCCGTGCGACCGCCCACTGTAGAATTGGTTAGTCTACGCTCTCTTTTGATTCTAATTGACGCATTACGTGGGGGGCCTTGCTCATGATGGGGCAGGACGAATATGGATGCGATCCTCGTGAGGAAACCTCGCAATTGAAGAGAATCGTGTCCGAGCTTGCCGCTGTCAGAGTGCAGCGCGATCGCGCCATGGAGGCGCTGCGAGGGAGCGAAGGAAGGGCACAGGCACTCCTGGACGCCGCATCTGACGCAGCAACCCTCGTACGAGCTGATGGAACCATACTGGCAGCCAATGAGGTCTCTGCGCGGGCATTCGGGCTCCCCCTCGATGCCATCATCGGTCGCAATATGTTCGACCTGTATCCTGTCGAGCTCGCCCAAGCACGAAGGACACGGATCGCTGAAGTGGTTAAATCAGGAGGTCCTGTGCGGTTTGTCGAAGGATGCAGTGAAACCTATGAAGAAATCTTGCTGCATCCCATTCACGAGGGCGCGGGGCGCGTCGAGAAGATTGCAGTGTTCTGCAGGGACATAACCAGCCAGGTCCTCACCGAAATCGAGCTCCGTAAAGCAAAAGAAGCCGCCGAGACTGCGGACGTCGCCAAAAGCCGCTTCCTGGCAAATATGAGTCACGAGCTCCGAACCCCCCTTAATGCCATCATAGGGTTTTCCGAGATTCTTCAAGATGAGCTCTACGGTCCTCTTACCGACCAGCAAGTCAAGTACGTGGCATATGTGCGGGAGAGCGGGTACCATTTGCTTAGCGTTATCAATGAGATCCTCGATCTGGCAAAGATTGAGTCAGGTACAATGGATCTCGATTTTTCCGAGGTGTACCTGGCCGATGTCCTGGAAGCCGCCCTCGCCACAGTCAGCGACAAGGCCAAGAGAAATGACATTGGGCTCGAGGTCGGAATAGATGAATCCTTGAGCAGCATTCCCATTCTGGCGGACGTAACAAAGCTCAAACAGATCCTCTTCAACCTCCTCTCGAATGCCGTCAAGTTTGCCGCGCCGGGAGGAAACGTGACGCTTACGGCCCAAAGGAATGGAGAGCAATTGAAAATGAGCGTCTCGGACACGGGAATAGGGTTGAGGCCTCAAGACTTGGAGCGCATCTTCGCTCCGTTCGAGCAGTTGGATGGCTCCTACAATAGACGAAGGGGAGGAACCGGACTGGGCCTGGCCCTGACAAAGAATCTGGTTGAGCTGCACGGGGGTCGGGTCTGGGCGGATAGCGAAGGACTCGGCAAAGGAAGCACCTTCACCGTTGTCATTCCTCTCCCGAAGGAATCGGTTTCTTTGTTCACTCCCGCAATTGATAGTCCCTAAGAGAAGGGGTTTCCCTAATACCGTGAGGTTTGAGACAAGAATACCGGCGAGACGCCGGCGCTACGGGAGAACCGTGCAAGGCATCTCCAAGTAGGAGCAAGTTTCAAACCCGCCCTCCCCTGAATTCAGCTCTCGCCGCCATCCTCGCCGCGTGCCACCGCAATGGGGTCAACAGCGTTGCCGCTAATACGGTACCGTATCTGCACCACGTTGTCCGTGGTGAGCACATCGTTGGCACTGTAGGGGCGGGCCTTGTGCCCGCCCTGAGCACCCGCAAGGGTTGCCCTTACGTTGTGGCAGATTACGTGACCGTATTTAGGAAATGGAGCACTAAGCGACCAACGCGTCAGTCAGATCCGTTACCGACGTATCACCCGTTCCCCAGCGTATTAAATACACGGACAGGCTGAACGAGGACATCCGCGCCCCGCGGCTCACATCGCACGAGGATCACGAGCTTTCCCCTTTCAGAAACAATTTTGAATAGTTGCGACTGTCGAGCACCCGCCTCGCCGAATCTGTGCAATACTGACTTCGGAAGGGAGACAGACGCTCCCCGAAGAATTCTCCGTAGCTCCGGGCCAGGAATCTGAAAGTCCTGAATATGGGACAAAGCATTCACCACGCTGATCAGGTTTCTCGCTATCGCATCGCGACCGTCCGCGGAGATGTCCTCCACCGTGATAGCGTCGTCCACCAAGAAACTGCCCGAAGCCAGTCTTCTGAGCCGATCTAGTCGCCCCCCCACCCCGAGATCGGCCCCGATGTCTCTGGCCAGGGACCTGGCATAGGTCCCTTTGGAACAGATCATTTCCAAATCGACGTACGGTGGATCCCAACCCGTAACCTCAAGAGAGAAGATCTCCACCTTGCGCGGCTCCAACTCCGGGAATACTCCCCGACGTGCCAGCTTGTACAGGGGCACCCCATCTCTCTTGATCGCGGAAAAGTGTGGAGGCACCTGGTCGATCACCCCTCGGTAGGCTCCAAGCACCTGCTCCACGTGCCTCCTGGTTATTCCGGAAGGATCGCCCGTCCGTATCACGACGCCTTCGCTATCATCGGTATCGGTCTGCTCGCCCAGTTTTACCGTAAGCCTGTAGGTCTTCTTCGCTTCGTCCAGGTAATCGAGCGATCTCGTTGCCGAGCCGATCAATATCACGATCAAGCCCGTAGCAGCGGGGTCGAGAGTTCCCGTGTGTCCCACCTTGTCCGGTTTCACCAGACGCTTGACGAGCCGGACCACATCGTTCGATGTCATGTGCTCTGGTTTGTCGACTAAGAGTATTCCGTGCATGTTCTCTTTCTTTGGCACCGGGCTCTCACGATTCCGTGCACAGCCCAGTTCATGGCAATTGCTGCAGCAAAAGTTTCGATCTGGTCCGAAACAACGTGGCTAAGGATCGCTTTTGAGCAAACCGCTCGCCGCTGGTCCGGAGGATGGCAATCCTCCCCTCCCGATCCCGCGGGGGGCTCATGAGCCTTTGCACGTGCACCGCCATGATCAAACAAGGCATTAGAATTGAGGCAAGTTTGGCCAGTATCGCCGGTGAGCCCCGACCACGTCCCGAAGTCGGTTAGCAAAAGAAGGGACCAAGTCCTCGAACGAAGCTTCCATGGGCACGGACTCGTTGTTCGGATCATACTGGGACAAGCAAGAAATGACTCGGTTCGCTGAATTGCGAAGGGCATCGAGGTTATACCCGCCTTCGAGCGTCATGATCAATCGCTCCGAGCAATGGTTTGCTGCCATATGCTGAAGCATCTGGGTCATAAGCTCATACCCGTCCTCGGTCAGCCTCATCCCGCCAAGGGGATCCGAGTAATGAGCATCGAAGCCTGCAGAGACTAGGATGAGATCAGGCTTGAACGCTTCCATAATGGGGGCAACCACCATATGAAAAACGGTCAAGTATTCTGCATCCCCGGCTCCTCCGGCCAGGGGGATGTTGACCGTATAGCCTTCTCCCTCGGCTTTGCCCACTTCCGCGATCCTGCCGGTTCCCGGGTAATGCGGGAATTGATGCGCGGAGAAAAATAGAACCTGATTTGTCTCGTAAAACGCGTTTTGGGTCCCGTTCCCGTGATGCAAGTCCCAGTCGACAACTGCCACGCGGCGCATGCCGTGGACTCGCAAGGCGTACCGCGCTGCCAATGCGATATTGTTGAACAAACAGAATCCCATAGCACGTCTGTACTCGGCATGATGGCCGGGAGGCCGAACCATTGCAAAACCGTTCCGCACTGTTCCGCTGACCACAGCGTCTACCAGGTTGAATAGGCCTCCCACCGCCTTAGAGGCAGCTTCCCACGAATACGCGCATGTGGAGGTATCCGGATCCAGGTACGTGTGGGGCCGGTTGGCAGTTGCCGCAATCTGTTCCACATAGCGACGGTCATGATTCATTGAGATCTCTTCAATCGTGGCCATGCGTGCAGGGATGTCCACCAAATTGAGCCGAGTTCGCTCCTGTTCCAGCATCTCGTAAATAACATTGAGCCGTTCGGGGCTTTCCGGGTGAAAACTCCCCATTTCGTGCTGGAGATAAATCGAGTCTGTGATAATACCGGTAGGTTTCATACATTGACCTTCTTGGGTATCTGCGAGCCCGACTCCGCCATTGGCGCGTCTCTCCAAATTGTGCATTATACCGAATATTTAACCCTATCACTTGGAGTCCCATCCGTCAATTCTTTTCACAAAGCGTCAGCGTGCCACGTGTCCATTGCCGTATGTCCATCGAACCTCCGAAAATTCTCCTTTCCTTGGACACGCTTTGCACGTATGCTCGGACTATACCCAGTCTCGCTGACACGTGGGGAGACAAACGGAAATGCTGCTGGCAATAGACGTGGGAAACACCCACACGGTTATCGGAGTTTATGACGGTCCGAACAGGCTCGGAAGTTGGCGCATTCAGACCGTTGAAGGCGGTACCGCAGAAGAATACTGGATCAAGCTCACCAACTTAACGATGATGGGCAATATTGACGCATCCAAGATCGATGGAGTCATCATCTCTTGCGTGGTCCCTCCCCTCATCAGCGCGCTGGGAGAGCTTTGCAGCGATTTTCTCAAAGTCCGTCCCCTTTTCGTCGGACCCGGCATGAAAACGGGCATGCCGATCAGGTACGACAATCCACGGGAAGTGGGAGCCGATAGGATCGTGAACGCTGTCGCAGCTTATGAGAAGTACAAGTGCGAATTGATAGCCGTAGATTTCGGGACCGCCACAACGTTCGATTACATAAACGCTGCCGGAGAATACGAAGGAGGAGTCATAGCTCCAGGGGTCAAAATCGCTGCGGAAGCCCTATTTCACAAGGCGTCAAAATTGTTCAGAGTCGAAATGGTCGCTCCAGAACGCGTCATTGCAAAAGACACCGCGTCAGCTATTCAATCCGGCATCATTTACGGGTACGCGTCCCTTGTTGACGGCATACTATCAAAGATGTTTCAGGAGCTCGGCGCCAGACCCAAGGTGATAGCCACAGGTGGGCTTGCGCCAGTCATCGTGGAACACACCGAGAACGTGGACGTGATCGAAAAGGACCTGACCATGGACGGGCTCAGGATCCTCTATGCGCGCAACGTTCCTGCCAAGAAAGGCTGATCGCTGACGGTTGCAGCAGTGGCAGAATTCGGTACGCTGCTGCTGAAAGCGCACAAGTTGGCAGGCACGTCAGTATGACAATCGCTTAAGACATTACCAAAAGTACTATGAGCTCCCCGCGTGTCGAGGACATTTATGGGAGGATTACAGACCGGTGGAACGGGCATCTCGCCGTCATTGTCGAACCGGAGAAACGGACATAATTATTGGCAACCACTATGACACACGAACACCGGCGAGATGCCGGCGCTACGGGAGAATCGTGACGACCTCCCTGCGGTCAGGACCGGTCACGAACCTGCCCTTTCCTGAACAGGGATGAAGTAAGTCCGCGACCTTATTCATGAAACGGTGTACTAAGTGGTCGACGGCACAAATACGGTACCGTATCTCCACCGCGGTTTACATGGTGAACGCATCGTTGGCACTGTAGGGGCGGGCCTCGTGCCCGCCCTGGGCACCCATATGAGGTGCCCCTACGTCGTGGCAGATTACGTGACCGTATTTAGGAAATGGAGCACTAAGTTACGCTCGAACACCGAAGAGATCGTTCGCATTGCTGCCGAGTATCCGCTCGAGCACCGCATCTGACAGCCCTAGCTTGCTCAGCTTTTTCAACTCTCGATCCCAGGCATAGGGAATATTAGGGAAGTCCGTTCCATACATTACACGATCCGGCCGAATCTCCCAGAGCGATGGTATGTCAGTCACCGGCAAGTAGTCAGCGAGAATCATTGCCGTGTCCACCCACAGATTGTCGTACCGTTCCAGCATATTTTTGTACGAGCCGAACTCGTCTGCCCCCAGATGAGGCACGCACACTCGCAACCGAGGATAATCTCTCAGCACAGGTTCCAGCTTGTCGGCCCTGCACGTGGTGTAAGGATCCTCAACATACTCAACGTACGGATTGCGCGGTTCACGCCCCACGTGCATGACCAGGGGCTTTTCGAACGCCTGGCACGTGGCGTAGATCTCGTGCATCGCCGCGGTATCCATGAAAAACCCCTGCACGTGCGCGTGCAATTTCACGCCCGCCAGACCGGACTTGAATGCTTCCTCCAGAATGGCTGAAGCTCCTTCTTCTCCAGGAAAGACCGTTGCCGTACCGATCACTCGGGGATTATCCCGGCACACCGCGGCCATATATGCGTTCAGATGTCTGGCGAGGCCCGGTCTGTGGGCATAGTGTAGAGCCACGATGCGCTCCACACCTCTGGACAAGAGAAACTCAACGATAGAGGAAGAGGGAATCCTGTACCTGATTGACCAGGCAAAGCGGTCAAACCAGCTCCAGATTGCTTGAAACAGATTGTCGGGGAAAAGATGAACGTGCGCGTCCACCACAGGTGGCAGTCCCTCCGGAATGCGATCGGATTCCGGATCGTCCATGGAATGCAGTGGAAAAGTGAGCATCTTGAATTCGCCCCTGGAAATGCAAAACCTCCGGGACCCCATCGCTTATCCCGGAGGTTTCTGAGCTCTGATCGCACCGGGGGGAGGAGCGACAGCGCTCATTTACATCTTATACATTCTTAGTAACAAGGCAACCCCATTTCGCGGCTTTTCCCAATTACCCCGCCCTCCACTCGGTAACAAGGATTCGGCTCAGAGCCCCGCCACGGATGCATATCCGCGGCGGGGTAGGGTTCGGTGCGTCCAAGAGTAACCGCTAGAACACGCCCTTGACCTTGCCTGTTTCCACATCAACGTCGACCCTGCGGAACGCGGGATTGGAACTAGTTCCGGGCATGAGAGAAATCGCTCCTGCCACTGGCACGACGAATCCTGCTCCACGATAGGTGAGGATGTCTCTGACGGGCAGTGTCCATCCCTTGGGTACTCCCTTGAGGTTCGGGTCATGGGAGAGGCTCAAATGGGTTTTAACCATGCAGGTACCGAGCTTGGAGAGCTCCGGATCGGCTTCCATCTTCTTTGCCTTTGCTTCTGCCTCCGCGGTGTAGCTCACGCCGTCTGCGCCGTAGACCTCTTTGGCAATAAGCTCGATCCTCTGACGCAGAGGAACATCGAGCTCGTATAGGAGCTTGAAGTCATTGGGCTCATTGCAAGCATCGATGACTGCGTCGGCAAACTCCAACGCGCCTTCGCCACCCTTGAGCCAGTGCTCGGATACCGCCACGCGAGCACCCTCGGCCTCTGCCAGCCTCTTCACGGCCGCAATCTCATCCTTGGTGTCGGTATAGAATGAGTTAATGCAAACCACGGGATTGATACCGGCCTTCTTTACCGTCCTGATGTGATGCAAAAGGTTACTGCATCCTTGCTCGACCCAGCCTACATTCTCGCCCTCGTATTCCTTCGGCATCGGCAAGCCCGGTCTAGGTACCGGGGCGCCGCCGTGGCACTTCAGGGCCCGGATTGTCGCTACGACAACTGCGCAATTGGGCTTCAGTCCTGAGAAGCGGCACTTAAGGTTCCAAAACTTCTCGAAGCCGATATCCGCTCCGAATCCGGATTCGGTTACATGATAATCTGACAGCTTCAACCCTATTCGATCTGCGATGATGGAAGACTGGCCGATTGCAATGTTCGCGAAGGGGCCGGCATGCACGAACACGGGCTGTCCTTCGATAGACTGGAGAAGGTTCGGATTGAGCGCCTCCACCATCCAGGCAGTCATGGCACCGTCAACTTCGAGGTCCGCAGTAGTGACCGGGGCACCACTCTTGTTATACGCGACCACGATCTTAGACATACGCTCGCGCATGTCCTTGAGGTCCGTGGAAACTGCCAGGATAGCCATGATTTCGGACGAGACTGCGATGCCAAAGGACGACCGCATCATAAAGCCGTCCATCTTGCCGCCGATCCCGATAATAATGTTGCGCAGCGCCTGAGCACAGAAGTCGATGATCCAGCCGAATTCCACATTACGGGGATCAATGTTCAGCCGGGGCATCCCTCTCTTTGCCCATTCTTCGTCATCATAATTGAATTCATGCTGCATGCGAGCCGTGAGAGCCACCATCGCCAGGTTGTGCGCATTCATGATAGCGTTGATGTCTCCCGTAAGCCCGAGAGAGAACGGCGTCAGCGGGATGCATTGTGCCAGTCCGCCTCCAGCCGCGGAACCTTTGATATTCATGGTGGGACCGCCCGAGGGCTGCCGGATAGCCGCGACCACGTTCTTGCCCCGCTTGCCCAGCCCTTGCACAAGACCCATGGAACTGGTGGATTTTCCTTCTCCCAGTGGCGTGGGAGTGATTGCGGTGACGTCGATGTACTTTCCATCAGGTCTATCCTTGAGTCGATTAAGGACCTTCTTGAAATCGACTTTTGCCACATAATGCCCGTGCGGTAGGAGCTCTTCGTCAAGGAGCCCCATTTCGTCTCTGAGCTGATACACCGTCTTCATAGTTTTTTCGGCTTCTTCGGCTATCTGCCAGTCAGCCATCTTGGTCGGATCCAGAGCCATAGATACCTCCTCTAATACAGTTCGCAGCGCTTCACAACGCCGCTATTCATTGTTTGGTTCACGAGAGAGTGATCTTCATACGTGGGCGAGAAAACTCAGGTATTTTAATCTCTCCCGGCAAACATAGCAAGGGAAAAAGCCCCGTGCCGCCACGCGCAAGCCTCAGCACGGTGGGAGTAGGTTCAGCATTCCCGAAGGAATGTTGCTGCATTTCTGAAGACCGCCAAGCCTTCCCCCTCCTCAGGAAGGTCCAGTCTCGTCCACGAGGGATGGTTGACCCGATGCACAAAGGCCTCAGGATGGGGCATCAACCCGAAAACTCGGCCGGTAGGGTCGCACAAACCTGCAATTGCATGATCGGAGCCGTTCGGATTATATGGATACTCCATGGTGGCCTCACCGTCGGAAGACGCCACGTACCGCACTACCGCCTGGTGAGTGTCCAGGAGGCGATCCACCAACGACGCCCCCCCTGCTACGATTTTCCCTTCTCCATGACGGACCGGAAGATAGAGCCGCTTCAATCCTCTGGTGAATACGCACGGCGAGTCCCTGTCCACAGCGAGATGCACCCATCGATCTTCAAATCGTCCGCTGTCATTCGCCGTGATGGAAATTTCCCGTCGCGTGTAATCACCGGTGGAGGCAGGGAGCATCCCAAGCTTGGTCAGGAGCTGAAAGCCGTTGCAGATTCCCAGCACGAGCCCGCCCTTGTGCACAAACTGCACCAAACGATCTATGAGACGCTCATCCCCTATCCTCGAGTGGCGAATCCGGTTGGCGCACGCCTGTGCAGCCCCGAGATCGTCTCCGTCCAGGAAGCCGCCCGGGAACACTGCCATCTGATACGACCTGGGATCCACATCCCCTGACACGAGGAAATTGAGATGGACCAAGTCCACCTGATCGAATCCAGCCATCTCCAGGGCATGTTGCGTCTCGATTTCGCAGTTAATCCCGTGACCGGTAGTCACCAGTGCCTGTATCTTCATGTGATCACTCACGCTCACTCATTTTCATCGCAGCCTTCTGTCCAAGGGGTCACAGCGGTTGTCCCAGGTGTCACGCCTTTCCCAAAGGTTCTACCTATCGCAGCCCGCGCGTGAATCCAGCACCCGTATCTCTGGGGCAAACAAGCGATATCTCTACCTCGGATGAGGCAGTCTCGCGCCTGGAAACAATACCCCAATCTTTCTCGCTTTTGAAGCGTTCGAGCATGGAAGGCGCGCGTGAGCAGCGAGGACAGGAGCCACGTCAGGAAGGTTCCGCACGGCACGTTGTGTGTATGTCAAGCAACCATGGGGATCAATGCCCTCTCGTCGGTGACTGTGCTCGGAACTCCCGTGAGAGGAGCGTGGCGGTTCCCGTTTCCGAGCTCAACCCTGGGTAGGCATCTCCCCCGCTTTGTCATTTCCCGTGATCCACGCCCGGCAGTCTCTCCGCCGAGCTTTCCGATGCCCTTGAACAGCCACCGGCACCGCACCACATGCTCCTTCGGCCGTCAGCACGTGCCTTCAGGCAGGGCGCCCGCGTGTCGCCAAGACACAGGACTAGAAGAGCGGCTTCACGGACTTGAGTGCAAGGTCCAAATACGTCGTCGGAAAAATCCCAATATACAGGACCGCTACCACGGCAATACCCAGCGCCACCAGCATTCCCGGATCGAACTCCAACCGGGCAGGGGTCCTGTCCGGAACTTCCATATACATCTTCATAATAACCCGGAAATAGTAGAATACTGAGGCAGCGCTCGTAAGGACACCCACTACGACGAGCCATATATATCCCTGGCTCACGGCAGCGCCGAAGATAGCGAACTTGCCCACAAAACCGGCTGTCGGCGGCATCCCTGCCAGTGAGAACATGAACACAGACATTACCACGGCAAGCAATGGATTCTGGTTAGCAAGCCCGCGGTAATCATCGATAAGCACATTGGCCTCTCCCTTGCGTCCTACCAGAGCCACGACTCCGAATGCCCCAATGTTGGTGAACGTGTACGCAAGCAGGTAATAGAGCACACCCGCTGTTCCCTGTTCGTTTCCCGCGACCATACCGACGAGAATATACCCCGCGTGTGCGATGCTCGAATACGCCAGCATCCTCTTGATGTTGTCCTGCACCAATGCAGCCAGGTTTCCCAGGATCATTGTCAGGAACGCGACCATCCACAGGATCTGCGTCCAATCTGCCTGGAATGCGGGAAGAGCGTCAAAGAAGACACGCACAAACGCGGCAAATGCGGCAGCTTTGACTCCCACAGACATGAACCCTGTTATGGGAGTGGGTGCACCTTCATACACGTCGGGCGTCCACATGTGAAAGGGGACAGCACCGACCTTGAACCCGAAGCCGATGAGCAGCAGTCCAGTGCCCACAAATGCCAGAGACGACGCATTGCCCGACTGCATGTATTTCATGATCGCTGGCAGCCCCAGGGAACCGGCGGATCCGTAAAGCAGCGCTGCCCCATAGAGGAAGATAGCGCTGGAAAAGCCCCCAAGCACGAGATACTTCAAAGCACCCTCGCTGGACTTCTGGTTACCCGGAAGGACGCCCGTGAGGATGTATACGCTCATGGAAAGGGTCTCCAAACCGACGAATATGGTGAGCAAATGGTTTCCGGACACCATGAACATCATGCCCACCGCTGCAAAGAGAAGCAGCACGAAATATTCGGGGAGCCGCAATTCATCGTCAGCCATGTATCTTACCGAAATTAAAACAGTAAGACCAGTGGCTAAAAGAATCAGGAGGTTGAAAAACCAGGTGTATGTATCCACTACCACCAGACCTGAGAAAGACTCCTGATTGGCCGTTCGCAGAGGACCGTTGGCCATTCCTGCTATCAGGACTCCGACCACACTTATGATGGCGGGAACCGTTATCGCACCCTTCCGGATGAATAAGCCCGCGATGAGGACCACAACGCCAGCAATACCAAGAATGACCGCCGGCAGAATGCCTCCTAGATTGATCTCGGGAACTGGGATCATACACTTCGCTCCTAATCCGCGTAATCTCTCGCTATCAGCGGCCGATCGTCTCGAGTGATGATGTCACGGCAATTGTCGTCCCATTACCGGCTGACTTCTGTTTCGCCTTTTCCAGGTCTAAAACGGCCGCTCTCTTCTTTTCAACCACCTGGATGAAATTCTTCACCGAGGGCTCCATGGGCTTGAGAAACGTGTTCGGGTACACGCCGATCCAAACACAAAACACCACGATCGGAGCCAGAATTACGAACTCCCTTCCGCTGAGATCTTTGAGCGATAGGTTTTTCGGGTTGGTCACTTCTCCGAACATCACGCGCTGGAACATCCAGAGCATGTACACTGCGGCAAAGATTACACCTGTTGCCCCAAACACCGCGTACCACGGATAGACTTTGAAGGTGCCAACGAGAATGAGGAATTCTCCCACAAATCCGTTTAGCCCAGGCAGCCCAACGGAGGAGAGCGTGAAAATCATAAAGAATACAGCGTACATCGGCATGACTTTCGAGATCCCGCCGTACTCGGCTATCAAGCGGGTGTGTCGTCGTTCATAGATCATGCCGACGATAAGAAACAGAGCGCCTGTGCTCAAGCCATGATTCACCATCTGGATGATGCTCCCCTCCACCCCTTGAGCGGTAAAGGCAAACATCCCCAGCATGACGAACCCCAGGTGGCTGACACTGGAAAAGGCGACGAGCCGCTTCACATCCGCCTGCACCATGGCCACCCAGGCGCCGTATATTATTCCGATCACCGCGAGGAGGCAAATCCACCAGGCTGCGTCCAGTGCAGCATTGGGAAAAAGCGGAATAGCGTACCGGATGAACCCGTACGTCCCCATCTTCAGGAGGACCGCCGCCAGCATCACGCTTCCTACGGTGGGAGCCTCGGTGTGCGCGTCAGGGAGCCATGTGTGGAAGGGGAACATGGGTACCTTGATGGCGAATGCCAAGAAGAAAGCCAGGAACATCCAGTACTGAGCGTGGGTGGGAACAGGGAATTCGTAGAGCTTGAGTAGATCAAACGTGTACCCTTCCCCACCTGCTCCGGCCATGAAATACAGGGCCAGAATTGCGACAAGCATCAGGAGGCTTCCCACAACGGTGTAGAGCACGAACTTTATGGCTGCATACAGCCTTCTGGCAGGATTGCCCCACACTCCTATGAGGAGATACATGGGAATGAGCATAATCTCCCAGAAAACGTAAAAGAGGAAGAGATCGAGGGCCACGAACACACCGATCATTCCCGTCTGCAAAACGAGCAGGGAGATGAGAAACTCCTTGACCCTGTGTTGGATGTCGTTCCATGCGGCCAAGACGCAGATTGGGCCCAGAAACGTCGTAAGTAGGACGAGAAAGAGGCTTATTCCGTCAATACCAAGCTTGTACGAGATCCCCCAATCCCTGACCCACGGATGGCTCTCAACCAGTTGCATGGTTGCGGTTGAAGAATCGAACATGAAATACGCGGCGAGGCTCACCGCAAAGTCCGCCAACATGAACACCAGAGCTATCCAGCGCAGGGTTTCTCGACTCTCCCTATTAATGAAGAGGAGAATTGCCGCGCCAACCAAGGGAAGGAACGTGGTGTAACTGAGTACGGGGAAGGAAGCGTTCTCCATGAGAGGAATTCCTCCATGTCCTATCGCAGGACGAGATAACCGATGACAAAAACGACCCCTACCAGGATCGAGAGTGCATAATCCTTGACAACACCCGACTGAAGCCTCCGCAGGACAGCGCCCCAGCCTCTGACTATGCGTGCTGTTCCGTTGACGATGCCGTCGATCACCGCGTCGTCAAACATTTTCCAGAGAAACTGGGAGAATCGCACAATCGAGTTAACGAACAAGATGTCGTAAATCTCATCAACCCAGTACTTGTTGTACACGAGCTTGTGCAGTCCCGGAAATCTCTCCACCATTCTCTGAGCTGCCCCGGGCTCTGTCAGGTACATCCATCGCGCGTAGAAGAACCCCGCAATGGCTATGGCAAGGGACACGCCCATGAGGGTCAATTCCAGCGCCACGCTGTGATGCGCAGCCGCGTGCTCCCCCTTGAGGACAGCTTCTGCAGGGGCAAAGACCGGAGCCAGAAAATCGCCGAACACGTGCCAACCCTTCAATATGGGGATTCCGACGAATCCCCCCACCAGCGACAGCACAGCGAGTATCATCAGCGGTACGGTCATGATCGGGGGAGACTCGTGCAAGTGATGGGCAGCTTCAGGCTCCACGCGGGATTCTCCGTAAAAGGTCATGAAGACCGATCTGAACATGTAAAAGGAGGTCATGAGCGCAGCAACTGCGCCAACGATCCAGAACCCCGCTCCGCGCTCGAAGGCAAAAAAGAGGATCTCATCTTTGCTGAAAAAGCCTGCGAACGGTAGGATCCCCGCTATGGCCAACGTTCCGAACAGATAGGTCCAATGAGTATGCGGCAGGTGGCTCTTCAGAGCCCCCATTTTTCGCATGTCCAGCTCGCCGCTCATCGCGTGCATCACGCTGCCGGCAGCCAGGAAGAGCAGGGCCTTGAAAAAGGCGTGGGTCATGAGATGAAATATACCCGTGGCAAAGGCGCCGACGCCGCATGCCAGGAACATGTATCCCAACTGGCTGATGGTGGAATATGCCAGGACCCGCTTGATGTCGAATTGCGTGATGCCTATGGTAGCCGCATAGAATGCAGTGGCAGCGCCAATAACGGCAACGACCGAAAGCGAGATAGGCGCCAACGCGAAGAGGATGCTGCAGCGGGCAACCATGTACACACCCGCGGTAACCATGGTGGCAGCATGGATCAGGGCGCTGACCGGTGTCGGGCCCTCCATCGCGTCCGGGAGCCATGTGTACAGCGGGATCTGAGCGGATTTTCCCGTGGCACCGACGAAAAGGAGAAGAGTGATCAGGGTAACCAGCAGTCCTCCCTGTGCCAGCTTAGCGTGGGCTTCCGAGAAAACCTGAGTGAAATCAAATGTTCCGAAGGTGACGAAGATGAGGAACATCCCGATAAGGAACCCGAAATCACCCACCCGGTTTACGACAAAGGCCTTCTTGCCGGCATCGGCAGCAGACTTCTTCTCATAATAGTAGCCGATGAGCAGGTACGAGCACAGCCCGACTCCCTCCCAGCCCACGAAAAGCAGAAGGAAGTTGTTGCTCGACACCAGGATGAGCATGTTGAACACGAAGAGGTTCAGGTATGCAAAGAAGCGTCTGAATCCTAGCTCTCCGTGCATGTACCCTATGGAGTAAACGTGAATGATGAAGCCAACGCCACTGACGACGAGCATCATGACCGTGCTGAGAGGATCAACGAGAAATCCGATAGGCACGTTCAGATCTCCAGAGATGATCCACGTGTACACCACTTTCTGGACGGAGCGAGAGCCCGGATCCATTCCGAGAAGCTCCAGGAAAATCGACACAGCTATGACAAAAGAAGCTCCTACGGATAAGGATCCTATCCATCCGATGGCCTTTTCCGAGAATGCTTTGCCGATTAGCCCGTTGATCGCAAATCCGATCAAGGGGAAAACAGGTATCAGCCAGACCAGATCAATCATTCCAGGCTCCCAATGCAATAGTGCGGGACATCATACTCGATTTGGCGCCGGTCCATGCCCGCGGTTTTGCTTACCACTTCATGAGACTCATTTCGTTCACGTTCGCAGTGCCCTTCTCCCGGAAGATGGCTACCGCTATTGCCAGTCCCACAGCAACCTCAGCGGCGGCCACCACCATGGTGAAGAGAACAAACACCTGTCCTTCCATGGAGTTCAGAGTGTGGGAAAACGCCACGAAGCTCAGGTTAACCGCGTTGAGCATCAGCTCGAGGGACATGAGGATGACGATCACATTTCTGCGGATCATCACTCCGATCATCCCTATAGTAAACAGCAGAGCAGACAAGAATAGGTAGTGTTCCAACGTGATCATTTGTGTTCATCCCATGTCAAATTGGAGAGAGAGGGACGCTATCCCTTCGTCGCTCCTGTGGACCTCTTCCGCGCAAGGATCACCGCGCCCACTATCGCCGCCAGCAAGAGTATGGAGACGATTTCAAAGGGGAGCAGGTATGTCGTGAACAGCTCCCTGGCCAATATCTCCGTATTGCTCATCTCGGGCACCGCCGCGGGAGCGCCTATCTGAGGCGCCCTCGGAATCACCGCGGTCAGGACAGGCCCGATCATCGTGAGCACACCCAGTGCCAGGACTGCCCCTATCCACCAGCGTGCCGACTTCGCGTCCGCCTGGAAGATCGTGGGACCAAGATTCAGAAGCATGATCACGAACAGGAAGAGGACCATGACGGCTCCAGCGTACACCACGAGCTGTACCATGGCCACAAATTCGGCCCTCAGCATGAGAAACAGGCCCGCGAGGCTGACCATTGCAAGAATCATGAAGACGACGTTATGAACGGGTCTGCGGAGAAAAACCACACAAAGTGCCGAGACCGTTACGATTACGGCCAGTACATAAAACAGCACCGCTTCCATCAGGGTATACATACCTCCATCGACGGACTGACCTGTCCCGCTGCCACCGCTGTCCCTCAGGGCCGCTCGACGGCCCAGTCCGCATCGACTCCACTATGGGCGACGCTCGACTCGGATCAACCAGAGAGGAGTGGAAGATCTCCTGCACCCGTCCGTCAGAGTCATTCCCAAATGTGTTTACCTACTCACCTACTTACGTGTTTACCTATTCATCCGTGTGCGTAGCGGTCCCTAAACTCCACAGCACCGCGGGCTACTGCATCATCCTTGGCCGTCAGTTCGGCCTGCCATGATCCTTTGTCACTCGACCACGCACCTGGAGATCCCTCGTCACGTTGCGACGCGTGTGCCTTTCTTTCAGCTTGCCACCTTCTTCTTGGCCTCGTACCTCGGCTGCGGAGGCTCCAGAAGCTGCTCTTTGTCGAGAATCAACCCCTCCCGGCTGTAGGCCGAGATCTCATATTCCGTCGTCATCTCGATGGCTTCTTTCGGGCACACCTCCACGCAATAGCCGCAAAAGATGCATCGTCCCAGGTCGATCACGTATTTCTCCGGATACTTCCTGTTGTCCGGCTCAGCCGCGCCCTCGATGTAGATGCACTGCGCCGGGCACACGGTGGCGCAGAGCATGCAAGCGACACACTTGATCTTTCCCGACGCATGCTTCGTCAGAACATGCCGGCCCCTCCATCGGGGTGCAACGTCCCACTTCTCCTCAGGATATCGGAGAGTAACTTTGGGGCTGAAGAAGTAATCCAGTGTCAGCTTGAGTCCCTGAAGAAGGGGTTTGATCATTTTTCTCCGTCCTCACGTATGGTTGGGCACACTGTCCGTGCACAAGTAGGATCCATTGCCGATGTCCTCATCCTACGTGGCGCTGAAGCCACAGGGTGTAGAGGAAGGCAGTGAGCATAACGTTGAACAGTCCGGCCGGTACCAGCACCTTCCAGCCCAAGCTCATGACCCTGTCATACCGCAATCTCGGGTACGTCCCACGAATCCATACGAACACGAACACCCAGAAAAACGTCTTGAGCAGGAACCAGACCGCCGGGGGAAGCACGGGTCCCTGCCATCCCCCAAAGTAAAGGGTCGTAATAAGGGAGCTCATGAACAGCAGATGCGCGTACTCTCCCAGGTAAAACAGCCCGAATTTCATTGAGCTATATTCTGTCTGGTAGCCAGCCACCAGCTCGTTTTCGCACTCCAACAAATCGAAAGGCGTGCGCCCTATGTCCGCCGATCCCGCTATAAGCAGCAGGAGGAACCCAAGAGGTTGTCGGAAAATATACCATTTCCAGATCGAGTCCTGGGACTGCACGATCTCGACAAGGCTCAGAGTCCCTGCCAAAATGAGCACGCCTATGACGGCGAGGGCCAGCCCGAGCTCATAGCTTATCATCTGTGCCCCGGCTCGTATCGCTCCCAGAAGCGAATACTTGTTGTTGGAGGACCAACCGCCAAGTATGACACCGTATGCACCCAGGGACGTTACGGCAAAGATGAACAGGATGCCCACGTTCATGTCTGAGATCACGCCCTGGTTCAGGCCGTACCGGTCTGCGGCCGGTCCCAGGATCCTATCCAGACCCAATCCCTGTGCGAACGGTATCACTGCAAACGGTGTCAAAGCGCATGTCACGACAATGAGGGGAGCGAGCACGTAAATGAACTTATTCGCTCCAGAGACCGTTATCTCCTCCTTCAGCAAGAGCTTTGCCCCGTCTGCAAGCGGCTGAAGCAGCCCCCACGGCCCGACGCGGTTCGGTCCCAGCCTCACCTGGATCCACCCAAGGACTTTGCGCTCCAGCAGGGTGAGGTATGCGACAAAGGTCAATACTGCCCCGATGAAGATCAGGATCTTAATAATCAGGAATATCACTGCCGGAATCGTGCCTTCCATACGTAAAACCTCGCCGGTATCTAAACCTTTTCCACCTTCACATTCACAGCGGACTCTCCCCACCGGAGGAAAGCGTTGAGTTTCAGCTCACCGAAATGATAGGGAACAATGACCGTTCCCGGTAAGGCGCGGCGGGAAGCCTTCACTGTGAGCTCAGTCGACGCGCCATTGGCGTTGCTGATCCGTATGGCCTGTCCATCCTTCAGACCGAGCAATTTTAGATCCTTGGGGCTCATCTCCGCGGTAGCCTCTGAGACCACCTCCATCAGGGAAGCGCTACGACGAGACATCGACCCCGAATGAAACTTCAATATCCCGGGGATCAGGAACAGAGGAAGTGCTTCCGGGGCGGGGCTCATGATGGCCGGAGCCGGAACGAGCCGGGCTTTGCCGGACGGAAAGCCCCCTTCGTAGAGCATCTCCTTGCCGGAATCCTCGGAATCGACGCAGGGCCACGTGATGCCCTGGCTTCCTAGCCTCTGGTACGACACACCTCCATACACGTCCACTAGACTCGCAATCTCTTCCATTACTCTCTCGGGACCGGAATAGGTGAGAGAGAGATTCCCCATCAGAGTAGCAAGCGCAATAAAGATCTCCAGGTCGCTTTTTGCACGACGTTCGTCTGTGGTCGGAGCCAGCCGCTGGATCCGCCGGTCCGCAGTCGTATATGTACCGGATTTCCCGGCGAATGAGCTGACAGGGAGCACGGCATGGGCCAATTGCGCTGTGGGAGTGAGGAACATGTCCTGAACGACGAGAAATTCAAGCTTGCACAGCGCTCGCTCTACCTGGCCCCGGTCAGGATACGTTTCCACGGGGTTCTCGCCCACCACGTACAGGCCTTTTATCTCCCCCTGTTCCGCTTTTTCGAGAATTTCCCTCGCACCCAGTCCTGGATTTTCGGGGATCGCCGCGTCCCATGCCTGAGAGAATTTGGCCCTGGCCGCTTCGTCTGCTATGGGGTAAAGGCCCGGGAGGAACTCCGGGGTCAGTCCCATATCTACTGCCCCCTGAGAATTTGCCTTCTCGCCGAACACGTGGAGGCCACAAGCTTCCTTCCCTATCCTCCCCGTGACAAGCGCCAAATTCGCTGCAGCCTGGGCTAGCTCTACGTTGTGAGCCACACGATTCATCCCTGTCGTGAGAATCAACGTGGCGTGCTCAGCATCGGCATATGCCTGCGCGGCAGCTCTGATTACCTCCGGATCATTGTTCGTAAGACTTGCCACCCGCTCCACGGTGTAATCGCTCAGCGAAGCCACTAGATCGTCAAAACCCTCGACCTTCAAATCTAGGGCTTTCTTGTCGAACCGCCCCTCATCAGCGATCCATTTGAGCATGGCATATGCAATCAGATGCTCGTACCCCGGAGGAACCTGCAGGAACGTGCTGCCCATGCGTTCCGCGAGCTTGGTCCGTACAGAGTCCACGACTATGATTTTGGCCCGTTTGCGACCATGAGCGAGGATGACCTCATTCTTCGCCACCGGGTGGGTTTCGTTGAGGTCCGCTCCGAAGAGAACAATGACGTCGGCTTTCCTGATCTCCCTGATGGAATTCGCGCCTGCTGCGTATCCGAGCATAGGACGCAGAGCATCGGTCAAGCTTCGATAGGAATAGCCGCCCGCGTGATCCAGGTTCGGGGATTCGAGCACGGTTCGCACGAAGCGATTGAGCACGTAGGCTTCCTCATTGGTAAGCCGCGCCGAGCCCAGGGCAGCGAGCTTGGAGCCCCCGTGCTCCGTCCTCAGCGCCTTGAGGCGCCCGGCTACGAATTGGAGCGCCTCCGCCCAATCCGTCTCGACCAGCGAGCCGTCCTTTCGGATCAACGGCTTTGTCAGGCGAGTATCCGAGTATATGTACGGCCATCCGTATCGCCCTTTTACGCACAGGTTCCCCTCATTAGGGCTATCCGCCGGCGATCCCACGTACACAATTTTGCTGTTTTTCTCACCCACTGTGAGCCTGCACCCCAGGCTGCAAAAGGAACAGGTGGTATCAGTCCTTCTCAATTCGAACAAGCGGCCGGTTCCCACGAGCCATTTCGAGCATATGGCCCCCACGGGACAGATCGACGCGCATTGACCGCACAGCTCGCATGCGAGGGGGCGCTGGAAATCGGTCGAGACCTCCGTGAACATTCCTCTGTTCACGAAGCTCAGCTCCCGCTCTCCCTGCACCTCGTCGCAAATGCGCACGCACATGCCACACTTTATGCAGAGGTTCATGTTGAAGCGGATAAAGTGCGAATCGTTGTCCACATGAAAATATCGACTCTCCTTGGAAAACGGCAGATCCCCGATCTTGTATTCGTACACGAGGTTTTGGAGCTGGCAATTCCCTGCAGCGTCACAACTCGGGCACAGGAGAGGATGCGACCTGAGCAGCAGCATGAGCTGCACTCTTCGGATCTCGACGAGCTTGGGAGTATTGGTGGCCACTTCCATGCCGTCCCGTGCTGGATTGAAGCAGGCCGGCATAGTGCGAGTACGACCTTTGGCCGTGACTTCCACGATGCACAGGCGGCATGAGCCATACGGAATGAGACGCTTATCGTGGCACAAAGTGGGAATCCGTATCCCGGCTTTTTGAGCAGCCTCCAGGATAGTGGCTCCACGTTCGACAGAGACTTCAACACCGTCGATGGTCAAAGTAACCATAGAAATTCACTCGCATTCGAAGATTAGGTATCTGCTTTCAGTGCCGTTCGTCAACCGCCGGCAAACGGACGGCAGTGCAAGCCGAGATTATCTGATCGCTCCGAACCTACAGTTCATGATGCACGTGCGGCACCGGGTACACTTGTTGAGGTCGATTCTGGCCACCTGCTTCTTTTCCCACGTGATAGCGCCCGAGGGACAGTTGCGGTAGCACATACCACACATCTTACACTTTTCCTCTATAACCACGAAGTCTATGAGATCAGGACACACGAGCGCAGGGCAATGCTTGTCACGTATATGAGCGTCGTACTCATGCCTGAAATGGCGAATCGTCGAGAGAACAGGGTTGGCTGCGCTCTTTCCCAGTCCACAATGGGAGGTGTTGTTAATATGGTGTCCCAGCCAGATAAGAAACTCTACGTCACCTTCCTGGCCTCGCCCTTCGCAAATGTCCGTAAGCTTGTCGTGCATGACCTTGAGGCCTTCCCGGCACGGGGTGCATTTGCCACAGGATTCGTCGACGCAAAAGCCTGTAAAGAATCGTGCTGTGTCGACCATGCACGTGGAATCGTCCATTACCACGACACCGCCGGATCCCATCATGGCGCCGGCATCGTAGAGGGACTCATAATCGATCTCTACGTCCTCACTTCCGGCGGGAATACACCCTCCTGAGGGGCCCCCGATCTGAGCTGCCTTGAATTTCCTCTTCTTAGGGATCCCACCGCCGATGTCGAAAATCAGCGTCTTGAGCGTCGTGCCCATGGGGACTTCCACGAGCCCCACGTTGGTCACGGCACCGGTAAGGGCGAACACCTTGGTCCCTTTGCTCCCCTCGGTTCCTATGGAAGCGAACCATTCCCCTCCGTTGAGTATGATAGGATTGATGTTGGCAAAGGTCTCCACGTTGTTAAGATTCGTGGGCTGGTTCCACAGACCGGCCTCAGCGCTCCGCGGAGGCTTGATTCGCGGCATGCCGCGCTTGCCTTCTATAGAGTACATCAGAGCAGTGGATTCCCCGCAGACGAACGCTCCCGCTCCTGGAGCGATGCCGATATCGAAATCAAACCCGCTTCCCAGAATGTTCTTGCCCAACAGGCCGTATTCCCGGGCATCGTTGATCGCCTTTTCGAGCCTCTGGATGGCGAGGGGATACTCAGCGCGCACATAGATGTACCCTTGGTTGGCGCCAATGGCGTAACCGGATATGGCCATTCCCTCCAACACCGAGTGCGGATCCCCTTCCATGACCGATCTATCCATGAACGCGCCTGGGTCGCCTTCGTCACCATTGCATATGGTGTACTTGGGAAAGCTGTTGTACCGTCGACATTCCTCCCACTTGAGCCCCGTGGGAAAACCGCCGCCGCCACGGCCTCTCAGGCCGGATTTCTTCACTTCCTCGATGACCTGCTCGGGAGTCATCTCCAGAAGCGCCTTGGCCAACGCGGCGTACGCGTCCCGGGCAATGGCCTCGTCTATGCTCTCGGCATCAATGAGCCCGCGGTTACGCAGCACGATGAGTCTCTGGAGCCCGAAGAATCCGATGTCCTTCATCAGAGGCACTTCAGCCTTGGCTCCTGCCTCTTTGAACAAGAGCTGCTCTACTATTCTGCCCTTGAGTACGTGCTCCTCCACGATCAACGGGGCATGTTCGGGCTTGACCTGATTGTAGAAGACGCCGTCGGGATACACGACGACCAGAGGCCCCATGGCGCAGAAACCATTGCACCCGGTCATCACGATCTCGACCTCATCCGAGAGATGCCTCTTGGCCAGCTCGCGCTCCAGCGCCTCCTTGACGGCGAGAGATCCGCTCGCTATGCATCCTGTGCCGGCGCACATCATGAATTGCATTCTATAGCCGGGACTAACGCTCATCCTTATCTCTCCTCCCGGTCCACGAACGTTTTGTGGTCCCGGGCTGTAGCTCTTGCTCCCGCGGACTTCCCGCTCAGGTTGCCACGGTCTCGCTTCCCATTGCGAGAGCATATTCCTGCACGGGCTTACCGTCCATCACATGCTCCGCAAAAATCCGTAAGGCCTTTTCCTTGGTAAGCAACACGTATTTCACGGGGGCCTGATCCGCCACTTCGACGGTCATCATGGGCTCCTTTGCGCACAAACCGGCGCATCCGGAATTCGTCAACATGACATCGGACGCATCGCGCCGTGCAATCTCCTCGCGCATCACGCTCATAATGTCTCGCGCTCCGGCTGCGATGCCACACGTGCCCATATGTACCGTGATCTTGGCTCGGAACTCGCCTTCGCGAAGGATCATTCTCTTTCGCTCACGCTCTTTGATTTTCTTCAAATCGTGTACCGTGATCTTTGGCACGATTCTTCCTCCTGGAACATACGTTTGCTCTACTCTGGGGGCGTCTCCCCGGTAGGATCCTCCGTGCCCAAGATTACTGATAACCGTCGAGGATCTTAATCGTGTCCTTTGGCTGCACGTTTCCGTGGGTGTCTTCTCCCACGAGAAAGACCGGCGCCAGACCACACGCTCCCAGACATCTCACGGCTTCCAGAGTGAACCTTCCATCTGCGCTGGTTTCGCCGACCTCGATACCGACTTCCCTGCGGATCACATCAAGTATCTCCTTGGACCCCTTCACGTAGCACGCCGTCCCCAGGCAGAGTCGGATCACGTGCCGTCCTCGCGGCTCAATAGTGAAGAAGGAATAGAAGGTGACTACCCCGTAAATGTGCGATGCCGGGATTGCAAGGCCGGAAGCAAGGTATCGCTGGACCTCCATGGGAACGTACCCGAACAGATCCTGCGCCTCCTTGAGGGCGGGAATGAGATAGCCTGGATTACCAGCATACTTGTCAATTATGGGATCCAATTTCTCGAGCTCTTCCCATTCCAGAGCTGGTACTGCCGACTTGGCCTTCTTCTTGAGTATTGCGTCTCTTTCTTCCACTTTGCAGTTTCTCCCTTATCAGGTGAGGCCTTTTGCCACCTCGTCGATACCTTCTTTCACATTGTCCCGAATTAGCTGGAGAATGCCGGGATTATTCAGCGGAAGCTCTTCCAGATCGGCTCTGAGCTCCCTCGTGTCCAGCACATACTCCCGGTTGTTTCTCCTGTGCGTGTACACGAAATCGATCTCCGGGTTACCTTCGATCAGCGTCACCATGGTCTCGGCCATGTCACCCATGGGCTTCCGGTCTATGTGCGAGTGGCGCATAGACGCAGTAACCGTCGTCCCCACTCCGAGGGCAGACTCAACCGAAAGATCGCCGTCCGCCTCTTGCGCCGACTGCTGGAACAGGGACAATCCGAGCCCCACTTTCCGAGTCGTCCGTGTCGTGGTGAACGGATCCAGTACTCGGCTGACAAAGTCCGGATCCATTCCGCGTCCGTTATCACGAACGGTTATCACAAGCTTATCCTCCGCCACATCTTCTTCCACTGTTATCTCCACGAGGCTTGCTCCCGCAGTGATGCAGTTCTCAGCTACATCCAGAATGTGCAGCGAAAGATCCTCCATACGGCGTCCTATGCGTGTCCCCGAACGTGGTCACGACACGCATCCCCCCTCGATAAACCTCCCATCTCTGCCCGCCAGCGCCTTGGTCAATTCCTCGAACGTAGGTGCAGTCATACGTGCTGTCGTTGAAACGATCCCTATATCCTCCGGATAGTGTGCGTCCGAGGACGTGATCAGCACATGATTGCGCGCCTGCGGATAGGCAGCCCTCACTGATTCGTAGGTCGAGCGTTTGGATACTTCCAGAGCGTCCAATTTCAGGCCTTCGGGAATGAACCCGAGCTGCCCGAATATGCCGAAGCCGGAGCGATCCACATGGGCCGCGACCGCGACTCCGCCACATCCGTGAATCAGCGCAACCACTTTCTCTGTGCTCAACGTGGTAGCACCTATCAAGAGCCTCTGGTCAAGGTCTACCACTTCGTCGAATTCGTTTGCCACCACCTGATAACCGAACACTTCTTCGTCATTTTGCCCGATCAGGCGGGCATATACTTCTTCCTGAGCAGCAGCCGCAGCCTCATCTGACGGGAACAATCCCACGAGGTGAACTTCCTCCGAGGACGTGATTTCCATGCCAGGCACCACCAGCAGCCTCGTGCCTGTAGCTGCTCGCCTGGTGGCGGCGGTATTCCTCGCAGAATTGTGGTCGCAAATGGCAATCACGTCCAGTCCCCGTTTCACCGCGATCTCGACAATGGCCCTGGGGGTCATATCTGCGATCTCGGTGCACGGAGACAATACCGTGTGTATGTGAAGATCGAGTCTGTACGTTCGAAGATCGTCCAGTTCGCCTCTCGTGCCGTTTCAGCGACGCCCCGGCGCTCCCGGGTAGATTTCGGCGAGGTTGCGTGTTTCGACCCCAAACCGGAGGCTGAGATGCGCCGCGGGGTATTACCCCCGTCTCCGAATCCCCATCTCGTAGAGCTTCCCGGCGACTTCGTAGGTTTTCAGAGGGGTCACCATGATGGGAACGCTCTGATCTTCGGCCTTTTCCAGGGTATCCGGATCGGGCTCCCTGCCGCCAACAATGAGGATTCCTGCGAGATTGTTGAGAAATGCCACTGCAACGATATTCTGGTGCAACTGGAGGGTGATCCAGAGATCTCCCTCCGTTGCTCCGGCAATAACGTCGCTGAGCAGGTCGCTCGCGTAGCCTCCCGTCACTTCACGATCCAGCTCCGAATTTCCGGCCCGCACCTCAAGATTCAAGGCCTTCACCACTTCAGCGAGTGTCATCAACGCTCCTCGACACTGACCTAACGGTCGACTTCCGCCAAGACGATATCCACACTGGACAGTATGGCTATCAAGTCGGCGAATAGGTGTCCCTTCGACATCAGGGCAAGGGTTTCGAGGTTCACGAAGGCGGGGGCTCTCCATTTGAGCCGCAAGGGCTTGGGTCCGCCGTCGCTGATAATATAGCAGCCCAGCTCGCCTCGAGGGGACTCGATACATCCGTAGTATTCGCACACCGGTGGTTTGAGGCCTTCGACGACCAGCATGAAATGATGGATGAGCGCTTCCATTCGCTCGTAGATCTCTTCCTGCGGAGGGAATATGAGTCCTGGCATGCGTGCTCTGATCGGTCCTCCGGGGAGCTTAGCAAGGGCCTGCTTGAGAATGCGGTTGCTCTCCCTCATCTCCTGGACTCGGATCAGGTATCTGGAGTAGACGTCGCAGCCCCATTGCACGGGTATCGAGAAATCATACTGCTCGTATCCGCTATAGGGCTGGCTCTTTCGCACATCCCATGCCAATCCCGAGGCTCGAATCATGGGTCCGCTGGCGCCGAGCGCTATGGCGTCTTCCAACGGAAGGATGCCGACACCTTTCGTCCTGTCTACATATATGGCATTCTTGGTTAGGAGAGTTTCGTACTCGTCTACCCGTCGCTCGAAATGGTTGGTGAACGCTGTCAGACGTTCGATAAATCCCTCTTCCAGGTCGCGATTGAGGCCTCCGATCCTCAAGTAATTGGGCATCAGTCGTCCACCTGCGGTGAGCTCGAACAAATTCATAATTTCTTCTCGCTCACGGAGGCCGTAAAAGAGAGGAGTCATGGCCCCCACGTCATGGGCGTGGGTGCCCAACCAGAAGAGGTGACTGAAAATCCGGCTCAATTCCGCCATCATCACGCGAATGACTTGAGCTCGTTCCGGAACCTCGGCGTCGATAATCTTCTCAACGGTCAAGCAGAAGACGAGCGAATTGCTGGAAGCCCCCATGTAGTCACACCGCTCGGCTAGCGGAATGATCTGGTGATAGTGCTTGTTCTCGCACGCCTTTTCATATCCTCGGTGGAGATACCCGAGGTACGGCACAACGTTCAATACGGTCTCGCCTTCCAGTTCCACAACCGCGCGGAAGACCCCGTGGGTGCTCGGGTGATGAGGTCCCAGGTTCAATTCGAACGTCTCGGATATCCGGTCCAGCGTTCGGGGTTGTGCTTCTCTCATGAGCTCAATACCTCGGTCTTACCCCCTTTGGGAAGTTCCGGCGTGTCTGCGTCAGTTCCTTCAATCGGAAAGTCCTTGCGCAACGGATGACAATCCCAGTGATCCGGCAGAAGCAGCTTCCTCGGATCCGGATGCCCGGAGAAAACCATCCCGTACATTTCAGCGGTCTCCCGTTCGTGCCAGTTCGCTGTGGGCCAGATATCTGTGACCGAATCCACGGTGGGCATACCCTTTTCGGGCTCTTCCAGCATGGTTTTCACCCGAAACCGATGATTATGTTTCAGGGAATAGAGCTGGTACACGACTTCGAATCTCGGCTTGTCCGGATATCGGTCCACTCCTCCAACGAACGAGAGAAAACTGAAGTCCAGGTCCGGATCGTCTCTCAGGAAGAGACAGACTTCGCGGATCTTTTCCTTGACAACCGTGACGGTGATCTGATCACGAAACGGCACAGTACCTACGATGGATTCCTGTCCAAACCGTGAGATGAGCTTATCTCTAATCGCTTCCTGATTCATACGCGGGTTCCCTTAATCCGATGCACGCGAGGATTACGGATAGACTGCTCTTTCATCACTTTGGCGTGGAGTTGAAGAATTCCGTCCAGCAGAGCCTCCGGTCTGGGGGGACAGCCGGGAATGTACACGTCAACGGGGAGGTATCGATCAATTCCCTGAACCACAGCGTAATTCTTGTAAATACCTCCGGTGCAGGCACACGCGCCCATGGCAATCACCCACTTGGGCTCCGTCATCTGCTCGTAGATCCTGAGAACTGCCGGCAGCATTTTCTTGGAGCACGTTCCGGACACGATCATAAGGTCTGCCTGCCGGGGGGACGGCCGTGCCACTTCCATACCGAATCGGGACAAATCATATCTGCTGACAAAGGTTGCTATCATCTCAAGAGCGCAGCACGCCAGTCCGAAGCCGAGAGGCCACATGGAGGATTTCCGCGCCCAGTTCACGAACCACTCCAGGTTCGTAACGTGAACGGTGTCATTCAAGTGACGTTCTATTCCCATTCGAGGGCACCTTTTTTCCAAACGTAGACGAGACCCGCCAGGAGAACGAGCACGAATATGAGCATTTCTATAAACCCAAACACCATAAGCTTGTCATAAATCTTCGCCCAGGGAAACATGAAGATGATTTCTATGTCGAAGATGACAAAAAGCATACCTATGATGAAAAATCTGACGGGAAAACGCCTTCGTGCGTTACCTATTGGATCCATGCCGCACTCGTACGGCATGAGCTTCACCGGGGTAGGATCTTTCGTTGAAAGAAGTGAGGAGAGAACTATGATGGCCACGCCTATAAACGCTGAGACCAGAAGTATCACAAGGGCTGGTAGGTAGCTATCGATCATCCTGCTTCTCCGGCTCGATCAGTGGGCGACAGAATGGCGCCTTGCCTGACTGGCCTGAACTGCCTCAATGATGCGGAGGGATTTCAAACTGGTGCTTGGTTCGCAAACCGTTTAATTTTGAGTCATCCTGGGTCCCTTGTCAAGAGTTTTTTGCCTCGCAGCGAGGGGTGTTTTTAGCCCACTGGCACAGAGGCTCTATCCCGGAATAGAAATTCGATATCAAGGCGTGTTCCCGCTCCAGGGCCCGACAACAGCTTCATCATATCCGAGCAGCGCTTAATGTTCGCAAGGCCCATCCCTGCCCCGAACCCCATCTCACGTATCCACGGCGGAGCAGTAGAGTACCCTGGCTGGAGCACTTTAGTGAGATCCTCGATACCGGGACCATGATCCACTGCGGACACTTTCAGCCGATCCTTCCGCACGTCCACGGTAATAATTCCCCCTACATCCGTATGAATCACCAGGTTCATTTCCGCTTCGTACACCGCCACCGACACCCGCCGAACGATCGGCGGGGCCACACCGAGGCGCTGGAGAGATTTCTTGATCTGGCTCGAGGCCTTGCCCGCGTTGTCGAAGTCCCTTTCGCTCACAGTGAACCGCAGGATCACGCTCGTGTCGTCCGACTCGATATCCTCGAAAATGTGTCGGGCTCGGTAAGACTGGAGCTTTTCCGCTTCCTTCTTCTGAAAGCTGACATCCATTTCTTTGAGCAATGCCCGAATGATCGTGCCAGTCGTCACGATCCCGACAAGCTTGCCACCCTGATCGACCACCGGAAGTCTGCCGAAGCCCTCGCGGTCGAGATTGCTCACCGCCTCGATCACGGACGCATCCTTGAGGACGGATTTTACCTGAGTCGTCATGTGTTGACTCAAGGGCTCGTGCAACTGTCCCCGTACCGTGACGTCGATCACGTCGGTCATGCTTATGATCCCCACCATCCTGTCGCCTTCCATGACAGGGACACCGGAGATTCTTTTGGCCCGCATGAGCTCTTTGACCTCATTCACGGTCATGGAAGGAGTCACGGTGATTACCTTGCGGGCCATGACATTTTCCACTCTCGTGGTATAGATCAGCTCCTGGACTTTCGTTATGTTTTGAGTTTCGATGATCACCAGGAACCTCTCTCGATTTTCACGGGGCCTCTCCCGGGAAGGCCTGCCTGGTACAACCGTCCGCACGCTTCGTACATTGTGTAACCCACTCGAATGAGCGTAATGCCGGATTCTCGTGCCAATTCGATTGTTTCCGGAGGCGGCGTCTTATCGCGGACAAACACGACGACCTCGATTCCGGCCATTTCCGCTGTACGCACTACCTGAGGATTGGTCAGGCCTGTCATGAGTACCATGCCCTCTGCGCCGAAGGCGAGAACGTCGCTCATGAGATCCGCGGCTCCCCCAATGGGAAAATCGGTTTCATGATCGTGGCTATCCACAATGATATGCCCGTCCAGGACCGTGACTAACTCCCGGATTTTCATCTGCGCTCCAGGTCGAACTCACAATGTCGAAAATCACACTTGATCATTGCGTCGTTTGCTTGTCAAGCACAACTGGCCCTGCAGCACTGTTTCATAGTTCTAATTCTCACATACTGTGAAACTTCCTGCTTTGCAAGGGGCCTTGGTGATGTGCTATCTGGATCGTGGCTCACGCGGAAGAGCCGGAAGCGTCATCGATCATCACGGGGGTATCGAACGTCAGCCGTTGCCCCGTACGTCAGTGAGGTGAGCGTGTATACGGGAGATAGGCCGAACCCTGGATTGGCACAGTTTCTTGCCGATCACATGGCAGAAAGGCACGACGAGAGTGATGATGACTATGCTGTCTCTGCCTTTTGCCGGCCGATCGAGACCACAAAGAACTCCCACATCTTTCGGATGCACGGCTATCATCTTGGCAAGAAACCTTACGATGCGGTACAGGCGTACATCAAACACTACACGCGGGAAGGGGATGTGGTGCTCGATCCTTTTTGCGGCTCGGGCAGCACAGCTCTCGGGGCCCTGGTGCTCGGTCGAAAGGCCGTGGCCATTGACGTCTCTCCAGCCGCCACGTTCATCACCCGGTTTTATGTTTCCGCTTGCGATCCTTGCGATTTCAAGGCGCGCTTCGACACGATGTGTGCTCGGGTGGAAAGGGAAATGTCGCACCTCTATGGGACTGTATGCCACCGGTGCGGAACAGGCGCGACCATCCACTACGTGGTCTATTCCAACTACTACGTCTGTCCCGGCTGCGGCCGGTCGGTAAGTCTCTTTGAGGCATCCCAAGATCGACGACGGTGTTGCCCCCAATGCCTGAAATGGGACGGGAGAATCGTGCGGATCGGCCCGCCCGCCGAAGCGGTTGCAAACGGACCGGTAGCCGTGAATTTCACTTGTCACGGAACCTGTTCGCCCAAAAGAATGACCCGGTCGATCACCGGCCCGTACGAGGAGCAAGAAGCGTTTCGATCCATTGATCTCCAGACTCTTGCCCGTCTCGAATCCGAACCGATCCCGTACCCTCATCCCGACCGCTTCATGATGAACGTCTCGGATCCGGAAGCTCCGTGGGGAGACGAATGGCGCCCGAGTCGCAACTTCCGTACGGTGCGGGACCTTTTTACCTATCGCAATTTTCGAGCCCTCGCAGCGCTCATGGACGCTGCGGGCAGCGACGAGGATTTACGTGCGGTCATCACGTCCGGAATGCTTGCAGCCAGTAGGAAGGCGCAACACCTTTCGGGCGGTGGAGGCTACATCCCGGGGAACTGGGCTCTGCCACCCGTTTCTAAGCAGCGCAATGTCTTGGAATCCCTGAGAACCATTTTCGCCCGTACCCTGCAGGCCAAGCGAGCCCTGGCGAGCCTACTCAAGAGCCAGGACGTGTGCATATCGACCCAGTCCGCTGCAGCACTGCACGGCATTCCAGACTGCTCGGTCGACTATATCTTCACGGATCCGCCCTACGGCGGATCGATCCAGTACGGGGAGCTCAACTTCATTTGGGAAGCATGGCTCGGTTTCAACACCAGGTGGCACGAGGAAGAAATCGTTGTGAACCGGTCTCGGGGTCGCACCATTGAGGACTGGGCGGCCATGATGCGAGCCGCTTTGTCGGAATGCTTCCGCGTTCTCCGGCCTGGCAGGTGGCTTTCTCTGTGCTGGCACGACGGCTCCATGGGCACATGGCCGGTTATTCACCAGATCCTTTCGGAAGTAGGCTTTGTGACGGACTCGTCTGGAACCGCGCAGACCATTGACACGGGAGCAAACACGTACAACCAGCGAGTGTGGGACAAGGCCGTGAAACGGGATCTGGTGATCAACGTTCGGAAGCGGCGGAGCCACGAATCAGCGACAACGTCCCCGGCAGATGCCACTCCGCAAAACAGCTTTCGCGACTTGGCCCGCGTGGTCATCTCCTCCTTTCTCTCCGCCAATCCCGGTGCGACCAAGGATCGGGTGTACGATCATCTTGTGGGATTCATGTTCCAAAAGGGGAGATTGGAGCAGCATAACTTTGACAAGTTGCTGGAGAGTGTGGCGGAACGGGTTCGGGACGGGAGTCGCGGCTGGGTATTGAAATCCGGAGTCCGAGAGAATCCGGAGTCCTAACATCCTACACAAATGTAGGTATTCTTCGAGAAGCTGACCACCACGTATGACATCCACTCCCCTGGGAGATGCTCATCACCAGGCCCCTCACCTGCCTGCCCTTCCGAAACCAACCGTCCCAAGGCCTCACATCCTCTGTCACTTCAGCGAGATCCCCGACATTTGCCGTTCTTTGGCTTAGTTCTTGCTCCTCCCCGGGGTGATCGTCATTCGTTGCACCAACACTTCTGGGGCTGAGAGGTGTTTTCCTTGATTGGGAAGGCCGAGAGCAGATTGGTCGGCCGGGCCGACGGGAAAGGAGGATATCGAGGTCATGGCCGATTCCATTGCCCGACCTTCGGCTCTTTCTCTGACTTGCTGGGTAAAGCCTCAGCCTCCCCCGGCCAGGCATGGAAGCGCGTCCATTTGTCGCTACCCGCCCCCTCACTTCCATGCCTCGAGAGGTCGGGGAATTCCGTGAGCAAGGGGGTATTCTCATGGGGAGAGGATTTCCTACGGCCCAGTGGCAGTGCCGGAGAATTGGGAGAGCTCCCGCTCCACCTGCCTTGACCGTCGATTCGTCGGCCTGCGGACAGAATCCCGTCATCACGCCATGGTGGCACGAAACCGACGCGCGCGGATCCCATGTAACGCACCAAAGGAGGATCGATGGAGATCGGCGCTGATCGGGTCCTGCGAGACCTGACGGACCACCTTCTCAGTCCGCTCTGCAATCTCGATCGAGCCCTGGAGCCGATCCTGGACCTATTGGACCTGTTGGCGTCCGCGGAGCGCGCGGTGGTTTCGTTAAAGAACACCCATACGGAGCGACACATAGTCTGGACTTCGCGGAAGCGAGCTGATGAGGGCATTCCAAGCTCGAAAGCGTCGGAATACGATCTTCCCCCGGAGATGCTCCGGTCCGCCGAGCTCGTTTCGGCCACCGACGCGACTGAAGAGCAATTGCCGCAGAGTGAGAACCGGGAGATGTCGACCCCTGAGGCAAAGAAGTCGTTTGTGGAGGTTCCCATTGTGCTGCGGGGAACGCCCGTGGGCGCTATGCGAGTCTATTTTCCCCACGAGAAACGAGAGGTGGTCATGGATCGCGTGAGCCTCATCGAGAAGATAGCCCAACTCGTGGCCCAGACGCTCGATCTCAGGCAGCGGATCACCCTGTGGCACGAGGCTCATATCGCGGCAAATACCGCTCTTAAGGCTGAGATGCTAGAGCGAGTAGCCCATTTTCTTTCCCATCGCGAGACGAGTCCCATGGGCCCCATCCTTAGACTAGTTCGAGACGCTGCCGAGTCTGTAGCACCGATCTTGATCCAAGGGGAAGCGGGGGTTGGGAAGACTCTCGCCGCTCACGCGATTCACGAGTTGAGCGACAGAAGAGCGCTTCCATTAGTAAGGATAAACTGCCTCGTGCACCGACACGATCCGTTGCGTATCCTCGATGGATTGCGAAGCGGGACATGGGCCTCAGAACGGATCGGGAGCCCCGGCGAGCGGACCTGCCGGTGGACGCTCTTGCTCAGCTCGGTGGAAGCGGTGTCACTCTCGGCCCAGGCGGAGATCCTCTCGTTCCTCAGACGATCCATGGAAATGCACGACTATCCCAGGGGGGCTGCCTGCAGAATCGTTGCAACATCTCGGAAGGACCTGGCAGGAGAGGTACGGAAAGGCGCTTTCAGTCCTGAGCTGTATAAACGCATTTCCACCATTCTGATCGAGATTCCGCCTCTTCGGGACCGTCGAGAAGACGTTTTGCGACTCACCCAGTTCTTTTCTACACGGGTGAGCAAGGAATCCGGTCACAACCTCACGTTCACGCCACGATCGCTGGAGCTCCTGAACCGTCATATCTGGCCCGGCAACGTCACGGAGCTGGAAAATCTTGTTGAGCGCATGGGATTCTCCGGCGAGGATCGCGAGATCGACGTGGACGATCTGTCTCCCTTCCTTTCTCCGGCCTTGGCTCCTTTAGACGCCGTGGACAACGGCTCTCTGGATTCGCTGCAACGTCTCGAGAAACGGAGTGTTTTGAGCGCGTTGGAAAGAAACAAGTGGATCCAAGCTCGGGCTGCACAAGATCTGGGAATAACAATGCGACAGATGGGGTATCGGATCAAGAAGTACGACCTCGAAGGTCTCGTCAAGAAAAATCGAGGTCATCGAAGAAGAGAAAGGCAGGCCGGTAGCCCCCTCGCATGAGGCACGCCATGAGAAACTGTCTCAAAACTCGGGACACACCAAAAACCGTAGCACGATTGGGCGTCGATGCGTGGAAAGGCACCCTCACCCCAACCCTCTCCCAGCGGGAAAGGGAGCAGGAAGAATCCCCTCTCCCCCGCTTCGGGGGAGAGGGTCAGGGTGAGGGGGTGTGCCACGACTATCGCGGACTGCCGGCTTTTGAGACACCTTCAGACGCCCGTCCCTCCGGTCTGAGAGCCTCCTATACATGTTCTCGGCATATGGGAAGCGGAAAGAACTTTTTAGCAACCGCTATAATCATCGCCAAACAGCCCTTTACGTGATTGGCGGCCGTCTCCAGGGTCCAGACCACTGGGGCTTCCCCCGATCTGCTGGATTGAAGAAGCACGTTGCTGTATATTCGCGCGTGGCCCGCGATGGTGGGCGGTCTCTCTGCCATGTTGGCCGCAGTAGGGAGTGAGGAATGTTCGTCGGGAGGGGACAATGGAGGTTCCATCAACAGACGAGCTCTTTCGATGTCTCGGACTGACGGACGAGCCGTTCGGGATGTATTACGCCGACGAGGAGCCTGCGGTTTCAATTGCTCCAAAACCCAGTGTGCTGCCCTCCGTGGAGGACGAAGCTGCGGGCACGGTGGACTGGCAATCCATTCACCTGTCATTTGCGTGCGTCCTGGGTGTGATGTGGCGTGCGCGTAAGAAAAACTGTGCGGCTGTGTTCGACAGACAACGATTCGGGTGTTTGGGTGGAGCCTTTTACCTGGGTTTTCTGAAGCCTCAACTGGACATGGTTGCTCGATACGTGTCCACAGGCATCCCTAATCAGATGGAGGGAGAGCGATACCTTCGGTCTGCGGAAGTTGCCAGGCACTTCTTTGAAACGATAGATCCCAGGCCGGCTCCGGCCAGATACTGCATTTTCAAGCCGATAAGTCAATTCTCCCAAGGCGATCGGCCGGAGCTGATCGTATTTTTCGGCCGGCCGGAATGCATTGCAGGCCTCCATCAGCTCGCTACCTTCGTTACGGACGATTTCGAGGTTGTGAGCTCGCCCTTCGGATCCGGATGCTCGACAATCGTAACGTGGCCCCTGTACTACCTGGCCCAGGGCAAACCGCGGGCGGTTATTGGGTGCTGGGATCCTTCTGATAGGAAGTTCTTGCGACCGGACGAGATAACGTTCACCGTTCCTGCCGTTCTGTTCGATCTGATGCTCAACCGCTGGAGAGATTCTTTTTTGACGACGAGCACTTGGCGGGTGGTGCGGCAACGGGTTGATCGGAGCAAGCGTGTATGGGGAGAAGAGTGATCGTTCCGTGACCGCGGTTTGCGCGATTCTCAGCGGGTTCTTTGGTGGCTGTGCGTTTTCAAACGATCAATTGGCCTCGGCCCAAGGTTGACACACGCGTCCCTCGGCTTTTCGAGAGAAAAGTGGACCGCCCCTCCTAAAGTATTTGTTACTTCAGTACATTATCGTTTCGAGCATCAATATCTTCGTCTCTGGCTATTCGAGATCACACACTGACGTTGCTACTCCCTTCATTTGTCCAGTCCTTCCATATGCGCATCCCAGGCGTCCCAGTACTTGCTATTGCATTCCTGGATGCATATGGCATATCCGGTATGGTACCTTTTTCCGAAGGAGCGTTTACCGGAGAAGTATGGATCCACTCCAAAAACGGATCGGCAGTGTTGTTGGCACCCCTGAAGATCCAGTGGGTCTCCGTCATATCCGCTGTATCCGTAATCCTGGTGGGTAGCCTGTGCAGGACCCGGGGTTACCCGATCGTGGGGCAAGGCTTCCGAGGGTCCGCGCGCGTGGGCAGATAACGCAGCAACCAGTGCCACGGCCACCACTACTGCGGTCAGAGCTATCAGTGATAAGCGTGCACGGTTCATGGCATCTCCTCCTCTCGCTTGGGGACTCGGTCTTATTCCCTTAGATGCACATTCGGTTCCGGGGATTCAGAAACAGTACCCTTCCTCACGGAGCGTTTGTGAGTGCGACAGACATTTCTCTCGGCAACGGCTGTACTGTTGCGTTGTACCGAGAATCTACCGGTCTCGGCGCCGACATGTCAGGTTCTCAGGACACGAATGTCATGGTATCATGCCAATAATGTGCACGAAAGCTCACGAGCTGCCCCGGAGCACGGGGACGACCGGCTCCCGAGACCTGGAACTGCAAAGGAGGTTTCGGTATGGGAAATCCCCCCAAATGGTATGACTCCCACCTGCCTGAATTCCGCGAAACAGCGCACATTCGAGGGCCTGAGGAGTACAAGGAGCTCTACACGAGGTCCCTTGAGGATGCTGACGCCTTTTGGTCCCAGAACGCTCGGGAGTACCTCACGTGGGCAAGAGAGTGGGACTTCGTCATGCAACACGACGTCCGGCAAGGACGCGTAGAATGGTTTGGGGGAGGCAAGCTCAACGCGTGCTTCAACTGCCTCGACCGCCATGTTGCCCGGCATCCGCACAGGATTGCGTATTATCGAGAAGGCAACGGTCCTTCGAACAGCCGTATCGTGACCTACTCCAAGTTGCTGCAATGGGTAAACAAGCTGTCGGCGTTCTTGAAATCGAGAGATATCTCGCGGGGACAGCGGGTTGTCATCTATATGCCTAACATGCCGGAGCTTCCTGCAGCGATGCTGGCATGCGCCAGGATCGGAGCAGTTCACGTGGTGATTCATCCTGGGTACAGCGCGCATTGGCTGGCAGAACGCATTCAGGAATGTGAAGCACGAATCTTGATCACCGCGAATACTCTTGATGAGGGTGAACGCATTACCTCTCTCAGGGAAAAAGCTCTTCAGGCAGTGCAGAGGTGTCCGGAAGTAGAAACCGTCGTCGTGTGCGACCGGGACGCACGTCAGAGAACGGACAAGGAAGTGGGATGGCACGACATTATGAGCGACCCGCACCTGCCTGCGGCCGTCCCTTCGGAGCCGATGTCGTCTGAAGATCCTTTGTTCATAATGTTTACCGGGGGCAACACGGGGAAGCCCAAAGGTTTGGTCCATACGCACGGTGGGTATCTCCTCTGGGCAGCCATGACCACCCGGCTGATTTTCGACCTGAGGGAAGACGATCTCTTGTGGTGCACCAGCGACCTAGCCTGGATAACAGGTCACACGTTGAGCGTGTACGGAGCTCTCATCAACGGCGTCAGCTCGGTCATCTGCGATCGTGGCCCGGATTCTTCCGTTCCGGATCGGTACTGGAAAATCATAGAGCGACTCCGGGTAACAAAGCTCTGCACCGAGCCAACAACAATCCGGACGCTTTCCTCGTTCGGGACTGAGCCTTTGAAGAAGCACGACCTTTCGTCCCTTCGAATCCTGGGGACCTCGGGGGAACCTTTGGCCCCTGAACTGTGGCACTGGCTTTATGACCACGTGGGAGGGGGTCGTTGTCCGATCATCGATGCATGGTGGCAGGCGGAGAGCGGAGGGCCCATGATGGCCCCCTTACCAGGCGTGCACCCTCTGAAGCCTGGGTCGGTGGTTGCGCCCTTTCTCGGGGTCGTTCCGATTATTCTGGACCTGAACACGGGCGATGAAACAAAGTTCCCAAATCAGGAGGGAGCGTTTTTCATAGGACGGCCGTGGCCGGGAATAGCCCGGACTGTGCTGGGAGACCATGCTGGCTATATGGAGACGTATTTTGCTCCATTTGAAAACCTATTCATCACCGGTGACGGGGCGAAGGTAGACGAAGATGGCTACTACTGGATGACCGGTCGGATCGATGACGTGATCAACGCAGGCGGCCACCGTATTGGGGCCTGGGAAATCGAAAACGCTCTGGCTGCCCATCCGGATGTGGCTGAGGCAGTGGTGGTAGGATTCCCCCACCCGCGCAAAGGACAGGGACTTTACGCGTTCGTGACACTGTCCTCAGGGCCGGAGATGCGGGAACGAGCTCAGGAGTCCCTCTCGGAATGGCTCGATCTGAGGATTGGCCCCCTCGCGGTTCCCGACGTATTTCAATGGGCAGAAGAACTTCCCAAGACTCGCAGCGGAAAGATTCTCAGACGTCTTCTCCAGCGCATCGCAGCGGGTCAGATCGGAGATCTGGGTGACACGACGACTGTTGCCAATCCCGCTTCGCTCGACAAGCTGATTGCAGACGCGAGATCTACCCGTTGAAAGATACGCGAGTCGTCTGAAGGGGCGTCCTCTTGCGGAGGACATTGTGCTGGCCCGGGGATTGAACCTATCGTCTGGGCCCGCCGCCGGAAGTGCTTACCTCTGGAGCAACCGGTGCGCGGTCCACCGCAACGGACCAACCTGCCCGAGGATCCTGACCCTTCGGAATCTGCGTCGGCTTGGGCATTGCTATCGAAGATGTCGACGGCTTGCGCGTCTCAGCAGGTTTGGATCCGTCACGCTGCGCTGCTTGAGATCGTACACGCTGCGCCGGACGCGGCGCCGCTGCTGGTTGGGCCTGTGCCGCTTCCCCGGCTGGAGGATAATATTGAACCGTCGTACCTTCCGGAGTGATCGTTGTAACTCTTACCGCCCCGGGAGGCAAGCTGTCATCAAATACTCCCTCACCCGAACCAGGCTGATCCGGAGAAGGTGACGAAGGAGGTGTGGCCGTGGCAGGCCGAGCTTGGCGCGTTACGGCGGGGGCTGGCTGCTGGGGAGCCTGAGGCTGGGGTGCGGAATACTGGACTGGAGGCTGAACCGCTGCGGGTTGCTGTTGCCATTCGGACTGGAGCCCCTGCTGGGATCCACCTTGCCACGAGTAACCTTGACCATACCCGTAAGACTGGGGCGGATATCCCTGCGGAGGATACTGATAATAACCCTGCTGCGGATATTGATAGCCTTGCTGGGGATACTGATAACCCTGCTGAGCTGGGGGATAGCCGTAACCCTGCTGAGGATAATCGTACCCTTGGGCTTGCGGGTATCCCTGCTGGGGATAGCCATAACCTTGAACGGCTTCCTGCTGGGGATAAGTGCCGTACGGGCCTTGCGGAGCTTGCCCCTGCCCGGCCATCCCACCATAGTACTGCGGGCTGTCAAACTGGTTCCCCGACTGGCTCCCCCAAAGACCGAGCCCTCCGGGCCCGAGTACCGAGTCGAGAAGCCCCTGTCCCAGGGCAGTCCCGGGAATTACGACCAGCACTGCCAATATCGCCACTGCTATCCGGGTCATAGCAAAACTCCTTGCGGCTTTACGAGAAGATCAGCCGTGCATTTCGGCTGTTTCTTCTGACACATATCGTAAGTCATTCTACAGGACTTGTCCATCGACGTCAAGCTCATCTTTTAATTGCCCGCCCAACCGACTACACCACTTGCTATTAAACTGTCTCTTCGGCCTGGAGACCGCCACCGTAGGATGGGTCGCGCGTAGCTCTCTCGATTTCCGTATGTCCGTTTTCGTACGGGTCACTCATTGAGCTACCGTCTCGACGCGGGATGTACTTCTCTCCATCATTCATCTGGATCAAAGGGCGAGACGCCGTTCGAAACTGTCTCAAAACTCGGGACACACCAAACATCGTAGCACGATTGGGCGTCGATTCTGGGAAAGGCACCCTCACCCCAACCCTCTCCCAGAGGGAGAGGGAGCCGAAAGAATCACCCTCTTCCCCGCTTCGGGGGCATAGGCGTTAACTTCGTGGATGACATCACGTGATTTCAGTCCGTTGACTTAACAAGGACCCCGTCACCCCGGCGAAAGCCGGGGTCCATAACATATTGGAAGGA
>Ga0067045_1028099_pt1 | contig 43354 bp, 45 predicted proteins | sample TerdegcTABiofilm_FD_59184 | JGI IMG/M metagenome (GOLD analysis project Ga0067045, IMG submission 59184) | Combined Assembly of (Gp0054472, Gp0054536) Wastewater bioreactor microbial communities from Singapore -Terephthalate degrading... | reverse complement strand
CAGTGCTTTTGAACCGTGCGCCTACTCTTCACAGGCTTGGGATTCAGGCCTTTGAGCCTGTACTTGTGGAGGGCAAAGCCATAAAACTTCACCCCCTGGTTTGCCATGCCTACAATGCAGACTTTGACGGTGATCAGATGGCTGTTCATGTGCCCCTTACCCAGGCGGCACAGATAGAATGCTGGACTCTTATGCTCTCCTCCAATAACCTGCTGAACCCTGCCAATGGTTCACCCATTGTTTTCCCCTCCCAGGATATGGTTCTTGGTATAAATTACCTTACCATGGACAGAAAGGGAGCCAGAGGTGAAGGTAAGAATTTCTCCGGTGTGGACGAGGTTCTTATGGCTCTGGATGTAAAAGCTGTGGATTATCAGGCTCTCTGTAAGGTCAGGATGGATTCTTCTGTAATTGAGACCACCCCGGGACGGATAATCTTCAACCAGAGCATGCCCAAGGAGGTAGGATTCATAAACACCCCCCTGGGAGATAAAGAATTAAAGGCCTTTATCGCCCATGCCTACAGTAAACTTGGCTCTGCGATAACCGTTAAAATACTGGATTCCATAAAGGATCTTGGTTTCCGATATGCCACGGTTTTCGGTGCGACCATTGGTATAGATGATATTGTAATCCCCGAAGCAAAGAAGGAGATGATCAATAAGGCCAATTCAGAGGTAGAGGAGATTCAGACCCAGTATCTTCAGGGCCATATTACTCAGGAGGAGCGATACAACAGGGTTATAGAGGTCTGGAGTAAAACCAACGAAGACCTTACCTCGGTTTTGATGTCTATATTGAAGAAGGACAGAGAGGGCTTTAATCCTGTTTATCTTATGGCCAATTCCGGAGCCAGGGGAAGCAGGACTCAGATCCGTCAGCTGGCGGGTATGCGCGGTCTTATGGCGAAACCCTCCGGGGATATCATCGAACTTCCGATCCGTTCAAACTTCAAGGAAGGACTCTCAATCATAGAATTCTTCATCTCCACAAACGGAGCCCGGAAAGGCTTGGCTGATACAGCCCTTAAAACTGCCGACGCCGGATATTTAACCCGAAGGCTTGTAGATATTGCCCAGGATGTGGTTGTGAATGAAGAGGACTGTGGAACAATAAATGGTCTGGATCGTTTTGCCATAAAAGACGGAGAAGATGTTGTAGAATCCTTGCAGGACCGTATTACAGGAAGGTTTACCCTGGAAAGGGTTAAGCACCCTATCACAGGCGAGATGATAGTCGATGTAAATGAGGAGATTACCGAAGAGATTGCCGAGGCAATTGATGCTGCAGGAATAGAAAGGGTCAGAATAAGAACAGTACTAACTTGTGAATCCAAGCACGGGGTTTGTCAGAAATGCTACGGAAGAAATCTTGCCAGCAACCTAACGGTAGATATTGGCGAGGCTGTGGGAATCATAGCTGCCCAATCCATAGGGCAACCGGGAACCCAGCTTACCATGCGTACCTTCCATATAGGAGGGGCAGCTACAAAGGTGAGCGAAGAAAACCGTACCTATCTCAGATATCCAGCATTAATCAGAAGAATCGAAGGAAACACCGTTACCCTGGAAAACCGAGACCTGCTTTTTACTCGTAAGGGTGCTGTTCATGTAAGCAAGATCTTTTTAATGGAAGAACTTGAAGAGGGGGACAAACTCCTGGTGGAGGACGGCCAGAAGGTGCTTCAGGGTCAGCCTCTAATTGTTCGGGAATCCCGGGAAATACTTTCCAATCAGATAGGGTATCTAGTTAAAAAGGATAACCTGATTCTTGTGGTTTCCCAGGAGCAGAGGATAGATGTCCGTACCGGAGCCGAACTGCTGGTTAAAGTAAATGATATTGTAAAGGCGGAAGAATCGATAGCAATCTTCGATCCCTTCTCGGAACCGATAATCTCGGAGCATAATGGTATTGTAAGGTTTTATGATATTGTGCTTGGTACAACCTTAAAGGAAGAGATTAACGAAGACACGGGTAACATAGAGAAAAAGATAACAGAATTTACCCTAGAAAGCCTTCAGCCCAGGATTGTTATTGAAGGAAAGGATGGAGCAGAGCTGGCGACCTACTATCTGCCTGGTTCTGCGTACCTTAACGTGGAAAACGGTGATAAGGTGTTTATAGGCAAAACCCTGGCAAAACTTCTTAAGGAGAGTGTAAAGACCAGGGATATTACCGGTGGTTTACCAAGGGTAGGGGAGTTGTTCGAAGCTCGGAGGCCTAAAAATGCCGCTATTTTAGCCCAGATTTCTGGAATAGTACGTCTTAAAGGAGTAGTTAAGGGAAAGAGGGTGATAGTTGTTGTGGATCCCTACGAAAAGGAATACAAGCATCTAGTCCCCATGGGCAAACATCTGCTTGTAAGAGATGGAGATACCATAACCGCCGGAGAGCCTCTCTGCGATGGAAACATCGACCCCCACGATATACTTCATATCCTTGGAGAGAATGCCCTTCAGTCCTTTATGCTTAATGAAGTTCAGGAGGTTTATCGTTTACAGGGAGTGGTTATAAATGACAAACATATCGGTGTTATTGTCCGACAGATGATGAGAAAGGTGGAGATCTGCCACGTAGGGGATACCAATTTCATTTTTGGCGAACAGGTGGATAAATACAAATTCCACGAGGAAAACGCCAAGGTGATTCGGGAAGGAGGCCAGCCTGCTATCGCAAGACCCTTGCTCCTGGGTATAACCAGGGCTTCTCTGAATATCGATTCCTTTATCTCTGCGGCAAGCTTCCAGGAAACCACAAAGGTTCTTACTAATGCCGCAATTGCAGGCAGTGTGGATAACCTACGGGGACTTAAGGAGAATGTTATTATAGGACACCTGATTCCTGCGGGAACCGGAATCCGGGCTTACAGAAATGTAAAGCTTTACGACGAAGACAATGAGGATCTGGATGTGGCAGTAAAAACCTTGGTGGAGACCCGCAAGGTAGAGAAAAAGGTTTTTGTTGAGGATGATACCTTGGACGAGGATTTCATTAACTAGGATCTTCGGCGGCTTGACATTTTTAGACGGGGCTGATAAAGTCATGTCTCGTTACAGAATCAGACTATAGGAGTGAATCTAATAGATGCCTACAATTAATCAATTGATCCGGAACGGAAGGGAAAAAATAAATAAAAAGACCAAGGCTCCAGCCCTGGATTCTTGTCCGCAGAAGCGTGGTGTGTGTACCAGAGTAATGACTGTTACACCAAAAAAACCCAATTCTGCCCTTAGAAAGGTTGCGAGAGTGAGACTCTCCAATCATATAGAGGTTACTGCCTATATCCCTGGTATCGGGCATAATCTTCAGGAGCACTCAGTGGTGCTTATCCGTGGCGGAAGGGTAAAGGATCTTCCTGGAGTAAGATACCATATAATCCGTGGTGCCAAGGATACCTTGGGCGTAGAAGACAGAAAAAAAGGCCGGTCTAAGTACGGTACAAAGAGACCGAAGGCATAAGGATAAAGTTATGGCTAGAAGAAAACAGACACCAAGAAAGGCTATTACCCCAGATTCCAGATACGGCAGCCCTGTGGTGGCAAAATTTATTACCCGGATGATGTGGAGCGGGAAAAAATCGGTAAGTGCTTCAATTGTATATGATGCAATGGATACTATTCAGAAAAAGGGGCACGATAATCCCTTAGAAGTTTTTTTAAAAGGATTGAACAATGTAAAACCAGCGGTGGAGGTAAAATCCCGCAGGGTAGGCGGTTCAACCTATCAGGTTCCTGTAGAAATAAGAGAGAACAGGCAGGAGGCACTGGCCATGCGGTGGGTAATTTCTGCTGCCAGATCAAGATCCGGCCGGTCGATGAGCGAAAAACTTTCCGCAGAGCTTCTCGATGCCTTTAATTCCACAGGAACAGCTTTTAAAAAGAAGGAAGACACCCACAGAATGGCAGAGGCTAACAAGGCCTTCTCCCACTACAGGTGGTAAAAAAAGCTCATAAAGCATATTGACCTTTTGGTTGATATCTTTTACAATTTGCAGGCTTTAACTATTAAAGCCTGAAATTCCCCGGCAGTTCGGCCGGGCTGCTTCGGGGCTTTGCCCGAGGTTGTTAGGTTTGTCTTGACCAAACCAATCGTCCTGGGTAATAAAGAAGGATGGTAAGGTGGTCGGGCACGGTTCTCTTATATTATTGAACCTGTGTTTCCCTGCCCTCTTATAATCATTCATATATCAGGTAGCTCAATTATTTGGGGTTTCGATTGGTTAATTATGGATAAAGCTCCGCCTTTAAGCGTTGCTTTTGGCGTAACTAGCCCAAATGAAATAATTTCTGTGCACAAAGTCACAAGGAGGAAATGATGGCTAAAGGAAAATTTGAAAGAAATAAGCCACATATCAATGTCGGTACCATCGGCCACGTAGACCATGGAAAGACTACCCTCACCGCAGCTATTACCATGATTTGCGCCAAGGAGCATGGTGATAAGCTGATGAAGTACGAAGATATCGACAACGCTCCGGAAGAAAAGGCCCGGGGTATAACGATCAACACCAGACACGTAGAGTATCAAACCACGAACCGGCACTATGCTCACGTAGACTGTCCCGGACACGCCGACTATATCAAAAACATGATTACCGGTGCTGCCCAGATGGACGGTGCTGTCCTTGTCGTATCTGCTCCGGACTCGGTAATGCCCCAAACAAGGGAGCATATCCTTCTGGCCCGCCAGGTAGGTGTACCGGCCATCATAGTTTTCCTGAACAAGGTAGACATGATGGACGATCCCGAATTGGTGGAACTTGTAGAGGAAGAGATAAGGGATGTACTGAGACAGTACGAATTCCCCGCCGATGAAATCCCGATTATCAAGGGATCTGCTTTCGAGGCAATGACCCATCCTGATGATCCGGAAAAAACAAAGTGCGTTTATGATCTTTTAAAGACCATGGACGAATACTTCCCGATTCCTGCAAGAGCGGTGGATCTTCCCTTCCTTATGCCCATAGAGGACATCTTCTCTATTCAGGGCCGCGGAACCGTTGTTACCGGTAGAGTGGAGAGGGGTATAATTAAGGTTGGAGAACCTGTGGAAATCGTAGGTATCCGGGAAACCAAAACCACCACCTGTACTGGTGTTGAAATGTTCAACAAGATCCTGGATCAGGGTCAGGCTGGGGATAATATCGGTGCCCTTCTTAGGGGTGTTGATAAGAAAGAAGTTGAAAGAGGCCAGGTGCTTGCCAAGCCCGGTTCAATTACTCCCCACACAAAGTTCAAGGGAACAATTTACTGTCTGAGCAAGGAGGAAGGCGGAAGACACTCTCCCTTCTTCTCCGGCTACAGACCTCAGTTCTATTTCCGTACCACAGACATTACCGGTACTGTTACCCTTCCTGAGGGAAAGCAGATGATTATGCCTGGGGACAACACGGAGATTATCGTAGAGCTTATACACCCCATAGCTATGGAAAAGGGTCTCCGCTTTGCTATCCGCGAAGGTGGTAGAACTGTAGCGAGTGGTCAGGTAATCGAGATACTGTAATTAAGATTGATCTGCAGATTCCGTTAGCCTGAAAGGGTTAACGGAATCCTGTTGATTTGGAGGAAGAATGGCTAAGGATAGGATCCGGGTAAGGTTAAGGGGCTTTGATGTTGAGCTGATTGATCAAAGCGCAAAGTCTATTGTCCAGACTGTTCAGAAGGCTGGTTCAAAGGTTGCCGGCCCCGTACCCCTGCCAACAAGAATAAACAAGTTTACTGTGCTTCGTTCCCCTCATGTTAATAAGAAGTCCCGGGAACAGTTCGAGATGCGAACCCACAAGCGACTAATTGATATTTTAGATCCCACTTCTGCAGTTATGGATGCTCTTATGCGTTTGGAGCTGCCGGCCGGAGTGGATGTTGAGATAAAACAGTAGCAGATAATTTCTGTGAATGAGGTAGTACAATGTTAGGGCTAATTGGAAAAAAAATCGGCATGACACAGGTTTTTGATGAAAAAGGAATCCTTACTCCAGTGACGGTTATCAAAATCGAAGATAACTTTGTGGTGGATCATAGAACTTGTGATAAAAACGGCTACGACGCCTGTGTGCTCGGCGCAGTGGATAAAAAGAAAACAAGAGTTACAAAAACCTATGCCGGACAGTTTCCTGAAGGAATAGTTCCAAAACGCTATCTTGTAGAGATGCGGGACTTTGACCAGGAATGTCAGGTAGGAGATAAATTTGGAGCAGAAACCTTCTCAGAGGTTGATTATGTGGATGTAATTGGTACTACCAAGGGAAAGGGATATCAGGGTGTTATGCGCCGGCATGGTTTTTCCGGCGGTGGAAAGACCCATGGTTCCAAATTCCATCGTGCGAATGGTTCCACCGGTCAGGCCTCTTATCCCTCCAGGGTTTTTAAGGGTTTAAAAATGCCAGGTAGGATGGGAAATGCCCGTTCCACCATGCAGAACTTGAAGGTTGTTAAGGTTGATCCAGAACAGGGAGTGCTTTTGGTGCGGGGAGCTGTTCCGGGAACACGCGATTCGATGGTTGTTGTTCGAAAAGCAATAAAGAGATAGGGGCATAAAGATGAATAAGAAGGTCTTTTCGATCAAAGGCGAAGAGATAAGAGATATTTCCCTTAAGGATGAGGTTTTTGCCAGCGATATCAAAGAAGGCGCCATCTACTATGCTATTACCAATGAATTGGCTAATCAGAGGGTAGGTACCGCCAGCACAAAAACGAGAGGCGAGGTCAGAGGAAGTTCAGCAAAACCTTGGGCTCAGAAGGGAACCGGTAGGGCAAGATCGGGAAGAAGAAGATCCCCGGTTTGGGTAGGCGGAGGAATAGTCTTTGGTCCCCATCCAAAGGATTACAGCTATTCCATGCCAAGAAAGATGAAGAGGGCAGCCATGGTCTCCCTTTTAAGCCTTAAGGCAAAGGAAGATTCCTTTAAAGTTATTGAGGATTTCACAATTGAAACCGGAAAAACAAAGGAATTAGCACAGATTCTCAAGAATCTAGTAAAAGAGGAAAATACGGTCATTATCCTTAAGGATGATGATAGGATGATAAAAAGGGCGGGAGCAAATATCCCATGGTTAAAGTTTCTTACCTATAACAGGTTACGGGCTCACGATCTTTTTTATGGCAAGAACATTCTTGTATTAGAAACGGCTGTAGAAAATCTGCATAATCTTTACAGCCCCGATGCGGAGTAGGGTGAAGACTATGGAAGCCTATCAAATTATTGTTGAACCTGTTTTAACGGAAAAAACCAATGCCCAAAGGGATGGCGAGATAAAGAAATATACCTTCAAGGTGCACAACAAGGCAAATAAGCGGCAGGTAATGAGTGCTGTGGAGGAGCTTTTCTCTGTAAAACCGGTATCTTGTAATATTCTCAATGTTAAAGAGAAGCCGAGATCTACAAGATCAAAATCGGGTTTCCGGTCCGGAAGTACTTCAGCCTGGAAAAAGGCGATTGTCACCCTAAAGTCAGGGGACAAGATCGATGCTATCGAAGGTGTATAAGGGGGCAAGTCGTGGGAATTAAAGAGTATAAACCAACTACGCCAAGCATGCGTTTTACTTCGGTTCTTTCCTTCTCGGAGCTAACCAAGAAAAAACCACACAAGGCATTAAGCAAAGGGCTGTCTGCAAAAGCTGGCCGAGGCGCCTCCGGAAGAATCAGTGTGCGTCGCCGAAGCGGTGGCCACAAGAAGAAATACCGGGTAATAGATTTTAAAAGGGACAATTACGGCGTACCTGGAAAGGTCGCAACTATAGAATACGACCCGAACAGAACTTCCAATATCGCTTTAATCCATTATGTTGATGGGGACAAGAGATACATTGTAGCACCTAAGGGACTTTCCGTCGGTATGGAAATAATGAGCGGCCCAAAGGCTCCCCTTAAGGTAGGAAATTGTCTCCCCCTGGATCTTATTCCCTTAGGAATGACTGTGCATAATGTGGAACTGAAAAAGGGCCGGGGAGCCCAGATGGTAAGGTCCGCAGGAGCAAAGGCGGTATTGGTGGCCAAGGAAGGGGATTATGTTACCTTAAGGCTACCGTCGGGCGAGATGCGGATGGTTTTTAAGGAATGTATCGCTACCCTGGGTGAAGTTGGAAACGAAGATCACATGAACATCTCCCTCGGTAAAGCAGGTAGAAACCGATGGCTTGGAAAGAGGCCTAAGGTCAGGGGTGTTGCAATGAATCCGCACGACCACCCTCATGGCGGTGGAGAAGGCAAAACCTCGGGCGGTAGAAATCCTGTAACACCTTGGGGTGTTCCGACAAAGGGATATAAAACCAGAAAGCGAAAGAAAGCTTCTAGTAATTTTATAGTAAAACGCAGGAAGTAGGAGTAAAGGGTGGCTAGGTCGATAAAAAAAGGACCTTTTATAGAGAAAAAGCTTTATAAAAGGGTAATAGAAGTGGGAAAGACGGGGGATAAAAAGATGATTAAAACCTTCTCCCGGTGCTCAACAATAATTCCTGAGATGGTAGGTCTTACCATAAGTGTTTACAATGGTAAAACTTGGGTTCCTGTGTATGTAACAGAAAATCTGGTTGGACATAAGCTAGGTGAATTCTCCCCAACCAGAGTTTTCCGTGGCCATGCCGGGTCTGACAAAAAATCGATGAAGAGATAGGTGTAGCAATGGAAGCAAAAAAAGGCTATCAAGCCCATGCAAAAAACCTGTTAATTGCTCCCCGTAAAGTACGCCCTATAGCAGATATAGTAAGAAGAAAACCTTACTACGAAGCCATGGCAATACTGGACAGTCTGCCGAACAAAGGCGCCTTTTTACTTAAAAAGGTAATAAAATCCGCGGCAGCCAATGCTCTGTTTCAAAACAAGAAGCTTGAAGAAGAGATGCTCTATATAAAAGAGCTTCAGATAAATGATGGACCACGAATGAAGAGGGTTTGGCCCAGAGCAAGAGGAAGAAGGGATATTCTTCTAAAGAGGATGAGCCATATATCTGTGGTGGTGGATGAAATAGGGAAAACGGGGGAATAGAAAGTGGGGCAGAAAGTTAATCCTACAGGTTTACGCCTGGGTGTAAATAAAACTTGGAAATCTAAGTGGTTTGTTGATCCTAGGGAATATGCAGATACACTTCATGAAGATCTTGCATTAAGAAAGGCTTTGAAGAGATGTCCGGAAACAAAGGGTGCGGAGATCTCGGATGTTGAAATTATCCGTCATCCCCAGAGGATAACTATAGTAATAAATACCGCCCGCCCCGGGGTAATTATAGGTTCAAAGGGTGCGAATATCGAGAAAATTGGTGCCCAGATGCAGAAGGTTGCAAAGAAAAAGATTCAGATAAAGATCAAGGAGATCAAAAAGCCTGAAACAAGCGCCCAGCTTATTGCAGAGAATGTAGCAAGGCAGTTATTGATGAGGGGTTCCTTCAGAAGAGCCCTAAAATCAGCGGTTAACAATGCCATTAAGGGCGGAGCCCAGGGTGTTAAGGTAAAGATCGCAGGTCGGCTTGGCGGGGCAGAAATGGCCAGAACAGAATGGTACAAGGAGGGGAGAATTCCTCTTCATACCCTTAGGTCAGATATTGACTATGGTTTTGCGGAAGCTGTAACAACCTTTGGAGTAATAGGCGTCAAGGTTTGGGTCTTCAACGGCGAGATCTACAAAAACGACAGGAAAGATGATGCGGGCCTACTGGTAAAAAAGAAGAGAGAAAGGGTCCCGGCGAGGAGTTAGTGCTATGCTCAGTCCTAAAAGAACGAAATACAGAAAAAAACACAGATCCAGCGGAAGCCTAAAAGGGAATGCCACCAGGTGCAACGAGATCTCCTTTGGCGAGTATGGCCTTGTAGCTTTGGAACCAAAGTGGATTACAAACCGCCAGATCGAAGCAGCCCGTATTGCCATGACAAGGCATATTAAAAGAGGCGGAAAGGTTTGGATAAGGATATTTCCGGATATGCCTTATACAAAAAAACCTGCAGAAACCCGTATGGGAAAAGGAAAGGGAGCGCCGGAGTATTGGGTAGCTCCTATTAAACCGGGAACAGTTATGTTTGAGATGGGTGGAATAGACAAAGCCTTGGCAGAAGAGGCAATGAGGCTGGCAGGATCAAAGCTCCCCATTAAAACAAAATTTGTGTACCGCAGGGAGGTAGAGTAATTTATGAAAGATTCTTTTAATGATCTTACCTACGAAGAATTGCTCACCAAAAGAGAAGAGCTTAAAAAGAAATACCTGGATATTCGGTTTAAAATGGTTCTGGGGCATGTGGAAAACCCTCTGGAAAAGAGAAATACCAGAAGAAAGCTTGCCCGGATAAACACCCTTATCCATGAATATTCACTTGGTCTTAAAAAGGCCGGTAAGTAGGAGATGACCGTGGATACAAAACCTCTTGAAAAAAAGGTCAACAAGAAGATTTATACAGGCGTTGTAAAGAGCGACAAAATGGATAAAACAATCGTTGTTTCTATTTCAAACAGAACTCTTCACAAACTGTATAAAAAATATATAACAAAATCCAAGAGTATAAAGGCTCATGATGAAAAGAACGAAGCCCGGGTCGGAGATACTGTTAGGGTCATTGAATCAAGACCTATTAGTAAGGAAAAATGCTGGCGTCTTCTGGATATTGTAGAGCGGGCTAAGTAAGCGGGAAGGATTTGGAATTAGGAAAGGCGGAGTAAGCGTATGATACAGCAGGAGACTTATCTGAATGTCGCTGACAATAGCGGCGCAAAACGGGTACAGTGCATCAAGGTACTTGGAGGTACCCGTAAAAGGACTGCTACTGTTGGAGATATTATTATTGTAGCGGTAAAAGATGTCCTCCCCAACGGAGCCATAAAGAAAGGGGACGTGCAAAGGGCAGTAATAGTTCGAACTAGCAAAGAATACAGACGACCAGATGGAACATATATCAGGTTTGATGATAATGCCTGTGTGTTGATTGATGCTAATGACAACCCAAAGGGTAAAAGAATCTTCGGACCCGTAGCCCGGGAATTGAGGGATTCGAACTATATGAAAATAGTTTCCCTGGCGCCGGAAGTTTTATAGGGGAAAGATGATTATGGAAAACAGCAAAATAAGGCTTAAAAAGGATGATAATGTTCAGGTTGTTGCCGGAAAGGATAAAGGAAAAACCGGAAGAATAATCAGGATAGACAGGGATAAGGGCAGAGTTATTATCCAGGGTGTAAATATGGTTAAAAAAACCAAAAAACCTCGGGGTCAGAACGAAAAGGGCGGAATAGTTGATCTAGAAGCTCCTGTCGATGTTTCCAATGTTATGATCCTTTGCAAGAAATGCGGTCCCACCAGAATCGGCATTGCCTTTGATGGGGACACTAAAGTAAGAAAATGCAAAAAATGTGGGGAAACACTGTAATGAAAGGATACGAACCAAGACTAAAGACGCTCTATAAATCCAAGGTTGCCCCTGCACTGATGGAAGAATTTAGTTACTCCTCCCCAATGCAGATACCTAGGTTAGAGATGGTTAGTGTCAGTGTGGGGTGCGGGGAGGCAATTCAGAACAAGAAGCTTTTAGAGGCAGCGGTAACTGAATTGGAACAGATAACCGGCCAGAAGGCAGTAAAAACAAAGGCTAGAAAATCTATTGCCAACTTTAAGCTGCGGGAAGGCTATGAGATAGGCGCCAAGGTTACACTTCGGGGAGATCGTATGTGGGAGTTTATGGATAGGCTCATGAACGTTGCTCTTCCCAGAGTTAAGGACTTCAGAGGTGTTAATCCCAATGCCTTTGACGGACATGGCAATTACTCTTTGGGCATCACAGAGCAGATAATTTTCCCAGAGATTGATTACGATAAAATAGAAAGGGTAAGTGGTTTGAATATAGCAATTGTAATGACTGCTAAAAATGACCAGGAGGCGAGAAGTCTTCTGACAAAGCTGGGAATGCCTTTTAGAAAATAGCGAGGTTTACATGGCAAAGAAATCATTAATTGTTAAGGCACAGAGAAAACCTAAATTCTCCACAAGGAAGGTTAGCAGGTGCCGAATATGCGGAAGGCCAAGGGGCTATATGCGCAAGTTTCAAATGTGCAGAATCTGTTTCAGGAAACTTGCCAGTGAAGGCATGATACCTGGCGTTACAAAATCCAGCTGGTAGGGAGAGAGATATGGCTGTTACTGATCCTGTAGCAGATATGCTTACAAAAATAAGAAATGCAAGCGAAGCTCGGTTCGATAGGGTAGATATACCAACCTCAAAATTAAAACTAGAAGTAGTTAAGATACTTAAAAATGAGGGGTACATAAAGAATTTCAAGAAGATAAACCAGGATGGATTTAACTATATCAGAATATTCTTGAAGTACGACGAAAAATCGAGACCGATTATTCATGGTATTCAGAAATTATCCACTCCAGGTAGAAGGATATATACTGGCTATCGAAAGATGCCAAGGGTCTACAATGGTTACGGGACCCTGATAGTATCCACCTCTACAGGGGTAATAACTGGTAAAAAAGCAGCAGAGAATAAGGTCGGTGGCGAACTGATCTGTTCAATATGGTAAGGATGGAAAACTATGTCACGGGTAGGTAAATTACCGGTAAAAATACCGCAGGGAGTAAAGGTAAGGATAGAATCCAATACCATCTTTGTTGAGGGTCCAAAGGGTAAGCTGTCTCAAGATTTTAGGGCCGAGGTGAATGTTCTGGTCACAGACAATGAGGTTGTGGTTACCAGAATAAATGATTCAAAACCCGCAAGAAGTTTCCATGGTTTATACAGAAACCTTATTAATAATATGGTAAAAGGGGTTTCTTCCGGGTTTTCAAAAACTTTATTGATCTCCGGGGTTGGTTACAGAGCAGAGGTAAAGGGTAGATACCTTGTCCTTAACTTAGGATATTCCAATCCAATTGAGTATTACATTGAAGATGGAATAACCATTACCAATGAGGGGCCGAACAAGGTTACTGTCTCCGGAATAAGTAAGGAAAGAGTCGGCCAGGTAAGCGCAGAGATCAGATCCTTAAGAGAACCTGAACCATACAAGGGGAAGGGTATTAAATACGAGAATGAACAGGTACGCAGGAAGATCGGTAAGTCGGGGGTTAAATAGGGTATAACCATGAAAAAAGCCATTAAGAAGAGAGAAAGACGAATAAAAAGAAAAATGCACATACGAAAAAGAATTCTTGGTTCCCCGGAAAGACCACGGATGAGTGTGTATCGGAGCAACAAGAATATGTATGTTCAGGTTATAGATGATTCTGCCGGTATTACTATTGCTTCCGCCTCTAGCCTGGAAAAAGGTTCAGAAAACTTAAAAGTTAAGATAACGGATGGAGAAAAGCTGGGCCAAAGGATCGGCGAAAGACTCAAGGAAAAGAATATTAAGCAGGTTGTTTTTGATAGAAACGGATACCTGTATCACGGTGTTGTAAAAGCAATTGCCGATGGCGCCCGGAAAGCCGGTATTGAGTTTTAGGGGGAGCAAGTGGAACAGGAAAAGGAATACATAGAAAAGCTTATTAAGCTTAACAGGGTAGCAAAGGTTGTAAAAGGTGGAAGACGGTTCTCATTTTCTGCTCTCGTCGTAGTAGGGAATCAGCACGGAGAAGTAGGCTTCGGTTTTGGAAAAGCCAATGACGTGTCTGAGGCTATAAGAAAGAGTATAGAGAAAGCCAAGAAGAATATGAGGACAGTGCCTGTAAAAAACAGCACCATACCCCACGAGATTGTTGGAAGATATAAAAGTGCACAGGTTATTATGAGACCAGCGGCACCTGGAACCGGAGTAATAGCCGGAGGGCCTGTTCGGGCAGTTATGGAAGCAGCCGGGATCAATGACATTTTGAGCAAATCCCTTGGCTCCAGCAACAGTATCAATATTGTTAAGGCAGTTTTTAATGGTCTTGAAAGTATGATGAATATAAAAGAGGTAGCCCGCAATCGCGGAAAAGCTCTTAGTGACATTTGGGGTTAACAAGATGGCAGACAAGATAAGAATTGAACTGATAAAGAGCCTAATCGGGCACAAACCAAACCAGAAGAAAACTGCTAAGGCCCTGGGACTCAGGAAAATCAATCAACATGTAGTAAAGGAAGCGACGCCGGCAATACTCGGCATGGTTCGCACCATATCTCATCTTGTAAAAGTAGAGGAGATAAAATAATTATGGAACAATTACGAGCTCCCCAGGGAGCCAATAAAAAGAAGGTTGTGGTAGGCCGCGGTTACGGTTGCAGAAAGGGCGGAACCTGTGGAAAGGGAACAAAGGGACAGAATGCCCGTGCCGGAGGTGGTGTAAGGCCAGGTTTCGAAGGCGGACAAATGCCACTTTTCCGAAGAATCGCCAGGAGGGGTTTTTCCAATTATCCTTTTAAAAAGGAATATGCTATTATAAATCTTGATCAGATTGAAAACTCCTATTCCGACGGAGAAACCGTGAATGCTGCAACACTAGTGGAAAAAAGGATCCTCAAGAATGACAAGTACGAGGTAAAAATCCTTTCCCGGGGCGATTTTACAAAGAAGCTTTCCTTTAAAGTGGATAAGATATCCAAATCTGCAAAGGAAAAGATTGAAAAAGCAGGAGGAACTTTCGAGGTTCCTGAAGAGAGAGAATAACAATGGCACACAATGCTTTGCTGGATATTTTCCGGGTTAAGGATCTAAGGGACAGAATATTCTTTACCTTTGGAGCCCTGGTAGTATTCCGTTTAGGAGCTACTATCCCAATTCCAGGCATAAATATAAATGCTTTGAAACTTTACTTTATGTCTCAGCAAGGTGCCGGAGGTATTGGTATAACTGAATATATCGACTTCTTTGTCGGTGGAGCTTTTACCAATTTCTCCATTTTTATGTTGGGAATAATGCCCTATATCTCCATGTCCATTATAATGCAGCTTCTTCTTATTGTATTCCCGAAACTAAAGAAGCTGTCGGAAGAGGATGGGGGAAGAAAAAAGATACAGAAGTATACCAGGTATGGAACCATTGTTGTTTGTCTTATACAGTCCTATGTCGTAACCGTGTATGCAGATCAGATTCCAGATGCAATCACCATGGCAAAACTTCCTTATACTCTACTGGCAATGCTTACGGTTACCACCGGAACGATGTTTCTTATGTGGATTGGGGAGCAGATAAGTCAAAGAGGGGTAGGGAATGGAATCTCTCTCCTGATCTTTGCCGGAATTGTGGCAAGGATTCCTGGAGCCTTTGTAACACTTTTTAGAAAGGTAAGAAGCCAGGAGCTCAACCCTGTGTTTGTAATAATCGTTCTGGCGATGTTTGTGGTGGTAATAGCTCTGGTAATCTACGAGCAGCAGGGACAACGGAAGATTCCTGTTCATTATGCAAAGAGGGTTGTCGGTAGGAAGATGTATGGGGCCCAGAGTACCTATATTCCCTTTAAGATCAACCCCTCTGGTGTTATTCCGGTAATCTTCGCTTCCTCGATACTGACCTTTCCGATACAGATAGCAAGTAGTCTTGGGCCGGAGGTAAGGTGGTTAGCTAATTTTTCCTATTGGTTAAGGCCGAGCGGTATGCCTTATATCATAATATATTCTCTGTTGATAATCTTCTTTGCCTATTTCTACACCCAGGTAACCCTTAACCCTATTGAAATTGCAAGACAGATAAGGGAAAATGGTGGCTCCATTCCCGGAGTAAGGGCGGAGAAGATGGAAAAGCACTTAAGTACCATTCTTAACAGGATCATACTTCCTGGTGCACTTTTTTTAACCTTTATCGCAATCATCCCAACTATTGTGCAGAGGTTATTTAATTTCCCATTGGAAGTAGCCATGTTGATGGGCGGTACCTCCCTGCTTATCATGGTCGGTGTAGACCTTGATACCATGTCTCAGATTGAGGGACATTTAAGAATGCACCATCATGACGGGTTGGTAAAGAAAGGAAAAATACGGTCAAGGAATTTATAAGAGGTAGGATATGAAAGTAAGATCCAGCGTTAAGCCGATTTGCGATAAATGCAAAATCATTAAAAGAAACGGTGTCCTAAGGATTATTTGTGGTAATCCGAAACATAAGCAAAGGCAAAGGTAGAGGTAATTCATGGCACGTATTGCAGGTATTGACCTTCCAAATAAGGCAGTAAAAATAGCCCTAACTTATATCTACGGTGTGGGTCGGGCAACGGCATTAGAGGTATGCGCCAAAGCAGGAATAAATCCCGATGCTAAGGCAAATGATCTGTCTAACGACGAGATAAGCACCCTTCGTCAGCTTCTGGACAATGAATATAAGGTAGAAGGTAGACTTAGAACCGAGGTATCCCTTAATATCAAAAGACTCATGGATATTGGATGCTACAGGGGTCTTAGGCACAGAAAGGGCCTTCCTGTTCGCGGACAAAGGACAAAAACAAATGCGCGCACCAGAAAGGGAAAGAGAAAGACTGTTGCCGGAAAGAAGAAATAATCGGAGGTAAAGGGAAGTGGCAAAAGCGACTACCACCAAGAAGAAGAAAGAGAAAAAGACGGTATACGAAGGTAAGGTGTTTATCCAGGCCACCTTTAATAATACTATAGTTACGGTTACGGATCTTAATGGAAATGCAATCTCCTGGGCAAGTGCTGGGGGTTTGGGTTTCAAGGGGGCAAAAAAATCAACCCCCTATGCCGCACAGACCACGGCTGAAACTGCAGCAAAGAAAGCCCTGGACTATGGACTGCGCGAGGTTCATGTTTTCGTTAAGGGACCGGGAGTAGGCAGAGAATCTGCCATCCGCTCCTTGGGAGCTCTTGGAATTACAGTAAAGAGTATAAAGGATATAACACCCATTCCGCACAACGGCTGCAGGCCTCGGAAGAGCAGAAGAGTATAGAAGGAGAACGCTTAAAATGGGAAGGAATATAGGTCCACAGTGCCGATTATGCAGGGCGGACAATACAAAATTGTTTTTAAAAGGTGAACGCTGTCATTCCGGGAAATGCCCGGTTTCCAAAAAAAGGCCTGCTCCAGGAAAAGACGCAAAATCGAGAGTTAAAAAGCTCTCCAACTATGGTGTTCAGCTCCGGGAAAAGCAGAAACTTAAAAGGCTTTACGGAATACTGGAGAAACAGTTTAGAAATACCTTTGATAAAGCCAACAGAATGGAAGGGAAGACTGGTGACAACCTTATTCTTCTTCTGGAACGAAGGCTGGATAATATTGTTTATAGAATGAGATTCGCCTCTTCCAGGAATCAGGCAAGACAACTGGTTTCTCACGGTCATGTTTATGTTAACAACCGTAGGGTTAATATTGCCTCCTATTCCATAAAGGAGAACGATGTAATACATCTGGGCGAGAAGGCTAAAAAGATGCTTACCGTAAAGGAAAGTCTCCGTGAATATACCCGATCCGGAGTTTATCCCTGGTTGGAAGTGGACCCGGATGCTATGAGAGGTGTTGTAAAGGCAATGCCAAGAAGGAGCGATATAACTGATCTTGCGGATGTTAAAGAACAATTCATTGTAGAGCTCTATTCTAAGTAAGGGAGTATACATGGCACGAAAAAACCTACTAAAAGGGTTCAAAAGACCAAAAGGGATTACCTTTGAACATACCGAGATAGATGAAAATACCGGAAGATTCATTGCTTATCCCTTTGAACGTGGTTATGGTACAACTATTGGGAATACTCTGCGAAGGATTTTACTTTCCTCCATCCAAGGTTATGCGGTTACAGCAGTAAAAATAACCAGTTATGATGAGGAAGGAACTCCCCATATTATCTCCAGTGAATACGAGATGATTCCGGAGGTTGTAGAGGATACTCCTCAGATACTTAATAATCTTAAACTGCTAAAGATCCAAATGCCCGACGAGATTGAACAGAAAACAATCCTCATTGAATGCCGGGGGCCGGGAGAAATCACCGGTGCTCATATAGAGGGGGAAACAAATATAAAGGTTCTGAATAAGGAACTTAATATTGCCACTTTAATGGAAAAGGCAAATTTCGATCTTGAGGTACAGATAGATCTTGGAAGGGGATATGTTCCCGCAGAAACAAATGAAAAATATATAGAGGTACTTGGAACAATTCCGATGGATGCAGTATTCTCGCCGGTAAAGCGGGTGAAGTATTCCATTGAAAATACCAGGGTTGGTCACAGGAATGATTACGACAAACTTATTCTAGAGGTTACAACCAACGGAACAATTTCTCCTGAAGATGCGGTGGCAGAGGCAGCTAAGATTGCAAAGGATCATTTTACCATATTCATCAATTTTGACGAGGATTCCATCGGCGGTGACGAGACTATCGATGAAGAGGAAGAAAGGATAAGAGCCCTATTGGATACCCCGGTGGAGGAGTTGGAACTTTCTGTAAGATCAAGTAACTGCCTTAAAAACGCGAATATAAAGACTATAGGCGATTTAACAAGAAAGACCGAGGAAGAGATCGCGAAAACAAGAAATTTTGGGAAAAAGTCCCTTACCGAGATAAAAGAGAAGCTTAAGGAATGGAATCTTAGTCTAGGTATGACTGATTACAGCGCCTTAAAAACATCAAAGAAACTGCAGACAAAGAAGGAAGAAGAAAATGAAGCATAGAATCGGCTTTAACCGGCTTGGCAGAATGCCAAGGCACAGAAAAGCTCTTCTTAGAAATATGGTTACATCCTTTTTAAGGCATGAGCGGATAACCACTACAAAGGCAAAAGCTCTGGAAGTTAGACGTGTGGCAGAGAAGATGATTACCCGGGGAAAGGTTGATTCTGTTCACAACAGAAGAACTGTTGCCAGGTATATATATGATGATGCGGTAACAGCAAAGCTTTTTGTAGAACTGGGTCCTAGATTCACCTCCAGGCCGGGAGGATATACAAGAATTCTCAAACTTGGACAGCGTCGTGGAGATGCCGCAGAGATGGTGATACTGGAACTTGTAGAAAGAACAGTAAAGGAAAAGCCAAAAAAGGAAAAGAAGGCTAAGAAGGAAGAAGCTGCAAAATAGTCACAGAAATATTATTAGGAAGGGGATCTTACAACAATGGTTTGCAGGATCCCTTTTTTTATCCCCCTGTATTAAAAATGAGTCCGGAATTACCGATAAGGAATTAGAAAAGTATAATTATCCCCGGTTTGCAGGATGGGATAAGGGGCCTAAGGTATGAAAATACCCCTATTAAAGGTGTAAATGGTTGAAATACACCTTGATCCTGATTTATTGATAATAGTTGGTATTATTGAGTGTATGGTTTAATTAAAGTTTTTACTGTATAGTAAAAAAATCTTACAGTAGAAGAAGTAAATGAAGTCGTCCCATAGAATTGCTCTTAGCCTACTGATCTCTGTTGTTGTTTTTAGTGTCTTTGCTGTATTGGCTTTCTCTGGTCTTTTTTCCTATCTGGAAACAGAGTTTTATAATAAAAGGGTTAGCGAGTCGGTTTATGCTGACTTGGAAAAAATTGGAAAAGCAATTGATCAGTACCATCAAAACTTTATAAACCGTTTTGAATCAATTCTTTCAGAGGATTTTATTTCCCGAGTATATCTTCCCAATCTTAGCAGGGAAGACATTTTTCTTATAACAAATACCTTTAATTCACTTCAGGCGGAATATCCAGGCATCCTAGGGGTTCGTATTATTGATGAATCACTAAATATCCATTACAGCTCCTTTGCCAATGATATCCGCAGGCAGGAAGATTTTCGAATTGTTTATAATAGACTTCAAGATCAGGAACCGGATCTATATGAGACTATTTATACCTTGCCGGAGGGTAAAAATTGGAACATTTTTTATGATAGTACCTACAGGAGGATCCTGTTCCAATTAAAGATAATCGATAATCTAGGCCGACAGAGGGGAATCGGGGTATTCTATGTTTCTCTGCAGGATTTAAGACAGACCCTCATACAACAAGGCATCCTGGAACTTGGGAAGGAGTTTTCCCTGGTTCCTGGGAGGGGTTATATTGTTAACCTTCCCCAAGTGGGAGTCGAAAGCCTGAAGGAGGTTTTTCTCAACTCGTGGATCCAAGAAAAGAGGGGAACACCTATCGAACCGATACCGACCCTTTTTGAAGGTAAAAGTTATTATATTTTTACCCGCTCCACAGAGATAGGTGGTTTTCTAGGTTCCTTTGTTTCTGGCACATTATTTTCTTTAGATATCACACTAAAATACCTCCTTTTAGGGGCTTTGTTCTTAACCAGTTTTCTCGTTACCTTTCTGCTCTTTTCCGTCCGTCAGGATAAGATCCTTGTCCTTTCCGAAAGAATAAAACGTTTCCAGATAAATTTCCTAAAGGAGTATCTGGAATCCAAGGAAGAGCTGGATATTGTAAAATGGAGACAGGATATTCGTTCAAGAGGGGATGAGGTAAAAAAGGAGATAACAAAAAGCGTAGGAAGGATAAAAGAAAAAAATAAGGAGCAAGTATCTGCCCTGATTGATAAAAGCTGGAACGATTTACTGGAGATAGTTGATAAAAGAATTGAGACAAAGGCTGCTCCTAGGATTGATGTTTCCAATCTCGAGGAGATGCTCCTAAAAATATTGTCCCGGGAAGAGTTTGTTCTATCTCGAGAAAATTATGGTTCAGAAAAAAGGATCACCCCTCCAACCAAAGCCCCTACTCCGGTAAAAGAGAAGAGACCTGTTCCTGTAAATATCCCACCCCCTAAAGCAGAACCAGCGGATGAACCCGAACCCTTAGAGGAAGGAGAGGAACTGGAAGCCCTGGAGGAGGTAAAACCCGAGGAAGTCGAAGAGATCGAGGAAATCGGGGAGCCTGAGGAGCTGGAGGAAGCGGAACTTGCAGAACCCGAGGAAGTCGAAGAGATCGAGGAAATCGGGGAGCCTGAGGAGCTAGAGGAAGCGGAACTTGCAGAACCCGAGGAAGTCGAAGAGATCGAGGAAATCGGGGAGCCTGAGGAGCTGGAGGAAGCAGAACTTGCAGAACCCGAGGAAGTCGAAGAGATCGAGGAAATCGGGGAGCCGGAAGAGCTGGAGGAAGCGGAACTTGCAGAATCCGAAGAAATCGAGGAAATCGAGGAAGCGGAGGAGATAGAGGAAGCTGAGGCGGTTGCGGAACCAGTAGAAGAACTGGCTGAGAAGCTAGCGGAAGTGGAAATCCTTAAAGAGGCCGAGGAAGTCGAAGAGATTGAGGAAATCGAGGAACCGGAGGAGCTGGAAGAAGCGGAACCTGTGGAGGCTGAGGAAGTCGAAGAGATAGAGGAAGCCGAACCTGTTGAAATTGAGGAAATTGAGGTCGCGGAGGGGTTTACTGAGGCCGCACTATTTCCAAAGGTGGAAAAACAGGTTATATTTAAAGAAGATTTATCAGCTTATACCGGGGAGGAAGAATCTGGAATATTAGAGGAGTTGTCCCTAGTTGAGGAAGATAAAGGGGAGGTAGGAGATTTAGAGATTCTTTCAGAGACCTATCAACCCTATAGCCTGTTTTATACGGATTTCCAGAGTCAGTTTATGAAAGAAGAGAAAAGGAAAAGCGATTTAGAGGAATTGACGGTCCTTGCAGCCTCTGAGGATGATTTCGCTGAGGAAGGATTGGAAGAGGTCACTGAGGAAACGGAAAAAAAGGATAGGGATGGTGAAGTTTCTTTGGAAAAATCTTCGGTTGCAGAGACTTTGCAGGAAGTTGAAGAGTTGGAGGAACTGGAGGAGCTTTCCGATCTATCCCCCGAGGGGGAGATTGAAGAATTGGTTGAGGATCTGGAACCTGAAGAAATACCCTCCGATATCCTTTATAAGGAGCTGATAAATAGCAACAGTTTATATATCTTTTCTTTAAAAGAAATTCTTGAAAAGACAGAGCAACCGGAAAAAATCATTGAAGAGAAGGAGGGAGTATTATCCATCTCCGAGGAGGAGATAAAAGCGGTGAAACCGCCGAGGGATAGGGATTTTAAAAACCTAGTAGATTCTATATTGGAGGAGGATTATTCGGGTAAAGAAGAGGAAGATTTGGGGATAGATAAGATTCTCGGTATTCATACGGTTGATCTTTCCTTGGAAGAAACCCAATGGGCCCCTGGTAAAGAGGATGAAGCAGTGGAGGTTCAATATTCCCTGGAGATCAGCGATTCAGGGCTTTTACTGGATCAATACCTAAGAAACTTTAAGTCAGGCACTATCGGTATAATGAAGGCCTTAATGATCATCTCCCGAAATACCGATTCTTTGTATGCAGCTATTTTGTCCTTTAAAAAAGAAGGTGTCCTAGAAGCGGAACTTTCTTTAGGTTTGGACCAATTAAGCAGAAAAGCTTTATTCTTTAACGAGGAGGATTTAATTTTCCAATCGGTATTTAAAAAAGGACTTGGACTTTACAGTAAGGTTCATAAAACCGGCTTAAAGGAGTTGGATTCTAAAATATCTGAAAGAGACAGCCAGTACATGCAGGGACAACTTTACATTCCTGCGATATTTAAAGATAAGGAGGCTTATCTCTTTTTAGGGTTAAAAAGCACAAATATTTCTGTTAGAGAATATATTTCCAAATTGATGGATAAGGTATTGTAAAAAGGGCGAAGGCATATCTATTTCCAAGCCCTCCGTGGGATTTTTAAGGAAAAGTGCAGGAATAACTTTCAGCTTGACAACCATTTACCTTATCTTTAGAATTACGGATTATTGTTTTATATATATGGGGGAAGAATATTATGTCATTTATATATTGGATCATTCTTCCCCTCGCAGGTTTGATTCTAGGTTGGACAATCCGATGGTTATATGCCAGATTTCAGCTTTCTTCTTTAGAGCAGAAAGCAGAACGACTGAGTCAGGACGCACTTAAGGAGGCAGAGGCTCGAAAACGAGAGGTTCTTCTTGAGGCAAAGGATCAGCTCTTAAAGGAGCGGAACCAGCTGGAACGGGAATTCCGGGACAGAAGGAATGAACTTCAGCGGTTTGAACGGAGGATTTTACAAAAGGAAGAAAATCTAGAAAAGAAGTTGTCTGCTGTAGATAAAATTAAGCAGAATCTTCACGACCGAGAGGGGAAACTACAAGAGAGAGAGGAGAATCTTCAGAAGCAGGAAGAACAGTGGATTGCGGAAATGGAGCGAATCGCCAATATCACTAAGGATGAGGCGAAAACAATAATCATACAATCCATGGAGCAGGAAGCTCGGCGGGATGCCCAGGTAATAGTTAACAAGATTGAGCAGGAAGCTCAGGCTACAGCTGAAAAAAAGGCTAGGGATATTTTAGTTACCACAATCCAGAGATTATCAACTGAAATAGGCTCAGAGGTTTCTGTAACCTCCGTAAGCCTGCCTTCCGACGAGATGAAAGGCAGGATTATCGGAAGGGAAGGAAGAAACATCAGAACCCTGGAAACCTTAACTGGTGTTGATATTATCATTGACGACACTCCGGAAGCGGTGGTTATCTCCTGTTTTGATCCGATCCGAAAGGAGATAGCAAAGATGTCTCTGGAACGGCTCATTACAGATGGGAGGATCCACCCTGCCAGAATTGAAGAGATAGTTCAAAAGGTAAACAAAGAGATAAATCAAACCATCTATGAGGAAGGAGAGAAGGCCCTCTTTGACCTTGGTATTCATAACATGAGCCCCGAGGGAATAAAAGCCTTGGGAAGGCTGCACTATAGAAGCAGTTATGGACAGAATGTTCTTAGCCATTCCAAGGAAGTTGCTAAGATTGCTGGAATGATAGCCCTGGAAATCGGCGCTAACAAGGATATTGCCAGAAGGGCTGCTTTGTTGCATGACATTGGAAAGGGCGTTGAATCCGGCGGGGACATGAACCATGCAGAAATCGGGATGGAACTAGCCAGAAAGATGGGAGAGGATCAGAAAATTATCAATGCCATAGGAGCGCATCATAATGATGTAGAACCCTGCTGCATTGAATCGGTTATAGTTCAGGTTGCAGATGCTATCTCTGCTTCCAGACCCGGAGCAAGAAGGGAAACCCTGGATAATTATATTAAGAGACTGGAAAACCTGGAAAAGATTTCCCAAACCTTTTCCGGTGTAGAAAAGGCTTATGCAATCCAGGCAGGAAGAGAACTGCGTATAATGGTAAACAATGAATCTGTTAATGACGAGGATGCAAGAATCCTTGCAAAGGATATAGCAAAGAAGATAGAAACCGAACTGCGGTATCCTGGTAGAATAAAAGTAACCATTATCCGGGAAACCAGGATAATAGAATATGCCCGGTAATGGGCGGATAAGGGGTTTTTGATTGACCAAGGTTTTAAATGCTTTGTTCCTGGGGGATATCTTTGGACAACCCGGGAGCAGAGCTGTTTTTTTAGGTTTAAAAGGCATTGTAAAGAGGTTCAGGAGTGATTTTATTGTGGCAAATGGAGAGAATATTGCCGAAGGTTTTGGAATTACTCCTGAGTTGGCAGAGACTCTCTTTTCCCAGGGTATAAATGTAATAACCACAGGAAATCATGTGTGGCAGAAGAGAGAGGTATGGGAAACCTTAAATACGAGGGATAATCTGTTACGACCTGCCAACTACCCTCCTGGAGTGCCGGGGAAAGGGGTCTGCACCTTTGAAGTAAAAAACAGTAAAATTACAGTAATAAATCTTCAAGGTCGACAGAAGATGAGTGATATAGATTGTCCCCTGCGTATTGGAAAGGATCTTGTAAAGAAGGCAAGACAGATTACAAGAAATATTTTTATCGATTTTCACGCCGAGGCAACAGAAGAGAAGGAAACCCTGGGTTTCTATCTGGATGGTCTTGTTACTGCGGTATTGGGTACTCATACCCATGTGCAGACCTCTGACAGCAGGATTCTACCCAAGGGAACTGCCTATATCACTGATCTGGGAATGACAGGACCCAAGAGGAGTGTTATCGGAATCAATACAGAGATCGCAATTCAAAGGTCACTCACGCAAATGCCTCTGAAGATGGAGCCTGCGGACTCCGAGGCCTCTCTCTGTGGTGTGAGCATTACCTTTGACAGCGATACAGGAAGGGCTGTTTCCATTGAACCCTTTCAGGAAGAGCTTCAGGTTTAAGCCCACCGGTAAATAATGAGGATATGAAAAAGAGAATATCCCTTTTAAGGAGCCTTGAACTGACCTTTCCGGAAAAAACCAGGGAGGAGCTTTATTCCAGGATTTTATGCGGAGAGGTGTTTGTAGAGGGGGAGATTGTTAAGGATCCAAAGGCTTTAGTGGATACTGACTCCCTACTTAACCTTAAAGAGGCAGCCTTTGTGTCCAGGGGGGGCGATAAGCTTTATCATGCCCTTAAAACCTGGAATATCGACCTGCGGGGAAAGGTGATCCTGGATGCAGGAAGTTCCACCGGAGGCTTTACCGATGCTCTGCTCCAGTGGGGCGCTTCAAGGGTTCATGCCATAGATGTCGGTTACAATCAGATTGCTTACAAACTCCGCAGAGACCCCAGGGTGATTCTCCAGGAAAGGGTGAATGTTCTTCATATTGTATCCCTTTCCCCGCCAGCCCATGGTGCCGTAGCGGATCTCTCCTTTCGTTCCCTTCTTGGAGCGGCAGAACATATTATCTCCCTTACCAGCGAAAACTGGTGTATAGCCTTGGCAAAGCCTCAGTTCGAATGGAGGAATCCTCCTCGCGATTTCCGGGGGGTAGTGAGGGATGGTAAATCCATCTTAAAAATACTGACTGAACTTGTTGAGGGACTTGCCCGGGAGGGGGTTTTTCTGGAAAAACTTCTTCCCTCTCCAATTACAGGCAGAAAGGGAAACCGGGAGTTCCTTCTTTATCTGACTAAAGAAAAAAAATCGTATCAGGATAATCTTATGGAAGGACTATCAGAAATCCTGATATAAAAAAGGGTCCTCGTATTGAGGACCCCGAAGTACAAGTCGTGAGGATCTTAAAAAGAATCCCTTGAAAGAGGTTTGCTTATATCTATTCCTTCGGGAGACAGATAGGTTATTGTTTGTCCCTCTATGAGGAATTGAACCCTCTTTACTGTCGGAAACTCCGTGGCTGTGAAAACTATCTGTTTCAACTGAGCTATGTAGCCTTCCTGACCAAAGGGATTATACTTGAAGTTTTCATTAAAATTCATAAAGGCAGTATCTTCCTTAATAACTATCGATAAAAGCCGGGTATTTTCCGGTATCAGGGAAAGGTACCCCTTGGCTATCTCTTCAGGGAGCATCCCGTCGATGAGGGATTTCATGGTTTCGGTTAAGGGGGAATCGATAAAATAGACAGATCTGCTTGTTTTCCTCATCTGGATATCGCCATTCTCCTCCACTTCTACAAAATAGAGATTGGACCTGCGATACTTTCTTTCCTGTTCCTGGGCCCCGGGTTGTTTCTCCTCCTCCTGGGGGGAGGGGGAAATTTCGACTATCTCCTCGGGAGGTTCGATAGTTATGGTAGGCTCTTCAGGGGTATCCTGGGGGGGGGATGGTTTTCCCGGGGTTTCTTCAGGAATCTCCACCCTTCGGACTTCCGGTAGCTGATCGGATCTTCTTTCGATTTTTAGAAGGTCGAGAAGCCCGGTGGAGCGCATAACATCCTCGATTTTCTTCCTGTTAAAAAGAAAAACAATTAAGACCAGTATTATTAGAGCTATCCAGAAAAGGCAGCCCAGAGATGTTCGGTTCTTCTTCATAATCCCATAATCGGCATTCTAGGGAGGATATTTGACACCCCCTTGAAAAGTTCGTATAGTAACCCTTAATGATGCAAACACTCAAAGGAATCAGCGCCTCTCCGGGAATTATTATTGGAAAGGTGTTTCTATACAGAGATGATACTCCCCTGATCCCAAAATACGATATTACAAAGGGTGCCATAAAGGAGGAACTTTCTCGGTTCCACGATGCTGTAAATAAGGCCTTAGAGGAGCTTGAGGAGTTACAGGCCAGGTTTTCGGTAAAAAAGGGCTTGAATCCGGAGGAACAGATTCTTCAGAGTCATATCCTTATGTTAAAGGACCCCCAATTCTTTGAAGAGATTAAGAAGAATCTGGAGGAAAATTTAATCAATATAGAATGGATCCTTTTCCAGGTTTCCCGCACAATTATAGGTAAACTGGATAATTCCGAGGATAAGTATCTTAAGGAAAGAACCATAGATATCCACGATGTTTCAAAGAGGGTTTTAAACCACCTTCTTTACAGGGACAGGCTCTCCCTTTCCGATATCTCCGAAGAGGTTGTTTTGGTTACTCATAATCTTCTTCCCTCCGATGCCCTGGTTATGAATAAGAGGATGATCAAGGGTATAGCCATGGATGCAGGGGGGAAAACCTCTCATACGGCCATTCTTGCCCGCTCCTTTGAAATCCCTGCAGTGGTAGGGTTATCCAACATATCCAGGCTTGTAAAAACCGGGGATGAGATAATAATTGACGGAAATGCAGGGATTGTGATTCTTAATCCCGATGCCTCCACCAAGGAGGAGTACATTGCCACCTGGAAGGAATGGCAGAGAAGAGAGGTCTCCCTCCTTACACTTAATGAGCTTCCAGCAGAAACAAGAGATGGAAAACTTATCCAGCTTCAGGCAAATATTGAAGTTCCGGAGGAAACCGATTCAGCTCTCTCCCACGGAGCAGATGGTATAGGCCTGTACAGGTCGGAATTCCTCTTTCTGCTTCCAGGCGGAATTTCCTCCGAGGACGTACAGTTCCAAGCCTATAGTTCCGTTCTTAAGTCGATGAATGGTAAACCAGTCACCATTCGCACCCTGGATCTTGGTGGGGATAAAACCCTGCCAGAGATCGAGGATCATAAGGAGAAAAATCCTATCCTCGGCTGGAGGGCTATAAGATTTTGTCTCTCCAGGAAGGATATATTTCTGCAGCAGCTTAGAGCTCTGCTTAGAGCCTCGGTTTATGGGGATCTTCGGATAATGTTCCCCATGATTTCCGGAGTGGAGGAGTTGGAAAAGGTTATGGCCCTTTTTGACGAAGCAAAAAGGGACTGCAGGAAAAGGGGCATAAACTTTGACGAGAATATCCCTGTTGGAATTATGATAGAGATCCCTTCTGCAGCCATGACCGCCGACATTCTAGCCAGGAAGGTTCAATTTTTCTCAATTGGCACTAATGACCTGATCCAGTACACCATCGCCGTGGACCGGGGAAATGAAAAGATTGCTTATCTTTATGAGCCTTTTCACCCCGGGGTTTTACGTCTTCTAAAGCAGATTATAGACAGTGCTCATGCTGCAGGGATACCTGTTGGAATGTGCGGGGAGATGGCCGGAGACCCCCTGGCTACTATAATCCTTCTAGGCCTTGGACTGGACAACTTCAGCATGAGCTCCTTCGGAATACCCCAGGTTAAACAGATAATACGTTCCGTTTCCCTTTCCGAGGCGGAGGAGGTTACCGATACGGTGATGGAGATGAGTTCCTTCGAAGAGATAGATTCTTTTATAAAAGGGTGGGTGCATGAAAGATTTGACTTCTTTTCCTCCCCAAAATAATTCCTCTCCAATTGCTACCCCGGTGGTTGCTCTAGTGGGGCGTCCAAATGTGGGAAAATCCACCCTCTTCAATAGGCTTATTGGTAAAAGAAGGGCTATTACGGATCCAACTCCAGGTGTGACGCGGGATCCTGTCAAGGATTACATGGAAGTAGAGGGTAGAAAAATCCTCCTCATAGACACGGGCGGTTATCAGACCGATCCGGAGGGGCTGAATCCTCTCGTAACAAGAAAAAGTCTGGAAACCTTAAAAGCCGCAGATCTTATTCTCTTTATTATGGATGTTACAGAGGTTACACCTCTCGATATGACCCTTTCGGAGGAACTTCGTCCCTACAGCAATAAGGTTGTTCTGGTGGTGAACAAGGTGGACAGCGAAACCAGAGATCCCAATGTCTGGGAATTTCATTCCCTTGGATTTGAAAGGATCTTTGCTCTCTCCGCTGCCCACGGTAGGGGCTGCGATTCCCTTTACGATTTATTTGTAGAGAAATTCAGCTTTGCCAAAGAAATTCCTGTGGAGAATTACCCGATGCAGGAGGAGGGGACGGAACAGGATAAGAGTATTGGGATCTCCATTATGGGAAAACCGAATACAGGGAAATCGACCCTAATCAATACTCTCCTGGGATACGAGCAGTCTATTGTTTCGGATATTCCCGGAACTACCCGGGATACTGTTCCAGGTACAAAGACCTATAAAGGGTGGGATCTGCATTTTCTAGATACCGCAGGAATAAGAAGAAAAAACAAGGTGGAAGAAAATGTGGAGTACTATTCCGTCAACAGGGCTATAAAGAGTATCGAGGAATCAGAGATAATACTCCTCATGATCGATTCTGTGGAAGGTCTTACGGAACAGGATAAAAAGATTGCAGATCTTGCGGTAAAGAAGGGCAGGGGAATAATCCTGGTCCTCAATAAATGGGATCTCCTCGAACCCTTACCCAATCGTCTTCAGGCCTACAAGGACAGGATCGGATTTCTCTTTCCGGTACTCTCCTTTGCGCCGATTATCCCCATTTCCGCCCTTAAGGGGGAAGGGATACAGGGCCTTCTTAACAGTATCCTGGCGGTTCAGCGGCAGCTGGTAAAGAGGGTAGAAACAGGAAAACTGAACAGAGCCCTTTCCTCCTGGATCGCCAAGAATCCTCCTCCCAGAAACAGATCCCTTCAGTACAAGGTAAAATATATCACCCAGGTAACTGTGAATCCGCTCCGTTTTGTTGCCTTTGTTAACCGGAGGAAAGGTTTTCCAAAGGATTACCTTCAATATCTTGTAAACTCCCTACGCAAGGATTTTGATTTTAGTAAAGTGCCCTTATCTTTGGAACTTTCCGAAAGATAGGAGAAATAGACTTTTGTATTCCATTGGTGATGTCTGCAGAATCTTATCCCTTAAACCTCATGTCTTGCGTTATTGGGAGCAGGAGTTTCCTATCCTCTCCCCAAAAAAGGATTGGAATGGCCACAGAATCTATTCCGAAGTAGATCTACAGATCCTTGGCAGGATAAAGTTCCTGCTCTACGAAAAGAGGTATACCATAGACGGGGCAAGGGAGGAGCTTTGGCGTCTTTCCGAAGGTGCCTACTCAGACCTGCGCTTACGATTATCCCTACTCCGGGCGGATCTTTTGGCAATTAAAGGAATCTTAGATCTTGATAATCCTTCCAGTGCGGAAGAGAAGGAAATTGCCGATAATAATTAAGGATCCTGTAAAATACTATAAGGAACAGGTTTTAAACTCCTTAGCAAGTAATAGATTAGACAGGAGCGAGGCCTTTCATGATCCATTGTAATCCCTTTTACCGACCCTTTTGGGCTGTTGTTATAGTGTATCTGTTCTTTATACCTCTCTTACTTTGGTCTTTTCCAGAGAACTACCCCTCTAGAAAAGCGCTGGAGGATCTCTTTACCGATCCTCCCCAGGGAGCAAGCAGAGAAGCTTCTAGAATCTTTCCACAGGAGGGGGAATTCCCTGCAGTAAGATTTGCTGTGGAGAAACAGAGGGATTCCTTCTACCTGCTTTTTCTAAATGAAAGGGATCTTAAGTTTCCACAATTTGGCGCAGGAAGCTACATCATCCGCAGAAACCTTGAAAGCGGAAAGATCGAACAAATAAAGATATTTTTAAAGGATGATCCTGACTCCTTTCTTAGGTTATTCCCAGATGGAAGCAGGAGCAGATTGGATCTATATCTTTACGGTGAACAGATTTACAAGTCCGTACCGCTTCCCTTTCCACTGCTGGAGTTTGTTGCAGAACCCTTTTCAAGAATAATGGATTTGACCAGAGATATGATCCGGTGGGATCTTATCTTTCCCCGGGAAGTCAGTTATAAATGGGAATTGATAAAGAACCTGGGGGAAGGGTATAGAGACCTCCTTCCGAATTTTCTGGATGCCGATGATGGAGCTATGGAGTTTGATGGTACCTATGTAAGGATCTCCGATGGAACACCCCTGGTATCCCCAGGAGTCAATTGCAGCGGTTATGTAAAATGGATCGCCGATAGCCTCTACAAGACAAAAACAGGCAGATATCTATCCCTGGAAGAACTCTCCCAAAGACATATCGATCTGCGAGGCAACCGGTGGTCAAATCAATTGGAGTGGCAAAGGGATCCCTATTTTGGCCTTGATTGGATAAGGAATGCCGCAGTGGCCCTTTTAAGCCTGGAGGGAGAGGCTGTGGGGCCTGAGGATGGAGATGTAAGGAACTTGCCCTTCTTCTCCTACCGGGAGGATATAGGTTTCCCTGTAGAAAGGCTCTCCCTGTTATTATATCTCCTTGCCCTAGAGAATCCCGGGTTTTTCTATTTTGGATCTGTAAACGGGCCCTTTGGAGAGGATCTGGTGCTAAGGCAGCATTATCATGTGGCTGCCTTTTTCCCCTATCTGGACGAGGAGGGAAATCTGCAGGTTATCATCCTGGAGAGGGCCCGGTCGACACCCCTTAAGGAATTTCAAAGATACTATAAGACCGAATACCTGCATCTTGTTAAGATAGAGGGGTTTATTCCCTCTGAATATCCGCCCTTTCCCGGGGAAAAGTTGAATAATTGAAATACTGGGTATACCCTAGTAAAATATAGGAATAGTAACATTTAGTGTGCCAACTTGTTTTTATTAGGTCGAACAGGAGCGTTTTGATGACAAAGAAAAAAATCTTGCTGCTTTCTCTCTTATTTTTTGTTCTTTCCCTGTTGGAAGTCCATGCCGATTCTGCAGAAAGAAGGCTTTTTTTAGAGGCAGAGGGCAGATTTGCTGCCCAGGAGTATGGATTTGCCTACCAACGTTATACAGAATTTGTAAATACCTATCCAAGATCGGAGCTTGTATCGGATGTGCAGTTCAGAAGGGCTCAGTGCCTCTACAGGGTAGGTCAGTTATCCGAAGCTTTGTCCCTCTTTGAAAGGGTTTCAATACGTTTTTCTTCTACAAAATACAGGCTATACATCCCCTTCTGGATTGGAATTATTCATCATGACCTTGGTTCCTACGAGAAAAGTATAGCCTCTCTAGAGGAGTTCCTAAAAAATCCCGATGCCTCCTTGGTTGCCAAAGCCAATCTGTATAAGGGATTAAGTCTATATAGGCTGGACAGAGTGCCGGAAAGCATAGAGGTCCTTACAGCAGGTTACAGAGCCTTGAATAATCCACTGGAAGAGCCCTCCCTGGCAACCTTTCTCGCCTCCCTTTTGGTAAAAACCGGGAAATATCAGGATGCAATCAACCTGCTGCAGGAGGTTCCTGTTGATTCCTTCCCCCAGGAATGGAAAGAACGCCTGGTTCTTACCTTGGGAGAGGCTTATATGGGGATCGGAGATCCTGTCCAGGGGGAAGCCGCCTTTCGGCGACTGCTTACCTCTAAACCGGATGTTGCTGTAGGGGCCTTCCAACGGCTTTTCAGTATCTATCAGGAGAGGGGAGACGATTCTGAACTGGCCAGGATTCTCTTGAGTGCAGAACAAGCCTTAGCGGGCAATCTGAAAATTCTCCAGGATTTTTGGCTTAGAATTGGAATAGAAAGCTATTCCAAGGGTAAATACGATCTTGCCCTTGGGTATTTCCAAAGGGTCTGGAATTCTGGCAGTCTTAAGGATATAGACCCCCTGGTTCCTCTCTATATGGCGGAGATTGCCGCCAGGGAGAAGGATTATAAAAGAGCCTTGGATACCCTAAATCGATACCTTACCGTATCGGCAAGGGGCCGGGAGTTGCTCCTTTTCCGTCAGGGGAGTCTGGCAGTTCAGGCAGAGGACTGGTTAAAGGCAGCAGAGACGCTTTCCACTTTCCTTAAGGAATTCGGATCCTCCGCTTATCTTCCCGAAGCCACCTACCTCTATGCCTTTTCCTTATATAAGGCCGGTTCCTTTAATGAAAGCATAAGGATAACGGAGAATGCCTTTACCACAGGAATAACCGGCAGATTCACCGACCGGTTTAACAGGCTTGCCTCCAGTCTATATAGGAAAACGGGAGATCTGGATAAGGCCCTCTCTGCTATAAAAAATTATATCTCCCTCAGACCGGAAGATCTTTCTGCCAGGATCGACAGTTTAAAAATCTCCTACACCATGGGAAGGTACCAGCAGCTGATAGAGGAGGTTAATCAGATGGACCGGGCTGGGCTAATTACCTCCCAGCACCCTTACCCCTATGTGATGAGTAGGTATCTTGCAGGTTTATCCTCTGTGGCAAGAAAGGAGTATGAGCCGGCAATTAATTTTTTTAAACAGATAACAGATTCAGCCATTGAAGCGGCAAGATTGACCTCCCTTAGCTCCTATGTGCAGTTTTACGATGGATGGTCCAAATACCGTTTAGGCAGATACGATGAGGGGCTCAAACAGTTCTCCCTGGTATCCACCTCTCAGACTCCTCTGGCTTTAAGGGCTACCTACTTAGCCGGTTGGTGTGCCTATAGCCTGAAGGATTATGGAAAAGCGGAACAGTTTTTCTTAAAATACTCTGCCACCACCTCCGGTTATGAATCGGATAAGGGAAGGCTTATGTATGGCAAAGCCCAGGCTGCTCAGAAGAAGTACGATGCCGCAGGTCTTGCCTTTACTACTATCTATGCGGAATCGGTAAAGTCTCCCTATGCGGCGGATGCCCTTTATGAACATGCCCAAACTCTAGCCCTGGCTGGGAAGCATGAAGATTCCGCCTCTCTCTATAAGAGGCTCTTCGATAATCACAGGGAAAGCCCTCTGGCTGAGGAGGCCCTTTTTAAAAGGGCGGAAATCCTTTACAGCGGGAAGCTCTATATGAAGGCCAGGGATGCTTTTTACGATTACCGGACAGCTTTTGAAAAGGGAGCCTATGTGGATGCTTCTCTTTACTGGGGGGGGATGGCCTCCTTTCTGGCAAAGGAGGAGTTCGGTGCAGTACTGGTCTGGGAAAGACTTATCGAAAGGTTTAAGGATTCTCCGTTCCGACCCGATGCCCTTCTAAGAACCGCGGAATTTTACAGAAACACCGGAGATTTCCGTAAGGCTCTCGTTTTTTATACCGACCTTCTTGCCGTATATCCCGAGGAGGCTAAGGCTGTGTCGGCGGATCTAGAGGCGGAAAAACTAAGATTTATCCTTCTTGGACAATCGGACAGGGAGGCGGAGCTTATGGTCATCCGCACAAGAGAGAAAGGAGTTGAAACGGAAAGGGGCAGAAAAGCTACCATTGATCTTGCAAAGATCTATATAAGCAAGGAGGGGGATAGTCTAGAGATAGCCCTCTCCCTCCTGCAGGAGGTGGTTGGCAGAAGCGCCGAGGATCCTGCCTCCGCAGCCCAGGCTCAGTATCTGATAGGAGAATACTACTTTAAGAAGAAGGATTACCTTAGGGCAGGCAATGAATTCATCAAGGCTGCCACCGTAAACCCGAAGGACCTGGATCTTATGGCGGTAAGCATATTCAAGGCCGCAGAGATGGCTAAGCTATCCGGGAATATGACGGAAGCCAGGGCGCTTATTAAACGGATTGAAGATAATTTCCCCCAATCGCAATGGGCTGAGGAGGGAAGAAGACTGCTTGGGGGTGTGCAATGAAAAATATAATAGTAATAACAGTGGTAATTATTTTAATCCTCCTTTTTCCGGTTTTGCCTCTCTTCTCTCAAAGCACGGAACCAGAGGAGGTGAGTCTCGAGCTTCCTCCCCTGATTCTGGAGATCGCGGATATTGAGACTGAACAGATCGAGGCTTTTTTGCCCACCGAAGAGGAGGTTTCTCCCCTTATCTCCATAATTCTTCCCGAAGCTGGAGCCTTAAGATTTGACGACAACCTCTTCTCCATGATGGTGCAGGACACCTATAATGCTCCACCACGGGAGAATGCCTTTTTCAGTGAGGGAGCCATAGGGGTGGGGACAAGAAACCATATCCTTGGAGACATAACCCTTTACAAGGTTGGGAGCCAGCCAAGGTTTAATCTCCGTTTTTACCATGAACAGTGGGACGGGTTCCAGGGCCACCAGGCTGGAGAGGGCTTCTCCCAAAGGGATGATGGAATAGTAGGAGATCTTTCCTACTCAGAGGAGGAATGGAAGATCAATCTTCTTGGTTCCTTTAAGCAGGATGAAAGGGGTCTTCAGGGACAGTCGGACTTTTCCAATCTTTCCCACAGGTCCTATATTTTTAACACCAAGGGGGAGTATCGGCTTTCCCCCCTCTGGACTGTTAGGGGTGGAATTAATTTCCATGGCGCTTCCCTGCTTCTAACCGGAGACGAGCCTGTACTGGCGGAGGAGATCAATCTTAGACCGGAGGCATCGATATCTGTAGAGTGGAGCAGGTACGAGATAGCTTTTTCAGGATTGTACGATTTTATAAGCTGGAGAGACCTGGAGGGATCCAGCTCTGCCAATCATTCGGGAGATCTGTACCTCACCTTTAATGCAGAACTTCCCGCCTATATCGATTTAGGTCTGGGTGTGGGAATTGCCTTCCGAAGGGGGGGGATTATAAAGGTCCCCTTTTCTGTAGAAATGGAGGGACAGCTTTCCAGATCCATCTCCTTCTACCTGGAGGGGGGATATAAGCCGGTAGATCTCTCCTATATCAATTTGTGGGAGAATAATCCCTTCCTGGAAATGAAAGCCCTTTTGCCAGCCTTCCATTGGTATGCGGATCTTGGTTTAAGCTGGTTTGCCGGGCAGTATGTTACCCTTGATTCCTCCATCCTTTTCCAGTCTTCGGAGGGAGAGGTGGCCTTGGCCTCGGAAGATGTTCAGAATACTGGACTCTTCAGCCTGAAGCAGGTTAGCACCTATTCCCTTACCCCGGCAATGGACATAAGGATCAGGATACTGGAGAACCTTATTCTTACTACAGGCTGGAAATCGAGGTTCCTGGATACCCAAACTCTGTATCAGGGGCACAATATCTCCTTTGGTGTCTCTTATGAATCTAAAAACGGCTCCTTTGGATCCTCTTTTACCGGAAATCTTCCCTTTTATCCGGAAGTAACTCTACCGGACCTTAAAATTGATGGTTTTTACAGATTCAGCGAAGGGGTATTGCTTATGTTTGAACTCCGGGATCTCCTGGCTCCCTTTCTAGAAAATGGAAGAAGCCGCTGGACACCCTATTTGGAACCGGGTTTCGCCTTTGTCTTTAAAACACAAATTTCACTATAATAAGAGGTTTTTAAATGTTTGATATTTTTCAGCAAGGTGGAGTAATCATCATAATTATCAGTGCCCTTTCCCTCGTTGCCGCAGCTATAATAATAGAAAGATTATTATTCTTCAGAAAAATACGGGTGGATGAGGATAAGATGATAAGCCGCCTAAAGGTAACTTTGGAGAAGGGGCATTTTGATGAGGCCTTAAGTATCTGTGAAAACAATCCCTCACCTATAACGAATCTTATGCGGGTTGGAATTGAGCATAGAAGTTATTCTCCCCAGGTTATAAAGGATATGATCATGGCGGCGGCTAACTCGGAGATCCCGATCATGGAAAGATATCTCTCCACCCTGGGAACCATTGCCCATATTGCCCCCCTTCTAGGTCTTCTTGGAACAGTAACCGGTAATATAAAAGCCTTCGGAGTTCTGGGGAACCTTAGCTCTGTGGGAGACCCCTCCCTCCTGGCCCAGGGAATTTCGGAGGCCCTTTTAACAACTGCGGCAGGCCTTATTGTATCAATTCCTGCAATAATTTTTTACAATTACCTAGTAAGCAAGGTAAATCATATTATCATTCGTTTGGAAAACAGGGTTAACGAGCTGGTGCTGCTACTCCGGGTGGAGGCCTAAGATGGAGTTTAGAAGGAGGCTTAAACCTGTAGCCACGGTAGATCTGGTCCCGATGATAGATGTAGTTTTTCAGCTGGTACTCTTCTTTATGCTCTCCAGCACCTTTATCCTTACTCCTGGAATAAGTCTGGTTCTTCCCGAATCCTCCACAGCAGAACCGGTGGCAATGACCAGGATGGTAATTACCGTAGTTTCACGAGAGGAGGTTTACCTCAATAAAGATCGGTATACTCTGGAGGGTCTCGATAATCTCCTTAAAGGAGTTCGTTTGGAGGAGAAGGATACCCCTGGATCAATAATAATAGAAGGGGATAGCTCCGCTTCCTATTCACTGCTTGTGGAAGTGCTGGATATTTTAAGAAGGAATAACTACAAGGGTGTTAATCTTAGAATGAGAGAAGCACCGGAGGAATAATGAATATAAGGGATAAGGACAGGTTTCTGGTCAGCTTCCTTCTGGCCTTTGCCTTGCATATAATACTCTTCTTTATAGCCTATAAAGCCGATCTGTACCTTCCCCAAACTAAATCTGTCTATTCCGGCCCCCTACTGATTCAGGTGCCGGAGTTTACACCAAGGACAGTTTCATTACCGGAAGCAGAGGAACAACCGGAGATAACCCTCCCGAAACAGGCAGAAGAACCTCCCCTGTCGCAGGACACTGCAGAAACCTCTTCTTCGCCTGCACCCCCTCCTGTTCCAGCCCAGCGGGATGCAGATACTTCTCCCCCCCCTGCTCCAACAGACCTCACGGTTACTTCCAGAGCTGCGGCCGCACAGGTTCTGCCCAGTCTTCCCCCTCCTGTGGTTACTAGCCCTCCGGCAGATAGGGCTGTTTCTCGGCCAAAGGTTCAGCCTGCTCCCAGGGTAGCCACTCCCCCCTCAAATCCTGCACAAAGGACTGCCCCTGCAGGAGCAGTCTCAAACCCGGTGCCCACGGAGCCGCTGTTAAGATCCCAGGATTCTGCCGCTGCGGCGGTAAGGGTCCCCGACACTCCTACGGGAACAGCGCCGATTACTGCTCCCGATATACCGAAAACTGTATCCGATCAACCTGCTCCACAGAAACCCTCCGGGGAACAGGGTTCCTATATGATCTCCGACTCCACTCCCAAACCAGGAATCCCCTCTTCCGCAGGAAGGGAATCGGTGGGTCTTGTAGCCCCTCCGCCTGTAAAACTTCCCGAAACTATCCCGGCTCAACAGTCAGAGCGCCCCCAGGCACAAACTACGGTACAGAGGCCTGAGGCACCTGCCGCATCCTCCTCAACCCAGACTGCTGCAACCCAGGAACAGACCCAGCCTGTACAAACTTCAACCATGCAGACTGAGGCTCAAAAGTCCCAGTCCGCCCAACCCCAGACTACACAGCCTCAAGTTTCGCAGGCAGAAGCCTCGCAGCCAGCGGTCCCGGTGCCTGAACAATACAGTGCGACCACGGAGCTGGATAGGGTTCTTAGCCAGATAGCTGCAAAGCCACAAGAGAGCATCGGTACTCCAACCCAGGAGAACCGTTCCGGTGGTCTTGAGATCCTAACAAAAGAAAGCCTCAATGCCCGAAGAAGAATATTAAGAAGCCCGGAGCCGGAACTACCACCGGATGTAACCTTGGAAGGTAGGCCTTTTGTGGAGGTGGTGGCTATCCTTGTGATAACAAAAACAGGTTTTGTAAGCAATGCACGGGTAACCCAGAGAAGCGGTAATGTCACCATCGATTCCCTAATTGAAGCCTCTTTGCGACAATGGAGGTTCGAGCCGGTTGCCAATCCCGAGGAGGAAACAGTATTATTGAGGGTAAGGATTGAAGCAAATTAAAGGTTTTGGCAATTATAAAAATCTTGATTTTTATAATTGTCGCAGATATTAAAACTAAAGGCTAAAAGTATGGCTATAAAAGCCCTGGGATTCGATATTGACGGAACCCTTTACCCTCACTGGATGATGATTCTCTCGGGACTCCCCTCCTTTATTACAAATCCAAGGCTATTTATCTATTTTAGCAGGGCCAGACAGGCCTTAAGGGAGAATCCCGATTATCTTTCCCATCTTCCCTTCCGGAAAAGACAGGCAAAGATAATATCTCAATACCTGAAAACCGAAGAGAACCGGGTAGGGGAGATCCTGGATAGGAATTTTTACAAACTGTGGGAACGTAGTTTCCGGCTGATAAAACCCTTTCCTGGTCTTAAGCATACCCTTGAGGAGCTTTCCGGCCGGGGATATCCCCTGGGGGTCTTGTCCGATTTTCCGGTGGGAGATAAACTCTCCTTTCTCGGAGTAGAATCCCTCCTTTCCTGCGCCCTTTCTGCGGAAGACTGCGGGTATCTCAAACCTCATAAAAAGCCCTTTCTGATCCTGGCAGAAACCCTTGGATTTCCTCCGGAGGAGATACTCTATGTGGGCAACAGTTATTCCAAGGATATTATAGGTGCAAAGGCTGCGGGGATGCGTACAGCCCTCATAATAAACCATCCAAGGGATCATTATGAGGCGGATATACAGTTTTCCAGTTATCGGGAGCTGCCTGCCTATGTCTCCGCCCTGGAAGAGAAATTACTTCTATGAAAAGAATTGACAAGGTGGTATAAACAGTAAAGAATAATTTATACCAACCTGGGAGAGGCGCATGATATTCTCACTCGGCAATCTCCTTACTTTGGGGATAGTTTTACTGGTTCTGGTTGCCTACAGGCAATTGGACAAAAACAACCGGTCTTTGGACAAGGTAAAAAGGTATGCGGATAAAATAAAGGAACAGCTTGACCTTTTTGTGGAGAACAAGACCCAGGAAGTAAGGAATCTGGCTATTGAACTGGATGTTAATCAAAAAACCTCCCGAGAGGTTCTGAAGAGGATTAATTCAGAAGTGGAGGGTCTCTCCTCCCATTCCGAGGAGATGCAAAAGCTGAATTCAAAGATCTCGGAATACGAGAAGGTTCTGGATAACCTTCAGTCCCTTACCGGAAGGGTGGAAGAGAATCTGAAAAGGATCCAATCGGAATCTGTTTTTGTCGATACCGTGGGTAAGAGAATCAGGGAAACCCAGGTTTCCATAAATCAAATAGAAAGAAACATTCCTGGTTTAACTCAGGAATTTGCAAAGCTTAATCAGGAACAATTAAAGGCCGTCACTTCTCAGGTAAAAAAACACACCGAGGAGGAGGTATCCTCCATCACCGGTCTTCTAACCAAAACCCAGGGAGTGGTAGGTGAGCTTGGTCAGCATGTTCGGGAGCTCCAGAGCGAAAGGGATCAGATTACCGATCAGGTTAAGGAGAGTTTTGAACGGCTTCAGCGGGAGACTGAAGAGGGGTTAAAGGAAAGGAAGAATAAAATAACCGAAGTGTTTGGCAGGGAGGTAATGGAAATCCTTCACCAGGCCAGAGAACAGGCCAGGGGTATATCCAGCGATATCACCAAGGAGAGGGAAGGTCTTGCCCAGGATCTTATACAGGCGGAGGAGAAACTCCGGGTTAAATTCCAGGGTTTTGATGAAGAGGTAAAAGACCTTGAGGAGAATTACAGGGAAACCCTGGAAAATCTTGCCCGGGAGGGACAGGAGCTGAGCGGCGAGATCTTTGGAAATATCCAAGCCGTTATCCGGGATCAGGCAGCGGATACGGAGAAGAATTTAAGAAAGATGCTTCAAGATCTGGAATACGAGATCACCGCCTCCAGGGATGATATCTCCAGGGGTTATGAGGAATCAAAAGCAGAGTTCGGATCTTGGAAAGAGTCCCTGGAAGGGGAGCTCGTGGAAAGCAGAACAAGATTTACCCATGAATATGATGTCTTTGCCCAGGATATGAAGGTTAGAATGGATCTGTTCAATACGGAAAGGATCAAGGGGCAAGAGGATGGCAGAAGAGAGTTTTCCCAGATGCTTTCTCAAATCCAGGAAAATCTAACCCACCTCGAAGAGGAAACCTCAAAACGGCTGGAAGCCTTAAGAGGCATTATTTCCGAAAAGGAGGAAGGCTTTAAAAAGAGGTTTGAAAAACTGGAGGAGGAAAACAAAAACCGGATCCTCTTTTTACAAACGGAAGTGGATAACAGCATCAATACCTTCTCCAAGAGCCTAGAGAAGGATCTTGAGGAGCTGGATCATAGAATTAGGGAGTTTGAAGGGGAGGTTTCCTACAGATTCGGTGCTGTGGAAGGAATAAGCACAGAGATTGAGAATCTAGAGAAGAATTTAAAAACCTCCATGGAAGTGGTATCCAAGAACATTCACAGGGATTACCAGAACTTTGCAGAGCTGCTCCGGCAAGAGAGGGCAAGGGAAAGGGAGAAGGCGGATCAGGAGATCCAATCCCTTCATCAGATGATGGAAGCCTTGGAAAAGGACTTGAACGAACTGAAATCCAGAGCCTACGATAATGTTTCTGAAAGGCTTCAGGTTTTTGAGGATGAGTTTTTCTCCGACCTCAAGGAAAGAAGCAAGGTTATGGAAACCAACATCTCTTCCTGGCAGAAGGATGTTCAGCAGAAACTGGAGGAGGACCGCCAGGAGCAGTCCCTTCAAAGAGAAGCTCTGGAGAAACGCTATACCGATGAAATGAAAAATAAGATAACGGAACTCCAAAACCGTATCTATGGCCAGTATGATAAATTCGAAGGTCAAATAGCAGGTTATCAGGAACGCCTTCAGGAACGCATGAATCTTTCCAGCGAATCCTTAAAGGGCTTTGAGGAGGAGCTGAAAAAAGAAGTGGTGGATATAAAGGAGCAGTCGCGGCTCTACTTTGAAAAGGAATTTACCGAGCATACCGCTCAGATCAGCGGACTTCTTAAAAAGCAGGAACGGGAACTGGACTTTGATCTTAAGGCCCTAGAGGAAAAACTTGCTGCAGGAAACAAGGAGTTATCCGCTCTCCTGGAATCTTCAAGATCCGATGTAACAATCTGGCAGGCCGAGGTCCTGCAAAAATTCCGGCAGTCGGAAACCCAGGTTATGGAAACCGTTTCCCTCTTTAAAAACCATGTTTCCGATACAATTGAAGGGCTAAAGAGCAATTTTGAAAATCAAAGAGAGAGCCTTATCGATGCTACCCAGGAGGAGAGAACAAGGCTTAAGAATGAGATAAAGGATCTGGGGGACGGGGTTGCGGATCTGGAAAATCAACTGAGAATACGAACAGAAAATGCCCTGGAAGCCTTCAGCAGGGAATGGGACACCGCCTCCGGCGACTTCCAGAAAAAGATTAAGGATCTTGCCCTGGAGGCAGACCAGAGAATGAAGGATTACAGACTTTCGGTTAAGGAGACTCAGGACAAGATTGAAGCTTTGCAAAAGAGGCTCTTTGGAAGAATTGAGGAGGAATACAAGCTTCTTTCCGTAAACCTCCAGGAGATAGATAAGAGACAGAAGAGTTTTGTGGATCAAACCAAGATCTTTGACCGGGCCGATTCCTTGAAGCTTTCTCTGGAAAGTCAGATAGAGGATCTCAAAACAGAGATTGTCCGGGTGGATGCCCAAAGCAAGGAACTTAAGGAGATAGAGAGAAAATTCCTTCAAATTAAAAAACTGGGAGAGGAGGTTTCTTCCAAACTTAGCAGATTTATCGCAGAAAAACGGCGTATAGAGGAGATGGAGGGAGACTTCAAGAAACTTATAAACATCTCCTCCGCGGTGGATGTAAAACTTGATCAGGTTACAAGCAGTCATGATACCCTGCAATCTATCCAGGCAAGAATAAGAAACCTGGAGGAGATGGAAAAAGAGGTTCTCTCCAGATATGACCGGCTGGAGCATAAAAAGGAGATTCTAGACTCCACTCTGGAAGGGGTGGATAAGAATTTCCAGCACCTCCAGACACTGGAGGTAGGAATAAAAGAGATAGAAGAATCCCTTTCCGTAATACCCTCCACCATCCGAGAAGTAGCGTCACAGATTGAAGGCCTCTCCCGGGGAAAGGATAAAGCCGATGCTGCTATGAAGATGATCGAAGGGCTCGATTCCCTTTTAGAAGACCTGGAGGAGAGAACCGATAAACTTCAAAAAGCCAGGGAATGGTTGGCCAGAACTGAAACCAGACTAGAGGAGATCAACAAACAGGCTCAGGAGCAAGTAAAACTTTTGGGAAGCCTGCTTAAGGAAGGGGCTGGATCGGGGGATAAAAGGGATAAGGGAGCCCCGCCTATGAATGTTAGGGAGATGGTGGTAAGATTGGCAAGGCAGGGGTGGTCTGTGAATGAGATAGCCCAGGCCACCAAAATAAGCAAGGGGGAAGTAGAGCTAATTCTTGAACTTGGAGTTAAATAACTTTGGCCAGAGACTCTAAGCAGAAGATAATTGATTCAGGTTTGACTCTCTTTTCCACAGGTTGGTATGAGGATGTATCCGTAGCAGCCTTATGCAGAAATGCCGAGATTGCCAATGGACTTTTCTATTTCTACTATCCCTCAAAAGAGAAATTCTTTCTTCAGCTTTTGGAGGATTACTACTCCTACCTAAGCAATCAACTATCCTTGATTCCTTCCGGCTCTCATTTAAAAGGTGTAGAAGATTTTTTCAATACCCTGGTAACCCTTCAGGGCAAGAGTCGAAAGTATCTTTCGGTCTATTATCAGGGGAAATTCCTTTTCCCGGTTTATGAGAAAAGGCTTTTAAACCTTTACAGGGAAAATCTTACGAGGATTCTCGAAACTACCCTTAGTCAGGTTCAGTTCGCCTATCTTGTGGCGGGCATCCGGTTCATGCTCTACAGATCCCTATCTACCAATCT
>Ga0067045_1028098_pt1 | contig 43358 bp, 46 predicted proteins | sample TerdegcTABiofilm_FD_59184 | JGI IMG/M metagenome (GOLD analysis project Ga0067045, IMG submission 59184) | Combined Assembly of (Gp0054472, Gp0054536) Wastewater bioreactor microbial communities from Singapore -Terephthalate degrading... | reverse complement strand
ACGATCCATACCCAGGGTTCCCTACAGACCACGGGAGTCATGACGGACGTGGCCATCCAGGGCAACGGATTCTTCGTTCTCCAGAAGGGGGATTCCCGTTTCTTCACCCGGGCCGGAGCCTTCGGCCTGGACCGCGACGGCCGCCTGGTGAATCCCGCGAACGGGTACCGGGTCCAGGGCTGGAACGCCCAGGTCGTGAACGGCCGGGAGATCCTGAACACCTCCGGCGCCCTGGAAGACCTGGTCATCCCCGTCGGATCCAAGGATCCCGCCAAGGCCACCGAACAGGTCTACCTGGCCTGCAACCTGGACAAGCGGCTCCCGGAGATCCCGGAAGGCGCCCCGGAGGAGACGGTCCTGCGGGGAACCTGGCGGGTGGAGGAGAAGATCTACGACTCCTTCGGAATCGAGCATATCCTGCGCATCGAGTTCACCCGGGTTCCCGGCCAGCCCAACCAGTGGAACGCCGCGGTCACCGTGGACCCCGAGGCGGAGACGGCCACCAACACCGCCGTATCCCTCGGGGCCGCTCCGGAGGGCACCAACAACTTCGTCGTGGAGTTCACCAACCTCGGCACCCTGCGCCGGGTGGCGGACGCCCAGGGCAACCAGAGCCCCGAGGAGGGGACCCTGGCCCTGAACGTGGCCTTCGACGTCCAGGGCGCTGCCGCGGCGGAGGGGGGAGGGCCGGTTAGGCAGACCTTCGCCCTGAACCTAGGGACCGCGGGGAGCGTCCGAAGCACGGTCACCCAGTTCGCCGAAGCCTCGAGCACCAAGGTGTTCCAGCAGGACGGGTACTCCATGGGCTACCTGGAGACCTTCAAGATCGACCAGTCCGGGGTGATCACCGCCGTATACTCCAACGGGTCCAACCGGACCATAGGACAGATCGCCCTGGCCAGCTTCACGAACCCCGGAGGGCTTGAGAAGTCCGGGGAGACCAATTTCGTGCAGTCCAACAACTCCGGTATGGCGGACATCGGCCCTTCCGGGATCGCGGGAAAGGGCAAGATCATCGCGGGTACCCTGGAGATGTCCAACGTGGACCTGGCCGAGCAGTTCACGGACATGATCGTCACCCAGCGCGGCTTCCAGGCCAGCTCCAAGACCATTCAGACCAGCGACCAGATGCTCCAGGAGCTTCTGACGTTGAAACGGTAGGAGGTAAACGGTGGACGGTGAACGGTAAACGGAAACGATCCCCGGCCGCGGCAGCCTCCCGCGTCGAAGCGTAGTCGGTAGCCGCGCACCGAAGCCCTTTCCGTCCACCGTCCACCGTCCACTGTCCATGCCATGATCGAACTCACCCAGCTTTCCGGCAAGACCTTCTGGATAAACCCGCACCAGATCGAATATATTGAGAAGAATCCCGACACGACGCTGATCATGCTGTCCGGGAAGCGGATCGTCGTGCTGGAGGGCGTGCCCGAGGTTCTGGGCCGGATCGTCGCCTACCGGCGCCAGATCGGGGCCTTCAAGAACGAGGAGTGAGTATGGATCTAGGTTCCCTGATCGGCCTAATCGGCGGGTTCGCCTGCATCATCCTGGCCATGTACACCTCGGGCGGCCAGGTCGGGACGTATATCGACGTTCCCTCGGTGTTCATGACCATAGGCGGGTCCTACTGCGCCCTCCTCCTCAACTATTCTTTAAAAGAGGCCATCGGGCTCTTTTCCATCCTAGGCAAGTGCTTCCGGGTGGAGGAGTTCGGGGAGTCCAAGATCGTGGAAAAGCTCTACGAGCTGGCCGAAAAGGCCCGGCGCGAGGGCATCCTCTCCCTGGAAGAGGTGATCGCCGAGCTGGACGACAAGTTCATGCAGTCCGGCCTCCGGCTGGTCGTGGACGGGACGGACGCGGAGATCATCCGGAACCTCATGGAGAACGAGCTCAACGCGATGAACGAGCGGCACGCCCGGTGGCTAAAGATGATCGACGCCTGGGCCAAGCTGGCCCCGGGATTCGGGATGCTGGGCACCGTCCAGGGCCTCATAGCGATGATGAAGAACCTGGAGGACAAGAGCCGGATCGGCCCGAACATGGCCGTGGCCCTGATCACCACCTACTACGGGGCCATCATGGCCAACTTCCTCCTCACCCCCATGATGGGCAAACTCGCGGCCAAGGACGCCATGGAGACCCGGCTCCGGGAGATGATCATCGAGGGGGTCCTGTCCATACAGGCCGGCGACAACCCCCGCATCCTCCTTGTCAAGCTCACCTCCTACCTGGAGCCCGCGGACAAGAAGGAACTCATCGACAAGTACGGTAAGGACTAATCATGGCCAAGAAAGAGCGGAAGGAGATCGGAGGGGGCACCGGGGAGTGGATCGTAACCTATTCCGACATGGTGACCCTTCTCCTCTGCTTCTTCGTGGCCCTATTCGACGTGACCGACGTCGACATCACCCAGATGCAGGTCCTCATCTCCTCGATGAACAACATCGGCATGGGAGCCTCCACGGGAGGGAACACCCTCTCGGTGGGCAAGCTCGCGGAACTGGGGAACACGGTTTCGACCCTTCCCTCCATGGAGAAGGGCCGGCTCCTGGCCACGGCCAAGAAGAAGGCCACCAGCCTATTCCAGCCGGAGATCAAGTCCAACAAGGTACGGGTCTCAACGGACGAGCGGGGGATCGTCATCTCATTGGCCTCCGACGCCTTCTTCCGTCCCGCCAGCGCGGACGTGAACATCGAGGAGACCCGGACCATGCTCGTGCGACTGGCGGAACTCCTCAAGAGCGATGAGCTTGCGGGCCGGAAATTCCGCATAGAAGGACACACGGACGCCACCAGCACGGATCCAAACGGGCCTTGGCGGTCCAACTGGGAGCTCTCCGCTGCCCGGTCCCTGAACGTCCTGCACTACCTGACGGACTTCGGTGCGGACGAGCGCCGCTTCCAGGTGGCCGGCTTCGCCGATACCGTGCCCATCGCCTCCAACGACACTGAGGAAGGCCGCGCCTACAATCGAAGGGTGGACATCATCATCCTGGACGAAGCCCACCTCTAGCCGTTCTTCCCAGGAATTTCCGCGAAAGCTGGACAATCTTTTCGCCGATCATTACATAGTGGATGTTCCCCTCACGGGGACGCGGGGTCGTTCCGGGGGAGGAACCCGGGGCCGCCGACGCAATTCGGAGGTACGGAATGGGCGACAGCTTCGACGATCAGAGCATGAATATCGAAGGAGAAGGGGCGAGCTCCTCCGCCCCCGTGCGGGCCAAGGGAGGCGGCGCGGGAATACTTCGTCTGCTCATGTGGATCGGCATAGCCCTGGGAGCGGTCATCTTCGTGGTGACCGTGGTGATCGTCACCGTGAACATCATCAACAAGCAGGGCAAACCCATGACCCAGGTGGCCTTAGGCGAAACCTACCAGCGGGCCAGCCCGGAATATGAGTACTTCACGACCCTGGGGGAGATCCGTACCCGGACCATCGACACCGAGCCCTCCTCGGTGGTAGTCAAGATCAACCTGGGGTTCGAAAAGGGCGATAAGGATACCCCGACCATGCTGACCGCCCGAATCCATCAGATGCGGGACAGGCTCCGCAACTATTTCAGCTCGAAAACCGCGGACTACCTCGCTCCGACCAACGAAACGAGGCTGAAGGAGGAGATCCGGGAGGACCTCAACAACATGCTGAGCAAGCCCGCGATCAAGGAAGTCCTGTTCGAGAAACTGGACGTGATCAAGATGTGAGATCGGCCTTGAACGAGGGCCGGATTCATGCAATGATGGGACACGGGAGGGGTAGGCATGACGGAAGTCCTGTCCCAGGATGAGATAGACCAGCTCCTCACGGCGATCAACGCGGGGGAAACGGACGTGGAGGCCATCCGGCCCACCACGGATTCCCGCAAGATCAAGATCTACGATTTCAAGCGGCCGGACAAGTTTTCCAAGGAACAGATCCGAACCGTCCAGATCATGCACGAGACCTTCGCCCGACTGACCACGACCAGCCTGTCCGCCTCCCTCCGTACCCTGGTTCACGTCCACGTGGCCTCGGTGGACCAGCTGACCTACGAGGAATTCATCCGATCCATCCCTACGCCCACCACCCTGGCGGTGGTGAGCATGGACCCTCTGAAAGGCCAGGCCATCCTGGAGATCGATCCCTCCGTGACCTTCACCATCATCGACCGCCTGTTCGGCGGTTCCGGGGAAGGGTCCAAGCTAAACCGGGAGCTCACGGACATCGAGCACTCCGTCATGGAGGGCATCATAGTCCGGATCCTGGGGAACATGCGGGAAGCCTGGACCCAGGTCATTGACCTTCGGCCCCGGCTTTCCCAGATCGAGACCAATCCGCAGTTCGCCCAGATCGTGCCCCCCACGGAGATGGTGGTCCTGGTTACCCTGGAGACCAAGGTGGGTGAAATCGAGGGGATGATGAACCTGTGCATCCCCTACCTGACCATAGAGCCCATCGTTTCCAAGCTCTCCGCCCAATACTGGTACAGCTCGGTTCGCCGCGGCGCGACCACGGAGAACCTGAACATCCTGAAGGAGAAGCTGTCCACCGTCGAGATCCCCGTCATCGCGGAGATCGGGAAGATCCAGGTTTCCGTCCGGGACGTCCTGTCCCTGCGGGCCGGGGACGTGGTGCGGCTCTACAACGTGAAGGTGGACGATCCCATGGTCCTGAACGTGGGCAACAAGAAGAAGTTCCTCTGCCGCCCCGGCGTGATCGGCCGAAAGATGGCCGTCCAGATCACGAAAAAGCTGGAGGACGTAGGCCAGGATGAGTTCGAGGAACTTACATCGGAAGAAGGAGAATCCTATGAGTGACGGCGCCTTGTCGCAGGAAGAGATCGACTCCCTCCTGGCCGGCCTGGACACGGGCGGCGGGGGAAAGGCTTCCGCCGCTCCCGGCGCCCAGGGCGGTGGAGCCTCCTCCCGGGAAGCCCAGTTCTTCAAGTCCATACTGGAAGGGACGACGGGTTCCCAGTCCCAGAACCTGTCCATGATCACGGGGCTCGACGTGACGGTCGGAGCCCCCCAGGTGGACCAGGTCCAGAGGGACGCGGTTCTCCAGTCCATACCGGAGGAAGTCCTTGCGGTCCAGATCGACATGACCGGCGGGATCCCGGGGGAGCACATGTTCATCCTTTCCAAGGAGACTGCGGTTCGGATCGCCTCCTTGGCGAACAAGGACGATTCCCTTTCGGACCTGGATGACATGGCCATATCCGCGGTTTCCGAATGCGTGTCCACCCTTACGGGCACCCTGATCACGGTCTTCACGGACAGGACAGGGAACCGGAGCCTCCAGACCTCTTCCGCGGAGGGCAGCTACGTACCGAAAGCCATGGTCCGCCTGCCTTCCGGGGACTTCATACGGGTCGTATGGCCGGTCAACATCGGCGGGAAACCCGAGCAGTTCGTGGAAACCTTCTCCCTGCCCTTCGTACGGGACGTCGTCGCCGCGGCGGGCGGAGGTGGAGCCCCCGCCCAGCCCGCCCAAGCTATGCAGGCGGCTCCCGGCATGGGCGGAATGGGCATGCAAGGCATGGCCATGCCGAACATGGGAATGTACTCCCAACCCATGGGCGGGGGGATGTTCGCGGGCATGGCCAACCCCCTGGGGGGGATGAATCCTCCCAACGTCCAGCCGGTGCAGTTCGCAAACCTACCCATGCAGAGCGCCCCCCCCGAGGCCGGGAACATCGGCCTCATAATGGACGTCTTCATGGAGATGACCGTGGAGCTCGGCCGCACCCGAAAGCTGATCAAGGAGATCCTGGGCATGGGGGAGGGCACGATCATCGAGCTGGACAAGCTGGCGGGCGAGCCGGTGGACATCCTGGTCAACCACAAGCTCATAGCCAAGGGGGAGGTCGTGGTCATCGACGAGAATTTCGGCGTCCGGGTCACGGAGATCGTCTCTCCCATGGAGCGCATGAACGACATGAGCTAGAGGGCCGTCGACAGCCCTCGAATCGAAGAGAGACCCGGCAGGAACGCGCCCCAAGGGTACCGGACTCCCGAAGGATTCCGGTACCCCCGCCGGGGGTTAAAATTCCTCTTATTTCTCTTTCCCGTAAATATCTATTGCATTTCCGAATTCGGTGATGTAGAATATATCCCGGAGGGGAAAGCTGAAAAAACCGTATCGCGTCCTGTGCGCGGTGGCGGTCCTGACCGTGCTGTGCCCGTCGGCCTTCGCCCAGCCGACGCCGGGTACGGGCGGCACCGGGACCGTATCGTCCACGGGACAAGGCTCCGCGGCGCCCGCCGCGGAACGGAACCTCGTACTGGCGGAATCCTCGGAAACCTCGAACGGCGGAGACCGGAACGCCCTGTCCGGATCTTCCTGGCCGTATTTCCTGAGGATGCTGCTGACCCTGGCGCTCGTCCTGGGGGCCATCTGGCTGACGTTCCGGTTCCTTAGAAAGGCCGGCCGTCCCAAGATAACCGAGGACGCCTTCGTCCGGGTTCTCGCCTCGGCCCCCTTGGGGACCGGAAGGTGGCTGTACGTCGTTTCCCTGGGGGCCAAAGCCTTCCTGATAGGCGCCACGGACTCGTCCGTCAACCTCATACACGAGGTGGACGATCCGGAGCTCATCGACGAGATGAAACTCCGAGCGGCGACCGAACCCCAGGCCGATACACGCGATTTTGGCACCCTCCTGGCGGGCTTGCTGAAGCCCGTATCGAAGCATCGCGCCGGCTCCGCGAAGGGGATTCCGGACACGGAGTTCCTGGCGCGGCAGAGGGATCGGCTGAAGAGATTCTGAAGCCGTTTCCGGCGCACCGGGAGGGGAGATGCGCAACCGCCTCATACTGGTCCTAGCGGCCGCAGTCTTCGCGGGGCCTCTTTCGCCCCTTTCCGCCCAGGGAACCCCGCCCTTCCCCACGGCTCCCCGGGACTCCGCGGTCGAGGTGCCGGTGCCGGGCGCGGGTGCCGCGCCCCGGGCGGGCGCGGGGACGACGGGCTTCCCGGCCCCACCTCCGGCCGTGCCCTTCGTGGATCTTACGATCCGGAATCCCCGGAACAACCGGGAAGTGGCGTTCTCCGTCCAGCTTCTGCTTCTCCTCACGGTCCTGAGCCTGGCCCCCAGCATCCTGATCCTGATGACGAGCTTCCTGCGGATCTCGATCGTCCTGGACTTCATCAAGCGCGCCCTCTCCCTCCAGCAGGTTCCCCCCAACCAGGTGCTTCTGGGGATTGCCTTCTTCATGACCCTCTTCGTCATGTGGCCCACCCTGGACCAGATCAACCGGGAGGCCTTGACCCCCATGGCGGAGGGCCGGATGACCGTATCCGAAGCCTACCTCGCCGGGGAAGCGCCTCTCCGGCTCTTCATGTACCGGCAGATGGAGTCGAACCCGGAGAACATCCGCCTTTTCATGTCCCTGCGGGGCCTGGACAAGCCGACCACCCTGGCGGACGTCCCCACCTATGTCCTCATTCCGGCGTTCATCCTGAACGAGCTCACCGTGGCGTTCAAGATAGGGATCTATTTATATATACCGTTTATAATTATAGATATGGTCGTGGCTTCCACCCTGATGTCCATGGGCATGATCATGCTGCCTCCGGTCATGATCTCCATGCCCTTCAAGCTGATCCTTTTTATCCTGGTGGACGGGTGGAACCTCATGACCCGCCAGCTCGTAGCTTCGTTCCGATAGGAGGTTGAATTGGATATCGGAGACGCGGTCAACCTGATGCGGGGGGGCATCCTGGAGGTCGTCGTGATCGCCGCACCCATCCTCATCGTGGCCCTGACGGTGGGGCTCATCGTATCCATACTCCAGGCCACCACCTCGATCCAGGAACAGACCCTGACCTTCGTGCCCAAGATCGCCTCCATCCTGGCGGTCCTGGCCATCCTGGGCGGGTGGATGCTGACCCACCTGGCCCAGTATACCCGGACCCTGTTCGAGCTGATCCCGATGGCGGCGAGGTAGGGGCGTGTTCAACGAGATCCTGGACGGGGCGGACCTCTTTTTCCTGATCGCCGTCAGGGTGCTGGCCATGGTGGAGACGGCACCCCTTTTGTCCAGCGACGGGATTCCCCAGGCCGCGAAGATCGCCCTGTCCGGCCTGACCGCGGCGGCGGTCTTTCCCTGGGTCCGGGAAGCGGGATACCCCATACCGGATACCATCGGCCCCTACCTGGCCCTGCTGGCCGGGGAGGCCCTGCTGGGAGTGATAACGGGCTTCTTCCTGGTGGCGGTCCAGGCGGCCTTCGTTACCGCGGGACAGTTCTTCTCGCTCCAGATGGGATTCGGTGCCTCCGAGGTGTACGATCCCCTGGCGGAGATCGAGATTCCCCTTATGGGCCAGTACCTGAACATCGTGGCCATGCTGGTCTTCGTGCAGGTCGGCGGCTTCCGCAACCTCTTCCTGATCGGGGTCCGGGGCTCCTTCCAGGCCCTTCGGGCGGTGGACCTGGTGACGCGCCGGGACGGGTTCTTCGAGTACCTCTTCGGGGCCGTGTCCCTGCTGTTCAAGAACGCCATGACCCTGGCCTTCCCGATCCTGGGAACCCTGATGGTCATCTCCGTGACCATGGGCCTCCTGTCCAAGGCCGCGCCCCAGATGAACCTCCTCACGGAAGGGTTCCCCCTCAACATCGGGGTGGCTTTCCTCCTCCTCTTCGGGTCCCTGCCCTACCTGATGGAGGCCTTCTCCCGCCTGATCGACGCGGGGTTCCTGGACCTGGCCCGGATGCTGGGGGGCACGGGATGACGGCTCCGAGCATGGATCCTCGGGCCTTCCCGGCGCCTCCACGGGTCCTGTCACCCAGGGATATCCACCTCCAGTGGTTCGCGTCCCCCGAGGAGGAGGGCCGCACCGAGGAGCCTTCGGAGTACAAGCTCCGGAAGGCTCGGGAAGAAGGAAGGGTCGCCAAGAGCCAGGACCTCGTGGCGGCGGTCGGCCTCTTGTTGACCGCCGTTACCCTGGCCGTCCTGGCTCCCTGGATGCTGGCCACCCTCCGGGAGATGATCGTACGGTTCCTCCGGCTCTCCACGGAGTCGGACATCGTAACCGACGGCGCCCTGGCGGCGGGGCTCTTCTTCCGGTACCTCCTGCGGCTCCTTCTTCCCCTGGCCTCCGTAGGGGTGCTGGCCGCCCTGTTCGGGAATATCCTGCAGGTCGGTTTCCTGTTCTCCCTCAAGCCGATCACCCCGGATTTCAAGAAGGTCCTGCCCAGGCTCGGTCAGTATTTCCAGAGAGTCTTTTCCCTGGAAGGCCTGTACAACCTCGGGAAATCCATGCTCAAGATCCTGATCATCGGCACGGTCGCCTGGATCCTGGTGAACGGCGAGTTGGACCGGCTGCGAAACCTTTTTCTGGCCCCGTTCTGGACCTCCCTACGGCTGGTCGCGGGAATGATCCTCAAGCTCATCCTGGCCGTCGCGGTCACCCTCCTGGCCCTGTCGATCCCGGATTACATGTTCCAGCGGCGACAGTTCCTGGAGCGGATGAAGATGACCAAGCAGGAGGTCAAGGAGGAGCGCAAGATGCACGAGGGGGATCCCCAGGTCAAGGGGCGCCTCCGGGAGCGGATGCGCGACCTTCTGACCCGCAACATGGCGGTCAACGTTCCCAAGGCGGATGTGGTCATCACGAACCCGACCCACTACGCGGTGGCCCTGGAATGGGACCGCGAATCCATGGCCGCCCCCATGGTGACCGCCAAGGGCATGGACGAGGCGGCTCTTCGGATCCGTCGCATCGCCGAGGACGCCCGGGTCCCGGTGGTGGAGAACCGGCCCCTCGCCCGCGCTCTCTACGCGGAGACGGAGATAGGCCAGGTCATTCCGGAAAAATACTACCAAGCCATAGCCGCGGTTCTGGCCCACGTCTACGCCCTGTCCGACAAGGGCCGACGGTATGCCCGGGCCGCCGGAGCGGAGGATCTGCCATGACGGGGTTCCCGAACCACCCTAGCCCGGAGGAGGCTTAGATGTCCGACACCCAACGGGTCCTGAGGGACACCTTCCTGACGAACCGCTCGGACTTCGCCGTGGCCATCGGGGCCGTGGCCGTGGTCCTGATGATCATCATCCCCATTCCCACGGTCCTGCTGGACGCCCTGATGGCCTTCAACCTGACGATCAGCCTCCTCATCCTGCTCATCGTCCTGTATACCCGGAAGGCCACGGAGTTTTCCATCTTCCCGACCATGCTCTTGGTGTCGACGATCTTCGGCCTGGCCTTGAACATCTCCTCCACGCGGCTGATTCTGACCCAGGGCAGCCGCTTCGACGGCCGGATGATCCGGGCCTTCTCAAGCTTCGTGGTCGGCTCCGGAGGCACCGAGGGCCTCGTGATCGGCTTCATCATCTTCATCGTGATCATAGCGGTCCAGGCCATCGTCATCACCAAGGGATCGACGCGGATAGCCGAGGTGGCCGCCCGCTTCACCTTGGACGGACTTCCCGTCAAGCAGATGGCCATCGAGAGCGAGTTCAACTCCGGGGCCATCACGGAGGAGGAGGCCCGCAGGCGCAAGGACGAGGTCCAACGGGAGGTGGACTTCTACGGGCAGATGGACGGCGCCTCCAAGTTCGTGTCCGGGAACGTGAAGGTCGGAATCTTCATTTCCGTGATCAACATGCTGGGCGGGCTCGTGGTGGGCATGGTCATCCACGCCGAGAGCTTCCAGACCGCCCTCCAGGCCTACACCTCCCTGACCATCGGGGACGGGCTTCTGTCCCAGTTGCCGGCCCTCCTGGTTTCCGTGGCCACGGGCATCATCGTGACCCGGGCGAATTCCCAGGGCACCTTCGGAGGGGACGTGACGGCCCAGTTCTCCCAGAACGCCCGGATCTACTGGATCGGGGCCGCCGTCCTGGCGGCCCTGGCCCTTCTGCCGGGCTTCCCCTGGTACGTCCTCGTGCCGATGGCCGCGGTCCTGGGCTTGATGGGGTTCCGCCTGTCCCGCAAGCAGTTCCGGGACGCCGAGGCCGCCAAGGCCCACCCCGCGGGAGCCAAGGCCAAGGGAGAGTCCGCCCAGGAGCTCTCCCCGGTGGTGCCCCTGGATCCAATCTCCCTGGAGCTCGGGTACGGGCTCATTCCCCTGGTGGACCGGGACAAGGGGGCGGAGCTCTTGGAGCGCATCACCCGGATACGCAAGGAAAGCGCCCTGGACATGGGCCTGGTTGTGCCCCGCATCCGGATCATCGACAACATGCGCCTGGAACCCAGCGAGTACTGCTTCAAGATCAAGGGCGTGGAGGTGGGCCGGGGAATCATCCGCCTGGGGTACTACATGGCGATCAATCCGGGCGGCGTGACCGAGGAGATTCCCGGGGAAAAGACCCGGGATCCGGCCTTCGGGCTCGCCGCCCTGTGGATAGCCGAGGACCAGCGGGACAAGGCCGAACGGGCGGGATACACCGTCGTGGACGCCCCCAGCATCGTGGCCACCCACTTGACGGAGATCATCAAGCGCCACGCCTCGGAGATTCTGGGGCGCCAGGAAATCCAGTCCATCCTGGACACCCTGAGGAAGGACTATCCCGCTGTGGTGGAGGACGTCCAGAAGCACCTCTCCTTGGGGGAGATCCAGAAGGTGATCCAGATCCTCCTTCGCGAGCAGGTCTCGGTGCGCAACATGGTCGTGATCCTGGAGACCCTGGCGGACTACGCGGGCATCACCAAGGACCCGGGCTTCCTGGCGGAGAAGGTGCGCCAGGCTCTGGGAAGGCAGATATGCCTACAGTACGCGGACAGCAAGAAGGTGCTTCATGTCCTGACCATAGATCCGGACCTGGAGCAGAAGATCATCGACAGCCGGGTGGAATCCGCCCTGGGCAACATCGCGGCCCTGGAACCCGCGGTCCAGCGGCAGTGGATCAAGGCCCTGACCCAGGCGGTCTCGGCGGTCCAAAAACAGGGGTTCTTCCCCCTGATCCTCTGTTCCGAGGCCGCCCGCGCCCTGGTCAAGTCCAGCACGGAACGGGAGATCCCGGACCTGGTCGTACTGTCCGTCCCCGAGGTGGTGGCGGACGTGAGCGTGGAAGCCATCGGCGAGATACGGCTGGAATAGGCCGGGCCGAACATGGAAGGGAACGAAGGGATGGAATACTTCACCGAACAGGGGGCCACGCACCGGGAAGCGATCGAGAGGGTGCGGGCCAAGTACGGGGATGCCGCGCAGATCCTCACCCAGCGGGTGGTGCGCACCGGCGGAATCCTGGGGTTCTTCGCCCGGGAGGGCGTGGAACTGACCGGGTATATCCGCCAGGAGGCCGCCAAGGAAACGGCCAACCGAAAGCTCGACCTGGAGGAGGAGAAACGGCGGCTTCTGGCCTCGATCCAGGACAGGACTCTCCAGGAAGTCCTTTCCGAGGTTCGGGAGCTCAAGCGCGCGGTGGAGACCTACCGCCCCCCGGAGTCGGAGCCGGACCATCCGAACCTCAAAGCCCTGGACGACCTCTTGCTTCTGAACGAGTTCACGGAGCCCTACCGCAAGGGGATCCTGGACAGGGTGCGTGCGGAGTTCACCCTGGACGCCCTGGAAGACTGGGACAGCCTACAGGATGCGGTCCTGGAGTGGATCGGCCGGGACATCTCCATAGCCCAGAGCCCCTCCACTCCAGGCACCCGGGTCTTCGTCCTGGTGGGACCCACCGGTGTAGGAAAGACCACCACCATAGCCAAGCTCGCGGCGATCCACAAGATCGGGATCGGCGGACTTCCCCCCCGGGACGTCCGGATGATCACCATCGACAGCTATAGGATCGGCGCGAAGCAACAGATCGAGACCTACGGGGACATCATGGGTGTCCCCACCTCCTGCGTGGAAACCGCCGAGGACCTGGCTAAGACGATAGCGCTGTACCGGGACGTGGACCTCATCCTCGTGGACACCATCGGCAAGAGCCCGAGGGAGGCGATCAAGCTCGCGGAGATGAAGCAGATCCTGGACGCCTGCGGCCCCCGGGCGGAGGTGCACCTGGCTATGGCCGCCACCACCAAGGCGACGGACATGGAGGAGATCCTCCGGCAGTTCGAGCCCTTCGGGTACCATGCCGTCGTGGTCACCAAGCTGGACGAGACGAACCGTCTGGGGAACGTGATTTCCGTGCTGTCCCAGCGCCGAAAACCCGTGTCCTACCTTACGGACGGCCAGAAAGTCCCGCAGGACATCCAACCCGCCGCGGTTCCCCGTTTTCTCCTGGGGTTGGAGGGATTCAAGCTGGATCGAGAAAGGATCGAAGAACGATTCGGACCCCGCCGGGAGACCCGGGCGGAGGGGAGGCGTTGATGGAAGACCAGGCACAAAAACTCAGGGAGCTCATGCAGACGAGCGCCTCGGCTGCGAACCAGCAGGGCGCTCCCTCCCAAAAGCGGACCCGGGTGATCACCGTGACGAGCGGGAAGGGAGGGGTTGGAAAGACGAATCTATCGGTCAACCTGGCCCTGGCCTACGCCCAGCAGGGGAAGAAGGTCGTCGTTTTGGACGCGGACCTGGGATTGGCCAATGTGAACATCATGCTCAACATGATCCCCAAGTACAATCTCTACCATGTGATCCGCAAGCAGAAGACGATGAAGGAGATCATCCTGGACACGGACTACGGCATCCAGATCGTGGCCGGGGCTTCCGGGTTCTCCAAGATCGCCAACCTCTCCGAGGAGGAGCGTCAGAGCTTCATCAGCGAGCTCTACTCCCTGGCCGGGGCGGACATCATCATCATCGACACCAGCGCGGGGGTATCCAGCAACGTTCTGTCCTTCGTGGCGGCGGCGGATGACGCCATCATCATCACGACTCCGGAGCCCACGGCCATCACGGACGCCTACGGGATCATCAAGATCATCGCCACGGAGGTGGAAAACCTGAACATCGGGCTCAAGCTCGTGGTGAACCGGGTGAAGAGCGTCCTGGAGGGGAAGAAGGTCGCGGAGCGGATAATAAACATCTCCGGGCAATTCCTGAACCTGAAGGTGGAATACCTGGGCTGCATCTACGAGGATCCCATCGTTCCGGCTTCCGTGATTAGGCAGAAGCCCTTCATCCTCTCGGATCCCAAATCCAAGGCCGCGATCTCGGTCCATCATCTGGTCAGCCGCATCGAAAAGACGGATTTCCCCGACGACAAGGGCATCGGTCGGTTCATCCGGAAACTCTTCGGGAGGGAATGAGCGTGCTCGACCGGGGAAGGCGCGGAACCGGGCTTCGGCTTGACTCCGGCTTCGGCGTTGCCATAAGATGGAAGGAGATACTCGAAATCCGCGTCAAGAATCGCGGAATCCTGCGGGGGGAGGGGCGCGAAGGGTGAGTTCCGATATCCGGATCATTACGATCGCCGGCGGAGCCGCCTTCCTGGTCTCCGCCCTTACGGGGCTTTTCAGCCAGGTCGCCTTCGGAGCCCTCCTGCTTCGAGCGGTCGCGTCCGGCGCGGTCTTCGCCGCCCTGGGTGCCGGAGCCGCCTACGTCATCCGAACCTTCCTTCCGGAGCTGCTCGGAGAGCCTCCGGCGCCGGAACCCGCCGGCCAAGGCGCGGAGTCCCCGGATCCGGAGCATCGACTGAACATCGTTCTTCCCGGCGGGGACGAAGCCGCCGAGGAGGTGGAAGACCTGCCGGCGGCCTCGGATCCGGGAAGCGTCGGCGAAGAGGAGCTTCGGGACCTGGAGAAGGACGCCGAGGAGATCGGCACGGACAGCCTGGTCCCTGAGGAAGAGCCCGGGGAAGCCCGGACTCCCGTTTCCGCGCGGCCGCCCGCCACCTTCGATGAGCTGGACGTGCTGCCGGACCTGGACGGCCTATCCGACGTCTTCGCCGCCGCGTCCCACGAGAACATCGACGCCGGGGAGGCCCCTGTCCGGGATCCCATCTCCTCGACCGGAGCCTCCCGGGACGGGATCGACGCCGCCACCATGGCTCAGGCCGTACGGACGCTGCTCAAACGGGATCAGAAAGGGTAACCCGAGATGAACAATCCCCTGTTGGAACATACGACCGAAGAGGAACTCTGGGTCGAATACAAGCGGAACCGGGATCCCGCGATCCGCGAAGCCTTCATCAAGCAGTACGCCCCCCTGGTCAAGTACGTAGCCGGCAAGGTCGCGTCCTCCATGCCCCATTCCGTCGAGTTCGAGGATCTCGTCGGGTTCGGGGTCTTCGGCCTCATAGACGCCATCGACAAGTTCGATCCGGAAAAGAACGTCAAGTTCAAGACCTACGCGGTGACCCGCATCCGGGGGGCGATCTTCGACGAGCTCCGTTCCATAGACTGGGTGCCCCGGTCTGTCCGACAGAAGACAAAGGAACTGGAAGAGGCCATCCAGCAGCTGGAGGCCAAGCTGGGCCGGCCCGCGGCGGACGGGGAGATAGCCCAGGCCATGGGGGTCACCGAGGACGAGCTGGCCAAGACCATGCTCAAGATATCCGGCACCGCCGTGCTTTCCCTGAACGACGTCTGGTACTCCGGGGACGACGCCGACAAGATATCCATTGGCGACAGCATCGAGAGCCCGGGAAGCATGAACCCGGATTCCATGATCGAGAGGGAGGAGATCCGGAGGGTGATCGTACAGGCCATACAGGAGCTTCCCGACAAGGAAAAAAAGGTGCTGGTCCTGTACTACTACGAAGAGCTCACCTTGAAGGAGATCGGACAGGTGCTCGAGGTCACGGAATCGCGGGTAAGCCAGCTCCACACCAAGGCCATACTCCGTCTGAGGGCCAAGCTCACGAATATCCGCAAGGGGATCGTTTAGCCATGCCGGGTACCGTCGGGCTTGCGCAGGTACAGGAACTCATGCGCCGGTACCTGGACGAAGACAGGGAGAAGACCTCGGTGGCCGCGGAAGGGGTGACCCTGGAGGAGGCTCTCCGAAGCGCGGCCATCCAGCTGGACTGCCCGGTGGCCTCCCTCGATTTCGAGGTCGTGGAGAAGGGTGTCCCGGGTACGCTCGGACTGGGCCGTAAGCCCTGGAAGATCCGGGCGTACAAGGGATCCGTCAAGAAGAAGGTGGCCGCAGCCGAGGCCTCCTTCGGGGAAGGCATCCTCTCGGAGGATTTCGGGGCGGACCTGGAACCCAAGGACCGGGACGGAGAGGTCTTCGTGCGCCTGTCCTCGGAGGGGGTCCTGCTCAAGGTTACCGCGCCGGTCGGAAGGGGGCGCAGGGCGACCGAAAAGGCGGCCATGGACAGACTCCACGAGAGGGGCATCCACGATATCGACGAACCCCTGGTGCGGGAGGTCGTGCGGCTGGCCTCGGGAGAGTACGTGCCCGTGGGATCCTTCATCATGAATCCCGCCAACGACGCCTTGATGACCGTGGAGGTCGGCGACCAGGACATGAAGGCGTACGTGATGCTGACGGCCCCGGGGCCGGGAGGCTGCGACCTGTCCGCGGAATCGATCCTGTCCTTCCTCAGGAACAACAAGATCGTCTACGGGATCAAGGAGGACGTTCTCCAGGAACTGGAGGACCGCCCCCGGTACCGAGAGCTGATCCTGGTCGCCGAGGGATCCCGCCCCCAGAACGGGCGGGACGCCTACATGCAGTTCAACTTCAGCGTGGACAAGACGGAGATCCATCTCAAGGAAAGCGCGGACGGGCGGGTCAACTTCAAGGAACTCGGCCTGATCCAGAACGTCGTCGCCGGACAGCCCCTGGCCCGCAAGGTCCCCGCGGAGAACGCGATTCCCGGAAGAACGGTGACCGGAAAGATTCTTCCCGCCCGGAACGGAAAGGACATCCCTCTTCCGCTGGGGAAGAACGTCCGGGTTTCCGAGGACGGGGTCACCGTCCTGGCCGAGATCAACGGCCAGGTGACCTACATCGGCGGAAAGATCAACGTGGAAGAGGTGTTCACGGTTCAAGGGGACGTGAACCTGAAATCCGGCAACGTCATGTTCCTGGGCACCGTCCTGGTGCAGGGAAACGTGGAGGACGGGTTCATCGTAAAAGCCTCGGGCAATATCGAGGTGCACGGGAACGTAGGGAAGAGCGAGCTGGTGGCGGAAGGGGACATCATCGTCCACCAGGGCATCACCGGCAAATCCGGAGGTTCCATCCAGGCGGGCAAGAACGTCTGGGCCAAGTTCATCGAGAACGCGAAGGTCGAGGCCGGAGAGTCCGTCATCGTGTCCGACGGCATAGTGAATTCCGACGTCACGGCCAACAAGAAGATAATCTGCCAGGGGAGGCGGGCCGCGATCGTCGGCGGGCACTACCGCGCCTGCGAGGAGATCAACACCAAGACCCTGGGCTCCCCGGTGGGAGGGACCGAGACGATCTGCGAGGTCGGCTACGATCCCAAGAGCAAGGCTAGGATGGATCAGCTGAACCAACAGCTGTCCCCGCTTAGGCGACAGATCGAGGAGATGGACAAGAATATCTCGACCCTTCAGGTCCTGAAGAAACAGCGCAAGACCCTGCCGGAGGAAAAGGAAGCCATCCTGCAGGAGAGCATGGCAAAACGCGCCGAGGTTGCCCAGGAAGCGGCGGCCCTGGCGAAGGAGATCGAATCCATACAGGCCTACCTGTCCAACCTTAAGACCCGCGGCAAGGTGAGCGTTTCCGGCAAGGCCCACCCCGGGGTCAAGATCATCATCAAGGACGTGTCCGAAGAGCTCAAGATCGACCAGAAGGGGATCACCTTCTACTTGGACAACATGATGATCAAGAAGACCAAGTACGAGGAATTGGACGACGAAAGCGTCCGGAGGGGGCCGGATGCCTATAAAGCCGATTGACCTTCAGACTCTCTTCATGCAGATGAACCAGGTCAGCAAGGAGCAGGCCGCGGCCAAGGACGGGGCGGTTCTCCAGCAGTCTATTCAGGGAGCGGTCTTGCAGAAGAAGAGGGAGGACGAGGTCCGGTCGGTGCAGAAACCCCAGGCGGACGAGGGCGCGGCCAGGATCGGGGACCGGGAATCCGGCTCCGCCCCGGGCGGGGAGACGGAGAGCCGGAAACGCTCGAAGGATACCGAGGAATCCGAGGAGCCGGAGATCGTCAAGGATCCCGACCTCGGCAGGCGGATCGACATCCAAGGATAGCCATGACCCAGTTTTCCGTCCTGCTTGCCGTGACCGTGGGCGGTTTGTTCCTCATCTTCCTCTTCGTGCGCGCCGGGATCCGGAGGGCCCTGGATGCCGAGGGACTGAAGGAGAAGCTGAGGGAGGAAATCGGCCAGCTCATACGGGATCTCAACCAGACGACGGATCGTAACATTTCCCTGATCGAGGACGCCGTCCGGGCCCTCAAGGAAGCCGTCGCGGAGGCGGACCGGAGAGTGGAGGTGCTTCGAAGGGAATCCGAGCGCCGCGCCCAGGAACAGGCGGTCTACGATCGGCTCGGGCGGCTTCGGGCCTCCGCTTCAGCCGAGGCGGAACGGAGTGTAACCCGACAGGACCCCGGGGCCGCGGAGGCCGCGTCCTCCGGCCGGACTTCCCCGCTGCCGGCCGCTCCCGTCCGGGCCGAGGCTCCGGTGCCGAAGGACGGGCCGGAGCCCCGCACGCCGTCCATACCCTTCGTGACCTTTTCCTCCACTCCCCTGCGATCCAAGCCCCCCTTGAAGGAGGAAGTCCTGTCCCTGAACAGGAGGGGTATCTCCGCGGACTTCATAGCCGCCAAGCTCGGGATCACCGTGGCCGAGGTCGAGCTCATCATTTCCCTGGAAGAGCAGAGGGGGCTTGCGGGAAGGGAGGACAGGCCGTGACCCGGGGGATTCTGGGGATCGATTTCGGAACGACCAACTCCTTATGCGCCTGGATCGAGAACGGCCGGCCCCTGGTCATCCCGAACGATCGGGGGAACCGCAGCACCCCTTCCGTGGTCGCGCTGTCCCATTCGGGGGAAATCCTGGTCGGCGAATCGGCGAAGAACCAGGCCGTCGCGTCTCCTCAGACGACCTTGACCGGAGTCAAGCGCCGCCTGGGTTCCCGGGATCCCGTCCGCCTGGGGGATCGGTGGTATGCTCCCGAGGAAGCCGCTTCCTGGATCTTCGGGAAGCTGAAACGGGACTCCGAAGCCTTCCTCGGGTTTCCCGTGGAGCAGGCGGTGGTCTCCGTGCCCGCACGGTTCGGGGAGCCCCAACGCAGAGCCGTCAAGGAAGCGGCCCGCAGGGCGGGCTTGGAGGTGCCCAGGCTGGTGAACGAGCCGACGGCGGCGGCGGTGGCCCGGGCCTTCCTGGAACCCGAGGACGCGGATACGGAACGGATCGTGCTGGTGTACGATTTCGGGGGAGGCACCTTCGACGTGACGGTCCTTGCCGCCCGGGGACGGGTCTGCGAGGTGTTGTCCTCCGCCGGGGACGACCGGTTGGGAGGCATGGATATCGACGCGCTTCTCTACCGGGAAGCTTCGGGCGTGTTCCGCCGGGATTGGGGCGTGGATCCCGATACCGACCCCTTCCTGGCTCAGCAGCTGATGGATCTCTCCGAGCGGGCCAAGATCGAACTATCCTCCCGCAGCGAGGTGACGATCACCGTCCCGTTCTTGAACGCGGGCCGGGGCTTGGCGCACCCGTCCTTCGAACTGAGCCGGGAACGTTTGGAGGATCTCGCCCGGCCCTTGGTGGAGCGTAGCCTCGACCTTGTGCGGCTGGCCTTGGAGGAGGCGGAAAAGCGCCCCAAGGATATAGACGCCCTGGTGCTCTCCGGCGGGTCCAGCAGGATCCCCCTGGTCCGCAGCTTGCTTGCGGACTACCTCCCCTTGGAGCCCGAAAGCAGGGTGAATCCCGAGGAGATCGTCGCGGTAGGCGCCGCGGTGGAAGCGGCGATACTATCGGGCGGGGCCGGAGGATTCGGAGTACGGGATGTAAACTCCCGAACCTACGGAGTCGAGATAGAGGGGGGGCGTTTCGTGGCGCTCCTGCCCCGGAACGAACCCCTCCCGTCCAGGAGGCGGAGGGTGTTCACCACCGTCGTGGACGACCAGGAATCCGTCGAGATACACATACTCCAGGGCGAGTCGGACTCGGCGTCGGAGAACATCTCGTTGGGCCGGTTCCTCCTGCCCGGCATCCGGAAAGCCCGAAAGGGGGAGCCGCGGATCCAGGTCGAGTTTTCCATCGACGAAAGCGACCTATTGCGAGTCCGGGCGATGGATCTGGACACCCGCACCGAGCAGGCCGTGGTCGTCACGGGTTCCGGAGCCTACGGCGGGGACGCGGAGAAACTCGCCCGCTTGGCCGCCCGAGTCCGGGCCTTGGCCGGCTCCGAGGACCTGGACAACGGGTTCCGCTCGGAGATCGAGGAACTGCTCCTCCGGGCGGCCTGGGCGGTCGAGTCGGGATCGGAGGAGGATCGGCTCCTGGTCCGAGGATCCCTCGAGGCGGTGGCCGGGGAGCTCCTGGCCAGGAAGAGGGTGACTTCCGTATGAGGAGCGACCGCGAGCTTTGGGCCCTATTCGGCCTTCCTCCCGGAGCGGATTCCCGGGACTTGAAAAAGGCCTTCCGCCAGCTCACGAAGCGCTATCATCCGGATTCCTCCAAGGACCCCGCCACGGCCCGGCGTTTTTCCAGGGTCGTGCGGGTGTACAAGCTTTTGTCCCGAGAATCCGCGGGAACCCGGGAGGTTCCGGCTCCGGAGTCGTCCGTGGAGGCCGAGGAGGATCTCTTCGCCCTGGGAACGGAGTTTACCGTGTCCCGGGAAGCGGCCACCCGGGTGGAAGCCGTGAAGCGCCTGGGCTTGTCCGGCAAGCGAAGCGCCTACATTTTTCTTCGGAAAGCCCTGTACGACGATTCCGAGGAAGTGATCGCCCAAGCCGTCCGCTCTGTGGCGCTCCTGGGGATCCGGCAGGCGGACGGAGAGATAGCCAGTCTGTTCTCCCGCTCCGGGGAGAACCTCAAGCGTACGATCCTGGAGACTGCCCGGGGCACCCGGGAGCCCGTGTTCCTGCCCGCCCTGCGCGTCGCGAGGTCGGATCCGGACGCCTCGATCGCGGGAGCGGCTGCGGATATCCTGAAAACCTTCGAAGGGGATTGAACCGGGAAGGCGGGATGCCGCAGGGGCGGGGAATCCTCATTCCTCCGTCCTGCCGCCTTCCAACCCGTACTCCTGGAGCTTTTGGTAGAGAGTCTTCCTCCCGATTCCGAGAATCTCCGCGGTCCGGCTCTTGTTTCCACCCTGGGCGGCAAGGGTTTCCCGGATCAGGATCTTCTCCGCCTCCGCGAGGGTGGAACCGGCGGGGATGCGCACCGTATCGTCCTCCTGGGCTTTCCGGATGCCCGGAGGCAGATCCTCCAGGCTAACCACGGAGCCCCGAGCCAGGACCACGGCGCTTTCCACGCAGTTCCTCAGCTCCCGGACATTGCCGGGCCAGGAGTACGCGAAGAAGGCCGCCCGCACCTTGGGGTCGAAGCCTTCCAGGCTTTTCCCGTTCTCCTCGGAAAATTCCCTCAGGAAGGCTCCCGCCAGCAAGGGGATGTCGTCCTTCCGCTCCCGCAGGGGCGGCACGTGGATGTTCACCACGTTCAGTCGATAGTAGAGATCCTCACGGAAGGTTCCCTTTTCTATTTCCGCCTTCAAGTCCCGGTTCGTTGCGGCGATCACCCGGACGTCCACCTCCAGGGTTTCCTCGCCCCCGACCCGTTCGAACTTCCGTTCCTGGAGGACCCGGAGGATCTTGATCTGTACGTTCTGGTTGATCTCCCCGATCTCGTCCAGGAACAGAGTCCCCTCGTGGGCCAGCTCGAAACGGCCCCGCTTCCTTCCGGTCGCCCCCGTGAAGGCCCCTTTCTCGTGCCCGAAGAGCTCGCTCTCCAAGAGGGATTCCGCCAGGGCCGCGCAATGGACCTTGATGAAGGGTTTGTCCGCCCGGGGCGATAGATTGTGCAGGGCGTCCGCGATGAGCTCCTTCCCGACCCCGCTCTCTCCGGTGATCAGGACGCTGGCCTTGGTGGGGGCCACGCGGCGGATGAGGTCGAAGATCCTCTTCATCTCGGGGCTGCGGCCGATGATGGAGGATATCCTCTTCTGGCTCTCGATCTCCCGCTGGAGTTCCTGGTTCTGCCGTTCCAGCTCCCGGCTTTCCAGGGCTCGACGAACCAGCAGGGACAGGTGGTCCAAGTTGACCGGCTTGGTGATGAAATCGAAGGCCCCGATCCGCATGGAGTCTACGGCGTCCTCGATCGTCCCGTGGCCGGTCAGGATGATGACGGGTATTCCGGGATAGGAGCCCGCGACCCGTTTCAGGACCTCGTTCCCGGAGACCTTGGGCATGCGCAGGTCGGTGACGACCAGGTCCACGCGCCCGTTTTCCACGGCCCTGAGAGCCTCCTCCCCGTCCGCGGCCAGGGCCACCTCGTACCCCTCCAGACGCAGGGCTTCCGCCAGGCCCTCCCGGATGTTCCGCTCGTCGTCCGCTACCAATACGGTGAATTTCAAGACGCCTCCCCGGCGGGCAGGGGGCCCGTCGGCCGCTCCTCGCCCGCGGAATCGTGGGAGATGAGCCGCCGTTCCGCCGGGGGGAGGGGCAGGATGATCGTGAAGGCCGTGCCCTCTCCTTCCTTGGAACGGACCGTGATCTCCCCTCCGTGTTCCTTGATGATCTTGAAGGTCAGGGTGAGGCCCAGCCCCGTACCCGTCTCCTTGGTGGTAAAATAGGGTTCGAATATCTTGGGAAGGTTTTCCTCCGGAATCCCCGACCCGGTGTCCGCCACGGTCAGGCGGATCCCGTCATCCGCCCGTTCGGTGATCAGGGTCAGGGTCCCTCCCCGGGGCATGGCAGCCAGGGAGTTCTGGACCAAGTTCAGGACGGCCTGCTTAATATACCGGGGATCCAAGAGCAGGCGGGGGATCGAGGGAGACAGGTTCCGCTCAAGCAGGACCCCGGCCCGCTCGATCTCCGGGGCCAGGAAATCCAGGAGGTCCGAGAGGAGCTCGTTCAAATCGGTGTCCCGGGGATGTATGTCCATCGGCCGCACCGCGAAGAGGAAGTCCACGACGATCCTGTTCAGACGGTCGATCTCCTCATCCACCACGTCCAGGTAGCGGTGTATGGTCCCGGCCTTCTCGTCGCAGGAAGCCTTCAGGGCCTTCCGCATCAATTGGACATGGATGGAAAGGGATCCGAGGGGATTCTTTATCTCATGGGCGACCCCGGCTGCCAGGGTCGTGAGGGAGGCCAGGTTTTCCGCCCTCCTGAGCTGGGCTTCCTTCCTGCGTTTGTCCGTGACCTCCTCGATATGTATAAGGTTTCCCCGGATCCGCTGTTCCCGGACCAGGGGGCTGATGGTGATCGATATGATCCGGGTCGAGCCCTTCGCGTCCAGGGCGAACTCCCGATCCATCCGGGTTTCCTCGCTTTCCAGGGTCTCCCGGAGGAATCCGGCGATCTCCTCGTCTGCGACGCTTTCCCATACGGGACGGTCGTAGACGTCCAGGTAGGTCAAGGGAAGGAGGCGTTCCGCGGACTTGTTGAAGAGGGTGGGGCGGTGGGCGAAGTCGCAGACCACGATCCCGTCCAACATGGAATCCAGGACGGTGCCCATCCGTTCGTTTTCCTCCGCTAGGATCGCAAGGAGCCTCCGGATCTGCTCCTCGTTCATGCGGGGTGCCTTGGCCAGGGCCCGCTCTAGGAAGCGTCTCACGGTATGGTCCGGAGGGGGAGGGCCAGGGCTTCCGCCAACCGCTCCGCCAGGGCCGCGGGGGGAAGGTTGTAGGTTTCGTACCTGAGCTGGGCGTCCCGGATCGCCGCGGCCCAGCCGGCCAGGACGGCGTCCGTTCGGGCGTCGGAGGCCGCGGCCTTGGAGCGGACCAGGCGGGCCAGGCTCTTAAGGAAGGCGGAGAACAGGTAGGAAAGCGAATCGTCCCCGGCCCCGAAGCCCTTGGTGGCCGCTGAGATCTCGGCCAGGGCCCTGTGGACGCTCGGATCCGGAGCGTCGCTGGACAGGTCCAGGAGGGGATCCGGGATGAAGACTCCCTCCCGGGATGCTTGATAGCAGACCGCGGACAGGAACCGGAAGGCGTATTCGTCCGTCGCGGATTCGGGAAGGGGTTTCCGGGCCGCTAGGTATTCGTCCAGGGATAGGTTCCTGTCCTCCGGGGAAGCCCGGAAGACCTTGGCCAGGATCTCGCCGGAAGCCCCGGCGTCCCGGGGGCGGAAGGTGTAGGCCCGGACTCGGGAAAGGATCGTGGGCATCAGGGAGGATGGGCGGGAGGACAATAGCAGGAACCGCGAGGTGGCGGGGGGCTCCTCAAGGATTTTGAGCAGCGCGTTGCGTGCGCCGTCCAGCATCCTCTCCGCGTTCTCGATGACGACCACCTTCATCCGCCCGTAGGGGGCGAGTCGGGCCCAGCGTTCCGCGGCCCGGACCTGGAAGATGGGCAGGGCGTCGGGAAGTAGGGCTTCCAGCTTGTCCGCCACGGGCAGGGCCTTGGCGGCGGCTCGGGCCGCCTCCCCGGGAGCCTGGGCCGTCTCGTCGGCGTCCGGACCGGCCAGCTCCGCGAGCTCCTCCAGGTTCTGGAGCAAGGGAACCGCCTTGGCAAGGCGCGTCTCCTCGCCGTAGAAGAGAGCAGGGTCGAAACGCCGGGTCAGTTTCCGGACCGCGCGGTAGAACAGGAACCGGGCGGCGCGGTTGGGAAGCCTTTCCAGGGTTTCCCCGGCGGCTTTTATCTCGGCCCGGAAGGAGCGCGGTCCCATGAGGAGCAGGTCCGGATGGGCGAGCGTCCGGTGGCGCGCGCAGGAGGGGCAGGGACAGTTCCAAGCCGCATCCCCGGTTTCGCAGGACAGGGCCCGGGCGGTCTCCAGGGCGGCGGTGAGCTTCCCGGCGTTCTCGGGCCCCGCGAAGAGGAGGGACGGCGGAAGCTCGTTCCGGGATAGGTCCCCGCGGAGGATCCGGACGATCTCCTCCTGGCCGATCAGGTTCTCGTACATCCTAGGCTCCCAGCCGGGCGGCGGAGACGAGAATCGGAAGGAGGTTTCTTCCCAGGAAACTCCCCTCCATCAACGAGGTGACGTCGAAGACCGGTTGAAGCCGCATCAGCATGAGCAGGAGGGAGACGAAGAGGAATCCCTCCGCCGCGCCCAGCAGGAAGCCGAGACCCCGGTCCAGGTTCTGGAGGTTGATGTTCTCGACGACGCTCCGAAGGACACCCTGCAGGATCTTGATGAGAAGGAAGACCAGGAGGAAGACCACGGCGAAACCCAGGACCTCCGTGAAGGAGTCCAGGGCCAGGTACTTGGCCAGGAGTTCCCCCGCGGGCCGATAGAACAGGATCGCCAGGAAGACACCCAGGATGACGGCGGCCATGGACAGAAGCTCCGCCACAAAACCCCGAAAATAGCAGCGCAGGGCGAATAGGAGGATGAGGGCTAAAAGCACCAAGTCCAGGGCGTTCATGAGGGAATCCCCCAGGCTCGAGCGGCGATGGATTCGGCTATGACGTCCGCGGCGTCCCGGGCTCCAAGATCCGCAGCCGCCCGGGAGGCGGCCTTTAGCAGGCCGGGGTTCCCCAGGTATTCCGCGCAGGCTGCGACCAAGGCTGACGGATCCTCCGCATCCCGGCCTTCCAGAACCCGGGCGGCTCCCCTGGAAGTGAACCATCGGGCGTTTTCAACCTGGTCCCCCCGGGTTCCGGTACCCGCCAGGGGGATCAAGACCATGGGCAGGCCCGCGGCCGCGCATTCCCACAGGGAACCCGCTCCGGCCCGGCCGACGTACAGGGACGCGTCGGCCAGGAGATCCGGGAGCTCCTCCCGGAGGTACTCGAAGGACCGATACCTCCCCGCCAGGTCCCGGGGAAGGGCCTCCGGGGAAGCCCCGGGGTTCCCGGGCCCGGTCTGGTGGACAACGCAGGCCTTCTTCAAGAGCTCGGGCAGGGCCGCGATGACGAGGTCGTTCAATCTGCGGGCGCCCTGACTGCCTCCGATCACGAGGATCAGGGGCAGGTCCCCCGGCAGTCCCGTCCGAGCCCGGCCGCGGCCGGGCTGGCCCGCACGGATGGCCGACCGGACGGGCTGGCCGGAGACGACGACGGAGGCCCGCAGGTTCCGGGGAAAGGCGGACCTCGTCTCGTCGTAGCTCACGAAGACAGTGTCCGCAACCCAGGCGTTCAAGCGGGTTGCCAGCCCGGGGGAGAAGTCCGATTCATGGGTGAACACGGGAATGCCCAAGGAGGCGGCGGCCCTGCAGGGAGGGACGGAGACGTAGCCTCCCTTGGAGAACAGCAGGCGGGGCCGGAGCTCCGAAAGGACCCTGCGGGAAACTCGGTACCCCGCCAGGACGCGGAAGGCGTCCGCGATGTTCTTAAGGGAGAGCTCCCTGCGGAGCTTGCCCGAGGGGATCGGGATGAACTCGAGGCCCGCCGCCTCGACGGCGGCCCGGTCGCTGTCCTTGTCGGAACCAAGCCAAACGATCCGAGCCGAGCGCCCCCGGGCCGCCAATCGCTCCCGGAGGCGGTCCGCCACGGCCAAGCCCGGGTAGATATGCCCCCCCGTGCCTCCCCCGGTAAAGGCCAGGACATCCGGGTTGAGGGGGGTCGTGCCGTCCTTCCTCATCGGATCCCCAAGGCCCGGGACAGGGCATCCAGGGCGCCGTCGAGAGGGCCGCCCGCCAGGACCTGCTTGGTCAGGACCTTGCCCAGCTGGACACCCTCCTGATCGAAGCTGTTCAAGTTCCAGGCGAAGCCCTGGAACATCACCTTGTTCTCGAAATGGGCCAGGAGGGCGCCCAGGGCGCGGGGATCCAGCGACCGGCCGTACAGGAGGGTGGAGGGCCGACCGCCCGGGAAGCGCTTGTTCGGGTTCGCGTTGTCCTGCCCCTTGGCGAAGGCGACGATCTGGGCGGCCAAGTTGGCGTTCAGCTTCGCGCGGCTGGTGGATCCCTCGACCGTCATATCCAGGGTGCCCTGGTTTTCCAGGAAGCCGATGAACTCCAAGGGCACGATATCCGTGCCCTGGTGGAGAAGCTGGTAAAAGGAATGCTGGCCGTTCGTCCCCGGTTCCCCGAACACGACGGGACCCGTAGGGTAGGCCACCGGCTTTCCGTCCCGGTTGACCTGTTTACCGTTGGACTCCATGTCCAGCTGTTGCAGGTGGGCGGGAAAGCGGGAGAGGGCCTGGGAATACGGCAGAATCGCAACGCAGGGACGTCCCAGGACGTTCCGCTCGAATATGCCCAGGAGGGCGTCCAGGAGAGGGGGATTCCGAAGCGGCTCGGGGGACAGAGCTCGTTCGTCCGCCTCCCGGGCACCCTCCAGAAGTTCCGCGAAGGTCTCGGGACCGAAGGCCAGGGAGAGGATGACGCCTCCCACCGCGGAGGTGGAGGAGTACCGGCCGCCTATGAAATCGTCGATATAGAAGGAATCCAGGTACCCGGGATTCCGGGCCAGGGGGCTGGTCTCGCTGGTCACGGCCACGATATGCCGGGACGGGTCCAGTCCCGAAGGGCCCCGCCGCCGCAGGAAGTCCCGAGCCAGGGTCTCGTTGGCCAGGGTCTCCTGGGTGGTCCCGCTTTTCGACACCAGGATGAAGAGGGTCGTTTCCGGATCCAGGCCGAAAAAGATCCCGTCCGCGTCGTCGGGATCCACGTTGCTCAGGAACCGTGCGGACATCCGGGTACGGCCCGCGGTTCGAGCCCAGGTCTCCAAGGCCAGGAAGAGAGCCCGGGGCCCCAGGTCCGATCCCCCGATGCCGATCTGGACGGCGGTTCGGAAGGGTTTGCCCGTGGATCCGGTCAAGGAGCCCGAGTGGATCTTCCGGGCGAAGTCCGCGATCCGGGCGCGTTCCCCCTCGTAGAAGGCGCGATAATTCCGGCCATCCCGGATCACCGGCCCCGCGGGTTCCCCACGGGTCAGGTGGTGAAGCACCATGCGATCCTCTCCCGTGTTCATCCTCTGGCCCGAGGCTAGGAGCCGGTACTTTTCCACGAGCTCCTGTTCCTTGGCCAGGCGGCACAGGAGCCCGATCGTTTCGTCCCCGGCGTCCGATGCGGCCCAGGAGAAGGTCAACCCGCCTCCTGCGTCCGCTTTCCGGGCTTCCACGGCTTCCGCGGTCAGTGTGGACCTGAGATCCGCCGGCTTGAGGCCGCGAAGTTCCCGAAAAGCCGGGGCTTCATCGAGATTCCGGAATTGAACCATAGGGACCTCCTGGTCGAATCGAACCCTCGGACTGTTTCCTTTCAACACGATGATGATAGCCGGGACAGGTCGGAACTTTCAAGGCCGAAGATCTTTCTACCCGCGGATTCGCATGGTATACTTTCCCGGGGGCTGTGATGGCCGAAATCGTAAATCATGTTGAAACGGAATTTATTCTGAAAGAATCCATGAATCTCGGGATTCCCCTTCACATGTACGGGGCCGGAAAGAGTCTTTCGGCACGGATCCTGGAACTACGGAAAGATTCCCTTAGGCTCGAGCTCCAGGGATCTTCGGATACCCCGGCAGTGCCCTGGGAGATATTCTCCGTGTACCTAAGCTTTCACGGAAAGGATCTGACATTCCGGTCCAAGGTCCTTAAGCAGGAGAACCGTGCCTTGATCCTGGCGTACCCGGGCCGTATGCTCCGGTCTCCGGCTCGAAAGCATCCGAGAGTCCCGTGCCCCAAGGGGTTTTCCCTGGAGCTGACCCTGGAGAACGAAAAGGTGCACCTGGATTACCCCCAATGCGGGGAGTACTCGGACGTATCCCTGCCGGACCTGCACGAAGGATTCGATGTCAGCTCCCTGAACGCGTTGATCGAAAGCTTCCGCCGTAGATCCTCGGGGATGGCCAGCGAAAGCCGGGTCGTCCTCTTCAAGAACCGGCCCCCCGAAGGGATCGAGGAATCCCTGGTGGCCCACTACGGGAAGACCCTCTTCATCCCCTCCACCCGGAGCGCCCTGCCTACCGCGGATCCCTATCCGGAACCCCGGATCATCACTTCCGGGATGGTGAGCGATTTCGAGGGACCCGACGCGATCCTGGAGGGTTCGCGGATGGACCGAGCCATGATTTCCAAGATCGGCAAGGCCATCAACGCCGAGGTCTGGTGTCCGATCCAGTATTATCAATACGTAGTCGGATATGTATACCTCGCGAACAGGGCGGACAGGCCCCTGTCCATGGACTTTTCCGTGGTGGACTGCGCCTGGGAGTTCTCCCGGGTTCTCGCCTTCTACTTGAAGACCCACGATTATTTCAAGGCTTCCCAGAGGAACGATCCGATCACCCACAAGGCCGGAATCGTCGATCTTTCCGCCTCCGGATGCCTCCTCTCGATCCCCCACACGACCCTGGCGATGCGGATCAAGACGGGGTCCCTCCTGGATCTGCGCCTCTCCCATCCCGAGGGAAGCTTGAGCACCCGGGGGAAGGTCGTACGGCGCTACGATGACGAGGAAGGAGCCTATTACGGAGTGGCCTTCCAGGATCTCGGGCCCGGGGAGTTGAGGGAACTCTTCCCGAAGCTGTACCACCTGTCGTACCCGGAAACCATGGATGCTTCCGGCGAGGCTCGGCTTCCGTCGGGAGCTTCCGCATGAACCGCATGATCTCGGATCTGTTGATCGCCCTGGAGGTCCTGAAGCGCTGGGAGGTCCTGGCCGCGCTGGCCGTGTTCCTCGGAGCATGGAGCGTCTTCCGGTACGTAGCCCTGGTTCGGCGGAAACCCGCGGGATTCCGTATCCCCCGGCCGAAAAAACAAGCCCCCCCGTCCGCGCCTGCCCCGGAGGCGGAGCCCGAGGAGCCCGCCGAAGAATCCGAGGAGAAGTGAAGGGGCCGTTTCCGTTATCCCGACAACCCGCGGGGTCCCGAAAGCTTCGCGGCCCGAAGGCGGCCCTTCCAGGCTCCATGACGGGGAATACGGACCTTCCCCAAACCGGACAAGTACCCGATCGCCGCCGACACCTCCCGGGGATCCCAGCCAGAGAGCGACCCCGCCCAGGCGCAGGGTCCTTTCTTGCCCGCGAGAAGCCGGGCCGCTTCGGATGCCGTCCATCGGCCGGAATTGGCCGCGGCGAAGCGCAGGATCTCCCCGAAGCCTTCGGGTTCCGGAACCGCGGATCCCTCGCAGACGTCGCAGCCTGAACAGGCTTCCGACCCGGAGCCCAAGAGCGCGAGGAGTGTTTCCCGACGACACCGTACCGCCTGTTCCGCATAATCCAGGACGGCGGCCCTTCGAAGGCGTCGGGCGGGATCGGATTCCCGACCCAGGCCCAGGCGGTCCTGGGGATGGACGACCAAGGCCGCCGCGGAGACTTCCCCGTCCCGGCCCGCACGTCCGGATTCCTGGAGATAGGATTCCACGGAAGGCGGAGGATCCGCGTGGATCACGGACCGAATATCCGGCTTGTCGATCCCCATCCCGAACGCGCAGGTAGCCGTCAGGATACCGTCTCGGGACGGCAGGTACCACTCCTCAACCGCCCTGCGCTCCTGCTTGGACATCCCCGCGTGGTAAAACCGAACTTCCCGGGTGCCCAACGCTCGGCCCAGTCCTTCGGCGGTAATCTGGGCGCCCGCCCGGGAAGCGCAGAAGACAAGCATTGGCTTCGGAAGGGACCGGGCCAGCCGTTCCAGGGTATGAGAGCGGGACAGGGTCGGATGACAGCTATACCTAAGGTTGGGCCGATCCGGATCTCCGGAAACCAGCCGCCACGGCTCCTCCCCGAACAGGACCTCCGCGACCCGGGCCAGGATTCCCGGGGACGCCGTGGCGGTAAAGGCCGTCACGGCCGGAGGATCGAGGGCCCGGAGGATATCCCCCAGGTCCGTGTAGGCGGGACGAAAATCGTCTCCCCATTCCGAGACGCAGTGGGCTTCGTCCACCACTGCGTGCGCCAGCCCCTTCGATCGTAGCAGGCTCAACACGGGGCCCGAATGGAGGATCTCCGGATTGGCCAGGATGATCCGTGCCTTGCCGGTCCGGATATCGTCCTCGCAGGAGCGGCGTTCCCCTTCGTCCTGGCCTCCCTGGAGAAGGGCGCAATGCACACCCCGCCCCCGGAGCCGCCGGGCCTGATCCGCCATCAGAGAACGCAACGGATAGACGACCAGGGTCGGTCCCGGGATCAGGGCGGCCGGGAGTTGGAAACACAGGCTCTTCCCGTAGCCCGTGGGCAGAAGGACGATTTGTCGAAGACGATCCGGGTTTTCAGTCCGCGAAGGATCCTCCCAGGAACAACTTTGATCCTCCGAACGCCCCGGAGACCCGGAAAAGGCGTCCAGGATGTTCGCGATCACCAACCGTTGGTAAGGAAAGAGATACCGGATTCCGAAAAGAGTGTCCGCTGCTGCCGCGACGGGGTCCTCCCGGGGCAGCGTTTCCGAGTATAAGTCGTGCATACCCGATAACCGACAAGAACTCGGCATCCGCTTGCGTCCGGCCTTCAAGGAGCACGGCACGTCCGTAGTGGGAGCGAAGCGGGTTGGTCGCGGTACGAAGGTTGGTAATCTCGAGCCAGGAGTCTGTTCGGCCGGTTCCCGGTGTCACGAAGCCTGTTAAATTCGTGCTCCCAGGCCGATCGGCCGATCCCGGGTGTTACGAAGCCTGTTATTCTCAAACTCTGAGGTTGTTCAGCCGGACTATCGGTTGACCGGAACAGGGTTCTATCGCCCGCGGATCTCCGGCAGCACAAGCTTCGTACCACTACCGACCGAGTCCGCGGAGGGACAGAGCTCTCGGACGGCACACCCCGGGCAATCCGGCCGTCGGGCCCGGCATACATATTTCCCGTGCCGATTGACGGCATGGGAGAAAGCGGTTCGGTATTCAGGCTCGATCAGGGCCTCGATGCGACGCTCCGCGGCCGAGGGATCCCGGTTCTCCGTAAGTCCGAGCCTGTGGCATACCCGGAGAAAGTGCGTGTCCGCGATAATCCCCGGTCTGCCGAAGCATGCGCTGGCCACCAGGTTGGCCGTCTTACGGCCGACTCCGGGCAGTTCCAAGAGGTCTTCCAGGGTGGCCGGGACCCTCCCCCCGAAGCGTTCCACCAACATCCTGGACAGGCCGACGAGGTGCCGGGCCTTTGTCCGGTAGAACCCTAGGGAATGGATGCATTCCTCGAGTTCCGCAGGGTTCGCGCCGGCCAGCTGTCCCGGGTCGGGCCACCTTCGAAAGAGTTCCGGAGTCACTCGATTGACCTGATCGTCCGTGGTCTGGGCGGAGAGCACGACCGCGACAAGGAGTTCAAAACAGTCGCCGTATCTTAAGAGCGGTTCCGCCCGAGGCCATAGGGATGTCAGGGCAACCCTGATTTCCCGGGCTCTGCGGGTTTCCGAGGGTGAGATTTCCATAGCCCCAGTATGCCGAAGCGCCGGGAGGGCGGCAATATCGCTTGAGCGGAGGGCTTTCATCCGGATCGGTTGACATGAATGGATCGCGGATCTTGCGCGGAGACGACGAGTGTCCTATACTTACGAAAGATCGTCATGGAGGACCGGATGAAACGGATTTTTGTCGCCTCGATCCTTATAGTGCTGGCTCTTGCGGTGTTTCCGGCCTTTTCCCAGCAGGCCAAGACCCTCGATCCCCTTGCCACTTCCATCAAAAACCCCTCGGACATGTACCCCTTCAGACTGGATGTGGTCAAGGTATACCAACATAGTCTGGGGTACCGGGTCGTCTACCGGGTCGGAGAATCGGACTTCGCGGACGCATACATTCCCATCGAATGGTTCAAGGCGGGGGGCAAGGCTCAGCTGATCCGCTCCAACGACCCGTCCCATCCGTACATGGTCGTGTACTACCGGGAAGGCAAGTTCAGCCATGTCCGACTGTTCGTCAAGGATTTCCCAAAGGATCCTACCTGGGGGATCCTGGAGCCGGGACCTGACGTGGCGGCCAAGTTCAAGGTCGAGGAAATCGTCCCGAAGTACTAGGAAGGTGTTGGAACTTCAATCGTTTCGGTACCCTTATTGCAGACCGTAGAACCACAAGCTTCATCTCCGTAGCCGGCGGAAGTCCGTTCTGGATTCTGAAAGCCGCTCATATTCTCCGGGGCTGGTCCTGATGGTTCGAAAGGTATACGATGAGCATCAAACCTGTTCCTCCCGAATTGGCGGCGTTCATAGCCGGCCATGACGCTTTTCTTGTCATCGGTCACAAAGAGCCGGACGGGGACTGCATCGGATCCCAGCTGGCCCTGGCCTCGTTCCTGAAGAGGCTCGGCAAGAAGTCGTTCCTGCTATCTTCGGGCCCCTTCACGCGGACGGAGATCCTGCAGTACGAGCACGCCTTCCTGGACCGCGTCCCGGACGGCATTCCTCTGTCCAAGGCAGCCCTGATCGTCTTGGACTGCTCCTCGTTGTCCCGGGTGGGGCGGATCGCGGACCAGCTTCCTTCCCTGCCCCTGGCGTTTATCGACCATCATGCCGCCGGGGAAGCCGCCGGGGATGTCCGGTACATCGACCCCTCCGCACCCTCCGTCACCCGCCTGGTTCAGGCCTTGATCGAAGCCTTCGGAGCGGTCCCCAACCGGGAGGAAGCGGAGCTGCTCTTATTCGGGCTGTGCACGGACACGGGATTCTTCCGGCACCTGGATACCGCCGGCTCGGATGCCCTCCTGTCCGCGGCCCGTCTGGTTGAACAAGGCGCCTCCCCGAAGCGCATTTTTTCCATGATCTACGGGGGCAAATCCCTGTTTACCCGCAAGCTGATGGGGGAGATACTTTCCAGGACGGAACCCTACTTCGACGGCCGCCTCCTCGTTTCCTATGTGACCGAGGAGGACCATCGGCGCTACGGCATAGCCAGCCGGGACTCGGACATGCTGTACCAACTCCTCATGACCGTCGCCGGAGTCGAGGCTGCGGTGGTCATCCGGCAGGAGAGCGAGAACAACTGCACCGTCGGGTTCCGATCCCGGGACACCGTGGATGTGGGATCCGTGGCTTCCCAGTTCGGCGGCGGAGGTCACCGGCTGGCCGCGGGGCTCTCCATGGAGGGCCGGATCGAGGAGGTTCGGGAGAGGATTCTGGAAGCCTTCGATCGGGTGTTTGTAACGTTAAGTAACGACGAAGCGTACTGAATCTTTCGGCGTCATCCTAATTCCATATACGTAAAGCCTGGATTCTTTCCCTCCGTCCCTGCGGCAAGCCTGGCACGGAATTTGCCTTTACCAATCTCGCCCGCAAGGGCTGGGAGGGAAGGCATGGAACAGGAGACGTATCCCGGCATCGCTCGGCTTGCGGATTCCGGGGAGGGACTCCGGGAAGCCCTGGGCGAGGCGGCCCGGATTCTCTACGACAACCCAAAGGCCTACGGATTAAAGGACGCGGACGACGTGGGCGAGCTTTTCGCGAGGTATCCTGGAAGAATCGAGGCCATCCTTAGAAAGTACCGGGAGACCCAGGGGTATTTCCCGGTCTACCTGGCCGCCACGGTGCGGTTCCTGGCCTTGTCCCTTCGAAGGGACCGGGCTCGGGCCTTCGACCGGCGGATGGTGTTCGAGGAGGAATCCCTTCTCTGTGCGGAGGGGTCTTCGGTGCCGCAGTACGGGCGTCCGGAACCGGAATCTCCCCTTCCCGAAGCCCGAGGCCGCGGGCGTTTCCGCGCCCGTTCCCTCCGGGCTCGGTTCCTGTTCCTGAGCGTGAAATGCGCGTGGACCGCGGACGAGGACTTTCTGCTGCGGGCGGCCCGGACCCTCGGTCTGGACGAATCCGGCCTCGCGAGGAGCCTGTCCTTAGCCCGGGAGCGGACCCTGGCGGTACGGGATCGCTGGGAGGAGCGCAAGAGGGCCCGGGACTCGTCCTGGGTCCGCCTTAAGATACTGGAGAAACGCCTGGCCCGGGAGGAGGATCCCTGCCTGCGGTCCGTCTTCCGAGAGCGGATCGAGCGGGAACGGGACCGATTTCGGCGCAGGCTCAAGGAGACACGCAGTATGAAGCTCACCCTGTCCAACAAGACGGTGGCGGAGATCCTGGGCGTGCCCAAGGGCACGGTGGACGCGGGGGTCTGCAAAATGGCCCGCAGGCTGCGGGACTTTCCTTCGGAGAAGGAAAACCGTTAATATCCTCCCATGACGCTCTTCGTCGCCACGAACAACGCCCACAAGATCCGGGAGCTCCAGGATCTCTTTCCGGGTACGAGGCTCCGCCGTCCCGCGGAGGAGGGGCTGCTCTTCGATCATGACGAGACGGAGGATACCTTCCTGGGCAACAGCCTCGGGAAGGCTCAAGCCCTGTATGCCCTGGTCAAGGCCCCGGTGCTGGCCGATGATTCGGGCCTCTGCGTGGATGTCTTAGGCGGAGCTCCGGGCGTTCGGTCGGCCCGGTACGGTTCTCCGGACGAAGGCCGGACCGTCCTGTCCGCCGGGGAAAAGAACGAGCTGTTGCTGAGGGAGATGTCCGGTCGGACGGACCGGACCTGCCGCTTCGTCTGCGCCATGACCCTGGTGCTCTCCGAGCATCGCTTCGTCTCGGTCCAGGAGACCTGCGAGGGCGTCCTTCTGGAGAGCCCCCGCGGCGAGGGGGGCTTCGGCTACGACCCCATATTCCTTCTGCCCGGAGAGGGGTTGTCCATGGCGGAGCTGTCCCTGGAGGAAAAGAACCGCCTTAGCCACCGGGGCCGGGCCGCGGCGCGTTTGCGTGCGGTCCTCGAATCCCTGGAGGCGGATCCCTGAACGGATGGCGATAAAAAGGCCGCGGCCTTGCGGGCCGCGGCTTTTTCGGGAGATTCGGCGGGCTCTGTCGACGGATCGCCGGCAGGGCTGCGCCCTTCCTCATTCCTTGATTCCGTACTTTTTCCGGAATCGCTCCACCCGTCCCGCGGTGTCGATGAGCTTCTGTTTTCCGGTAAAGAAGGGGTGACAGGCCGAGCAAATTTCAACCTGGATGTTCTTTACCGTCGAACGGGTCTCGATGACGTTGCCGCAGGCGCACGTGATGGTGGTAAGTTCGTACTTGGGATGGATGCCCTTCTTCACAGTACCCCTCCGCGCCTATCCGGCCGCAGCCTGAAAACCGGCCTTTGACGGTATCTCGCCCGCAACGGGGAATGTATTTCCTCGTCCGGCTTCCCTAGTCGTTCCCGTTGTACGGGGTGTTCATGGACTTCAGGAAGACCTCATTATTCTTACTTTTCATCATCCTGTCAATGAGGAGCTCCATGATCTCTATATCGTCCATGGGATTGATCACCTTGCGAAGAACCCATATTTTCTGGAGCTCCTCCTCCGTCAGCAGGAGTTCCTCCTTACGGGTGCCGGACTTCTTGATGTTGAAGGCCGGGAAGGTCCGGCGGTCCGAGAGCCTTCGGTCCAGGTTGATCTCCATGTTGCCGGTGCCCTTGAACTCCTCGAAGATCACCTCGTCCATCCGGCTTCCGGTGTCGATCAGGGCGGTGGCGATGATGGTAAGGCTTCCGCCGCCCTCGATGTTCCGGGCCGCGCCGAAGAAGCGCTTGGGCTTGTGGAGGGCGTTGGAGTCCACTCCGCCGGAGAGGATCTTCCCGCTGGTGGGCACGGTCTGGTTGTAGGCCCGGGCCAGGCGGGTGATGGAGTCCAGCAGGATGACGACGTCCTTGCCGTGCTCGACCAGGCGCTTGGCTTTTTCCAGGACCATCTCCGCGACCTGGACGTGCCGGGTGGCCTGCTCGTCGAAGGTGGAGGAGATCACCTCGGCCTTTACGGTCCGTTCCATGTCCGTAACTTCCTCGGGCCGCTCGTCGATCAACAGGACGATCAGGTAGACCTCGGGGTGGTTGGCGGTGATGGCGTTGGCGATTCTCTGGAGCAGGATGGTCTTTCCGGTCTTGGGCGGCGAAACCACCAGGGCTCTCTGTCCCTTTCCGATGGGGCAGAAGAGGTTGATGATCCGGGTGGATATCTCCTTGGTGTCCGTCTCGAGGTTCAGGCGCTGGTTCGGGTACAGGGGGGTCAGGTTCTCGAAGGGGATGCGGTTCTGGGCGACCGCCGGCTCGTCGAAATTCACCTGCTCCACCCGGAGCATGGCGAAGAAACGTTCGCCCTCCTTGGGGCTCCGGATCTGGCCGTAGACGGTGTCCCCGGTCTTGAGGTTAAACAGCCGGATCTGGGAAGGGGAGATGTAGATGTCGTCCGAGCCGGGGAGGTAGGAGTTCTGGGGGGAGCGTAGGAACCCGTAGCCGTCCGGCAGGATCTCCAGGGATCCGTAGGCGTAGATGATCCCGCCCCGCTCGGTATGGGCCTTGAGGATGGAGAAAATGAGCTCCTGCTTCTTGAGGGAGATCATCTCCTCGTGTCCGATCCCGTACTTGGATCCGAGGTCCCTAAGCTCCTTGAGGGGCATGCTGGTCAGGTCGTTGATGGAGAGCCGGGACCTGGAATCCAGGTGATCGGGACGGTTCGGCTCGGCGGGTTTCTCGGGGAGTTCCTGCTTCTTGACGAATCCGGGGACGGAGATCGTCGTGGACCGGAACCCCGGGGATTCCTCCCGGATCGGCTCAGGACGGCTACCTTCCGCGGGCGCTTGCTCCGCAGGCGCGGCCTCGCGGCCGGTTTTCCGGCGAACCCGTATGCGGACGGGTTCCTTGTCGGCGCCCTCACCTCGATTCTCCGCCGTGGCGGGGCCGGCTTCGAGGGATTGCGACTCTTCCGGGGCGTCGACGTTCCCCTCGTCGAGGGATAATTCCGCCTGACCCGGGGCTTCCGCCTCGGTCGAACTGTCGACGGGGCGCTTCTTTCGGATTATTGCCATCAATCACTCCGTACTGAAGGTTGGATTCTCGGTTAGCCGCGGGCCGCCGCAAAGGGGGCCGCGGAGTTTGAACCGCGCCGAAACGCTCGGGACGACGCGGAACGAACCTGACACGTTATAGAAGGGGGAACTCCGCCTGCGGAAACGAACCCGCCCGGAGCGGACTTCCCATCCTATATCCCGATGCCTCCCGCTGTCAAGAAGACCCGACGACTTCCTCTTCCACGAAGGAACGAAGCTCCGCCAGCACGCGGATCGAGGATTCCCTCCGTATGCGGTTCCGATCCCCCGTCAAGGCAAGACGGAGTTCCCGGTGCCGGCCGCCTCGAGCCGCCAGTCCTATCCACACGGTGCCGACGGGCTTTTCCGGCGTGCCTCCGCCGGGACCCGCGATCCCGGAAACCGCCGCCGATACGTCCGCGCCGCTCAAGGCCAGAACCCCCTGCGCCATGGCCCGGACCGTCTCCGGGGAAACGGCCCCCCGAAGTTCCAGGACCTCCCGGGGAACGGAAAGAACCTCCCGCTTCGCCTCATTGGCGTAGGAGACCACGGCCCCCCAGAAACGTTCGGAGGCTCCGGGGACGGAGGTGAGGGCCGCGGAGACCATGCCGCCCGTGCAGGACTCGGCCAGGGCTGCGGTCCATCCGCGCCGGGCCAGGGCCTTAAGCAGGCGCCGCGCCTCGGTCTCCGCGGGATCCCGGGAAGGCGCCTCGGCGGCGGATGGGGGCATCAGGCCTGTTCAGCCCGGGGCGCGAAGGGGCTGAAGTCCGAGGGATTCCGGATCATCTCGCAGCGCCCTTCGAAGATCACTCCGTCCGCGATCCGGAGCTTGGTGGTGCGGATCTTGCCGTATACCCGGGCGGTGGGAAGAAGCTCGATCCGGTCTACGGCTTCCAGGTCCCCGTGGACCACGCCGCCGACCACGATGCTGGATGCCCGGATCAAACTTGCTCGGACTTCCGCGCCCTGGTCGATATGCAAAAAGCCCTGGGCGTCGATCTCGCCCTCGAAGCTGCCTCGGATCATGAGGGAGTCCTGGAACTTGAGTTTGCCGGAAAAGCCCGTCTCCCGTCCCAGGATCGTGCTTATCTCGTGGATGGTCTTGGTTGTCGTCTTGGGCATGGGTTTCCTGTCACTTCGTCTTCATCACGAACACGCCGTCCCAGTCCTCCGGGGGCGGTTCCTGCATATAGTGCCGGCAGCGTTCCAGGTAGACCTTGGAGGGTCCGTCCTCGGCGTCGATCCGGAGGGCTTCCGCGAAGAGAGACTCGGCTTCCTTGAACTTCATAAGCTTGTAGAACTTGCGCCCCTGTGCGAAGAGCTCGAGGACCCGCTTTTTCTCTTCCGTGATCACCCCGAACCTCCTTACTGTCCGGGGTGTTCCCGGACCTTCTTCTTGAGGGCCGCCAGGGCGGTCTCCCCGATCTTCAGGCGCTCGGCCTCGGCCTTCCAGGTATCCACGCGGCGTTCCCATTCGTCCAACCGGGCGGCGATCTCGCGCGCCTCCTCGGAGGGGCTCCCCGCCTTGGCGCTGAGTTTCGACAGCAGGGTCCGGACCTCGGAGGCGACCTGCACCGCGGCACCGGCCATCTCCTCGGCGATCCGAAGCCGGCCTTCCCGGTACTCGATCTGGCGGATCAGTTCCCGGGTCCGAAGGACGGCCCGGATCCGGGCCAGGACCTCGGAGAAATTGAAGGGTTTGGTGATGTAATCGTCCGCCCCGAGTTCCAGCCCCTCGACCTTGTCCTTCACGTCGTCCATGGCGGAGAACATGATGATGGGGATGTCCGAGTATTCCGAGTATTCCGGATTGGTTTTTAGGAGCCTCGTCAGCTCCCAACCCGAGAGCTTGGGCATGACGTTGTCCAGGAGCACCAGGTCGGGTTTGGCCTTCTTTATGGCGTCCAGGGCTTCCATCCCGTTTTCCGCCTTCTCCACCCGGAACCCGAGCTTGGAGAGCATGACGTCGAAGAACTCGAGGTTGATCTGTTCGTCGTCTACGATAAGTATCCGCTTCTTTTCTTCCATCGGCACCTACTTTGGTTGTCGAGCCTCATTTTCCTACAGCCGCCTCGTATTGTCAATCGAGGGAGCTTCGTTGCCTTGCCCGGGGGCGCCGCGGCCCCGGCCCGGGATTCAACGGGGATCCGGACCGTGGAAAAATCACGACCTTGCCCCGAATCTCTCGGCCCCGGCTTTCTCGCGGGGTTCCCGTAGGATATACGCCAACGCCAGAGCCAGGACCGCAGCGGAGACGGCCAGACTGAACCAGGCCACGGCGTCCCCGATCCGGCGGTAGACCGTGCCCCGGAAGGAGGCCGGAGGCAGAGGGATATCCACCCGGAGGATGCCTTCCTGGAAGGGCGCAAGCTCGGCTTTCAGGGTTCCGTCGGGCCCGAGCAGGGCTGTCGCCCCGGTATTGGCGGTCCGGGCTATCGGGATCCCCAACTCCGCAGCCCGAAGGGCTGATTGGGTCAGGTGGTAGTACTGGCATTGGGCGGACTTGCCCCAGGCGTCGTCCGTCAGGACCACCAGGAACTCGGCTCCCGCCGCGGCCATGGCGCGGGTATGTTCTCCGAAGGAGTCCTCGAAGCAGATGGGAACGGAGAAACCCGCTCCTCCCGAGCGGAAGACGGTGATCCTCTCGCCCGCCTCCCAGAACTGGCCGACCTCGGCCTCGATGATCGCGGCGATGCCCGGAAGGATCTTGGCGGGGGGAAAGGTTTCGGAGTAGGGCACCAGGCGCATCTTGTCGTACCAGTCGACCTCGCGGCCTTCGGCGAACAGGAAAGCGCTGTTCCAGTTTTTTCGGGATCCGGTATCCGGTCCCGCGGGTTCCGCCCGGCCGTTGCCGAAGAGGAGGGGAACGTCCAGGCCTCGGATGTACCCGTCCAGGCGAAGGGCCAGATCCAGGGTCTCCCGGTTGGGTCGGAATCGAAGGTGCCACCCCAGGGGCGGGACTATGGCGGTCTCATGCCAGACGATCAGATCGGGTTTCTCGGGCCGGACTTCCTCGGTCAGGCGGATCAGGCGGTCCGCCATGTTCCGGTAATCCTGGATGGAGCGTTGGCGCTCCCGGTACGCGGGTTGGACCAGGGCTGCCCGGAAGTAGCCCCGGGGTTCCCAGCGGGTCCCGAGAAGGGTCCCCGCGGCATAGGAGACGGCCACGATACAGGCCGCGGCGGCCAGGGCTTTCCACGGGAGTTTCCGGGCACCTTGCCCCTCAGCCCGGGATCGGTCGAGAAGGAAGGTCCTCAGGGCGTATCCCGCGGCCGCGTTCACTCCCAGGGCGGCCAGGGACACGAGCCAGACTCCCCCCGCGGATGCCAGGCCCAGGATCGCCCGGTCTCTCCAGAAGGCATAGCCCAAGACCCCGTACGGATAGCCCATGAAACCCCGGGACCGGAGAACCTCGTAGGAAAGCCATAGGAAGGGGAAGGTTAGAAAACCCGCCCCGGGAAGGCCGCGAACCGCCAGAACCAGCGCCGGGAACAGGATGGCCAGGCAGAAAGCGGCGTACAGACAGGCTATGATCAAGGCTACGGGGTGGTAGATCCAAAGCCAATAATTGGACAGGGCATAGAAGGCGATCCCGTACACCATGCCCCAGAGCGCGGCGGACCGGGGTTTCCGGTCGGGAAGGATCGCGAAGAGGGGTGCAAGGGCTATCCAGGCGGGGAAGCCCAGTCCTTTCGCGAAGACCGGGTTGGGAAACGCGAGTACATAAAGACACAGGGACACCAGGACGCAGGAGACGGCGGTAACGAATCCGAGAGGTTGCTGTTTATTGCTGGGAGCCGTCAGAGCCATTCGGAACCGGTCCCGGCCGGTCCTTCAAACTCCAGGCGGCCTTCTTCAAATCGCGGCCGGGGCGGAAGGCCGCGACGCCGTGGTCGGCAACGGATACGGGCTCCCCGGTCTTCGGGTTCCGGGCACGCTTCCTGCCTTTGCGGACCCGGACCTCGAAGGTTCCGAACCCGCGGAGCTCTACGGTTCGGCCGGACAGGATGGCCGTCTTGATTTCCTCGAACACGCCGTCAATCAAGGAGTGAATGTCCTTCCGGCTGATCGAGAGACGGTCATGCAGAGAATCGATCAGCTCAGCTTTCGTGACCTTTTCGGCCATCTTACCCCCCGGAACCTAGCGCTCGGAAAAAAGAACGACGCCGTCCGTCGAACCGCGGCGTTTCCTGGATCAAACCGACAGGGTGTTGAACAGACGCTGCATCCTCGACTTCTTGCGGGCCGCGGCGTTCTTCTTGACGATTCCCTTGCTTGCGGCGGTGTCGATATCCTTGATCATGGCCTTGAGGGCGGCTTCCGCCGCGGCCTTGTCCTTGCCCTGGACGGCGGCTACTACCTTCTTGGCCTCCGTGCGGATTTCGCTCTTGACGCGCTTGTTGCGGATCCGGCGCTTCTCCGACTGGAGGTGGCGCTTTTCCGCGGACGACTGGTTCTTGCCCAACTAAGTACTCCTAAAACGGTTCCGGACTCCCCCGCGGCGCCTATGCGCCGAACCGGGGCTTGAGGGAAAAACTAGCAGATGCGCCTTGCCGTGTCAATAGATAGACGCAAGTCGGGTTCCGTCCCCGGGTTGCGGTTTGGGGGATGAACGGCTATAGTTGAGCCATGCTCGGGTCCATCGGATTTGTTCTCTGCGCGGTAGCCCTCTTCCTGTTCTACGATTTTTTGCTCCGGGCGGCCCGCGCTCTAGCCCGGGACCGGGGGGAGAATCTATCGTTCCTCCTGGCGGACGACATCATCCGACGCCTGTTTTCGATCCTGCGATGGCCCGGGGGATTCCGGTACGAACCCGACGGGGGCCCTCCGCCGGACCTGCCCGAACGGTTCCTCGTTGTCGCCAACCACCAGAGCCTCCTGGACATCATCGTGGTCATGAGCTACTTCGGATCCTGCCGAGCCGTGCGCCTGGTATCCAAGAGGGAACTCGGACGTTTCATCCCCCTGGTATCCTTGGTGCTCAGGATCCAGGGCCACGCCCTGATCTCCCGCAAGGGAGAGGCGAAGCAGGCTATGGATGAGCTGGCTCGATTCGCCCGATTCTGCGCCCGGAGGGGCGTCGATCCCGTCATCTTCCCCGAGGGAACCCGGTCCCGTACAGGCTCGGTGGGAATCTTCCACTCCGCGGGGGTGCGCAGGATCCTGGAGGAAGGGGGAAGCCTGCCCGTCCTGGCCCTGGCCATCGACGGGGGTTGGAAGGTCCGGAACATCCGGGGCTTGCTGCGCAACCTGAGGGGCGGACGGTACAGGGTACGTACGGCGGGTATCTATCCGGCTCCGGCGGGGAAAAAGGAAATCCTGGAGGTTCTGGAGCGGGCGCGGGCTTCCATTTCCGAGATCGTCGACCGCTGGCACGCGGAGGATCCCGGGGTGCAACGGGCGTAGCGCGCCGGTCGACGACTTCTACCGACGAGGGGGTCGCAAAAAAAGCGGGGCGCCCCAGGCAAAAGCCTTCCGGCGCCCCGATTCGGGCCGTGCCGTTCCCAGATCGCGATCAGTTAAAATCGCTGGGACGGCGCTCCGTGCGTTTGCACTTTTCGCACTCCGCGATGTTTTTGATCTTGCCGTCCTCGAAGAGGGTCTTCATCTTTATCTCCCCGCCGCAGGGACAGTAGAATCGCTGAGTCGTGCTGGACGTACGGGCGTTCTTGCTTATAGCTGCCATGGCAACTCCTTAACCAGGGATGGAAGGTACCCTTAAACGCCTCGAGCTGTCAACCCGGGACGCTCGGCGGGTTTCGATACGCCCGAGACGGGCCGGGATCCTTCCGGGACCGGCGGGTACCGTAAAAAGGGCAAAAAATGCTC
>Ga0067045_1028096_pt1 | contig 43411 bp, 38 predicted proteins | sample TerdegcTABiofilm_FD_59184 | JGI IMG/M metagenome (GOLD analysis project Ga0067045, IMG submission 59184) | Combined Assembly of (Gp0054472, Gp0054536) Wastewater bioreactor microbial communities from Singapore -Terephthalate degrading... | reverse complement strand
CAGGTCTTGCGGTGGATATAACCACCGGCGAGCCTCTCCTTGGTGGACCAAGGGGTGTGGGTGGATTAACCGGACCGGCAATTTTACCCATCACCTTACGCATGGTGCTGGAAATCGCCATGGAAATCGATCTTCCCATAGTAGGGGTGGGAGGAGTTTCTTCCGCAGAGGATGTTCTTCAGTATATAATGGTCGGTGCCACTTTAGTGGGAGTCTGCACCGCTGGACATCTCGGTGGACCTTCAAAGTACAGCAGCATCATCAAAGATCTATCAAAGATCATGGATAAGCAGGGTTTCTCCTCTCTCGATGAGATTAGAGGATTAACCCTGAAACGGTTAAAAGAAAGGGAGAAGAATGGCAAACTTGCCTGGACAAAGCCGATTGCTCCTTTCGTGGATGAAAAACTATGTACAGCTTGTGGAATTTGTGAGAAAGTATGTGCCTATGATGCGATCACAATTCCAAAGAAGGCTGTGGTAGAGGAATCAAAATGTATCGGCTGCGGATTATGTGTAACCTCCTGTCCGGCAAATGCCTTTACACAAAAGTATTACTAAGATTGGCTTTAAGAGGTTTCTTAGAAACCCCGGAAATAATTTTGAAATAAAAAGGGAGAAGGCTTATGAAAAAATGCAAAGCAGTGTTAATTGTCTTGGTATTGTTAACACTTCTTGTACCGACAGTTCTTTTTGCTGCCGGTGAAAAGGAGGAAGCTGCTGCTCCGGTAGCGGCAAAACCCTTCAGAATCGGTATTTTTGTTCCCGGTGTAGTGGCAGGAAGTCCGTTGTATGAACAATTGGTGGAAGGAACAGAAAAGGCAGTTCATGAAAATCCTAATGCCACTGTCAAGGTGGTAGAGGGTGGATTCAACCAGGGTGAATGGCAGGAAAAGGTAACTTCCATGGCTGCTTCCCTGGAGTATGACCTGATTATTACCTCCAACCCAGCTCTGCCTTTTATTTTAGCCGAAGTTGCAAAAAGCTTCCCTCAGCAGAAATTCATCAATGTGGATGCCTTTTATGAAGGTCATCCCCAGATAGCTACTTACCTTTACAACCAGGTTGAGCAGGCCTATTTCATGGGATATCTGGGTGGCTTAGTTACCAAAAGCAAGATGTCCGGAGCAAATGCGGACCTCAAACTCGGTATGGTAGTTGCACAGCAGTATCCAGCCTTGGACAAGATGATGAGACCAGGCTACGAGATGGGAGCCAAAGCTGTAGATCCCAATATTACCATTGACTTCAGGGTAATCGGTAACTGGTACGACGCCAACAAGGCTGCAGACCTTACCAACAGCATGATCGATGCTGGAGCGGATGTGGTTCTTTCCATCTGCGGCGGCGCAAACCAAGGTACCATCAAAGCTGCTAAAGAAAGAGGAAAGTATGTACTTTTCTTTGACAGCAATGAATATAAACTTGCTCCTGGTACAATCCTCGGCTGTGGTGTTCTCTATCAAACAAAACTGGTTTACGAGGTAGTTACTGCGGCAATAAAAGGCCAGGTAGAATACGGCAAGGCAAAGGTTGTTGATACTCGGGCCGGATATGTAGACTTTATTAGCGACGATCCCCTCTACATCCAGCATGTTCCCGCTGATATTCGTGCAGAGATGGATAAAATGATCAAAAAGATCAAAAGCGGCGAATTAGTTCTGCAAGTTCCAAAACTCTAAAAATATGGGGCAGCATAGCTGCCCCTATTAAAATATATCTAAGGAAGGCTGAAGTGAATCCCTATTTGAGCATGAGGGGTATTACAAAAGTATATAAAGATATGGAGGTCCCTGCCAATTCCAATGTGGATTTCGAGGTGAAAACCGGCGAAATCCATGCGCTGATTGGAGAGAATGGAGCAGGGAAAACCACTCTTATGAAGATCCTTTATGGACTTGAACTTCCCGAAGCTGGAGATATCTATATAAAGGACCAGGAAGTTAAAATCCATTCTCCTCTGGAAGCCAACAGGCTGGGAATCGGTATGGTTCACCAGCACTTTAAGCTTATAGGGGATTTTACGGTGGCAGAAAATATTGTTTTAGGTATAGAGCCTAAGAAAAACCTTTTCTTTGTTAACCGTGAGGAGGCTATTAAGAAGGTTGCTGAGGTTATAGAGAAACATAATTTCCATATCGATCCCTCTACCAAGGTATCAAAACTTACTGTTGGACAGATGCAGCAGGTTGAGATAATAAAAATGCTCTATAGGAATGTAGATCTTCTTGTTCTGGATGAACCGACATCGGTTCTTACAGAACAGGAAATACAGAGACTTTTTGAAACCTTACGGTATCTTCTTACCCTAGGTAAAACTATTATAATCATAACCCATAAACTCAACGAAGTAATGGAGATCGCCTCCAGAGTTTCCGTAATGAGAAAGGGGGTTATGGTTGCCACAAGAAATATAAAAGAGGTAGATAAAAAAGAGCTTGCTCGGTTGATGATTGGTAAAAGTGTTCTTTTCCAGATAAACAAAGAGATCGTTGCCTGTGGTGAACCGGTGGTGGAGTTAAAGGATGTTACCCTTTATCAGCGAGGCAGACAAACACCCTTACTTCAGGACCTTAATTTTTCCGTTCATTCCTGTGAAATCCTTGGTCTTGCAGGGGTTGGAGGGAACGGACTGGGAGAACTGGAGGATATTCTCTCCGGCTTAAGGAAAATCAGTAAGGGCAAGATCTACCATAACGAGGAGAATGTAACAAATCTGGGAGCCGAGGCATTAAGGAACCGAGGGTTTGCCTATGTGCCTGCGGACAGGTTAAATAGAGGTTCAAGCCTTACCACAACGGTTAAGGAAAATTTGATAGTCTCTAATCATCACTCCTTCCTTTCCCGAGGAGTTATAAAGAGAAAGATGGTACAGGACTTTGTAGATACCCTACAGAAAGGCTTTTCCATTGATGGAGATCCGGATAAACCCATTGGAACTTTATCCGGTGGAAATATACAAAAGGTGATACTTGCCAGGGAATTGGCAGGGAAAACAGATTTTATTATCTTCTCTGAACCAACTTGGGGGTTGGATATTGCCAGCAGCCAATTTGTCTATGAAAAAATCCTGGAAATTAGAAAACAGGGAGTTGCTGTGCTTTTGATTTCCTCGAATCTTGATGAACTGCTTTCCCTGGCAGATAGAATAATTGTTTTATACAAAGGGAGAATCGTGGCTAATAGAATTAATGATGATACCCTGGATAATGAAGGAGTTGGAGAATATATGCTTGGTCTCCGGGATGATTTTGCCAGAAAAGGGGATAACCATGGCGAATAAAAAATCAATCAAGGAACATCTTGCTGGAGCCGTGGGTCTTCTGATCACCTTAGCAGCAGCCTTTATTATTGTTCTTATTCTTGTCTTCCTTTTGTCCAAGGACCCTCTCAGAACCATAAGTTATTTCTTCTCTGGTCCCTTCAGGAACAAGTTCTACTTTGGAAATATGATAAATGCTTCCATTCCCCTTATATTTACAGGTCTTGGAATATCCCTGGCTTTTAAATCCTCCATGTTCAACCTTGGGGGAGAAGGGCAGGTATATTCTGGAGGATTAGCTGCAACAGCTGTGTGTCTTGCCCTGCCCTTAGCCAATCCTTTCCTGGGATCAATTTTTGCCCTTATAGCAGCTTTTGCTGCAGGGGGAATAATTGCCGGGCTTTCAGGAGTATTCAAGATGGCCTGGGATACAGACGAGCTTATCACCTCCTTTTTAATTTCCAGTGCTCTCATTTTGATAGTGGATTTTATAATCACCGGGCCTATGGATGATCCAACTAATAATCTTTTGGCTACGAGTCCTATTCCTCTGCAGTACCGCTTTTTGAAAATCTATCCACCTTCAAAACTGGATATTAGTCTCTTTTTTGCATTATTCTTTGCTGCCGGGGTTTACTTCTTTATGAACAGAACCCATTGGGGATACGAAATGAGAATGTGCGGGTTGAATCGTGAATTTGCCCGGTATGGTGGAATAAATGTAGGAAAATTCATGGTAATTCCCATGATTCTAAGCGGTGGTCTTCACGGTCTGGGAGGAGGTTTTGCAATTCTAGGCACCTACGATATGTGTCTTAAAGGTTTTTCCGGTGGTATGGGATGGAATGGAATAGCAGTAGCTCTTATTGCCAAGAACAATCCCCTGGCGGTTATCCCTGCAGCATTATTTTTCGCATATCTAGAGGCAGGTGCCAAGGCTGCTATGCTTCATTCCGATGTAACCTTTGAGATAGCAGCAATTGTTCAATCAGTTATCTTCTATCTTGTAACAGCCCAGGCTCTCTACGGTCTGGTATCTTCAAAAAAGAGGAAAGCCCTATGAGCCAAAGCCAGTTTACCTTTCCCTTGATACACAACGCCGTTGCCATAATGACTCCAATTCTTCTGGCTTCTATAGGAGGTCTGTTCACAGAATTGGGAGGGATGCTGAATATTGCCTTGGAAGGACTATTAATCATTGGTGCCTTTTTCTCTGTGGTCTTTGCATCTGTTACGGAGAGTATATTTCTAGGCGTTATTCTGGGAATCTGTGCAACAGTTCTTGTAGCCCTAATGTTCGGCGCTATAACCCTTTATCTTAAGGCCAATGTTTTCATTACCGGTCTTGCTACCAATCTCTTCGCCTCCGGTCTTACCATTGTCCTAGCCTTCCAGATCTATGGTAACAAAGGTATTGTTCGTTTTCCAAATATACACAGACTTTCCACCTTAGACATTGGAAACCTGCAAAGAATACCAGTTCTTGGCGATATTTTCCTTGGTCACAATATGTTTGTCTACATAAGCTGGCTTTTAGTTATACTAGCCTATATTGTAATTTACAAAACATCCTTTGGAATGCGACTTCGCGGTTCAGGTCTCAATCCTTCCACAATCGTATCCCTTGGTTTAAGCCCAAGGAGATATCAACTTTGGAGTATTTTAATTTCCGGACTAACCTGTGGTCTTGGAGGTGCCTTTCTTACACTGAATTTAGGTGCTTTTATTCCAAATATCTCTTCCGGAAGGGGATGGATTGCCCTTGTAGCGATCTACCTGGGAAACAAAACTCCCTTAGGGGTTCTTTTAGCTTCCTTTGTTTTCGGATTTGCCGAAGCCTTTTCCAACTACGCTCAAGGAGCAATAAATGTTCCTGCAGATTTTATTTTATCCTTACCCTATATAATCACTGTAATCACTATGGTAGGTTTCTCAATTTACCGTTATTACCGCGGATTATCCTCAAATCACGGGTAAACCAGTCGGGGGAATTGGAAGTGGGATCCTAAAAAACGGGTTTCCACTATCCCCCCCAGGGGTATTTCCGGCAATCCGGTTATACTTTTAATAACATATTCATGACAAACTGCTATTCCAACTGGGACAGAATATCTGGAAAAGACTGGCAGAACTCTATCACGGATTTCAGAAAAACTTTCCCAGGGATGGTTTCTTTCCAATTCACCCCTTGAAACAGCTTCGGAATACTCATCACAGAGGCCTATTATCTCCCTGGGAGAATAGTTGCCAAAGTTCTTGTCAAGAATCCTTTCATGGAGCAGATATTCTACCTTTAAAGGGATGTTAAGATGTTTTGATAGTACACACGCAGATTCCAGGGCTCGTGTGAAGGGGGAGGAGATGATTATTGAGGCAGTTTTCAAAGCTTTATAGGAGGAGGATGATTCAATCTGTTTTTTTCCCTTATCTGTTAGGGGAACATAGTTATTAAGAGCCAGGGGAAGGGAATATTTCTCTACCAGGGACCAATCAGTTTCCCCGTGTCTTATAAGATACCATAGATTATTCATTGCATTCCTCAAGAGAATAAGGAATTGAAACCCTTTAGTCCAGCACTTATTTAATCTATTTTTGGTTGACAAGGGAAAATAGACCATAGTATAATCTAACGTAAGAATAAAGGAACGTAATGATATCAGAGGGAAGTGCGGAAGAAAAAACCTTCCGAATCGGAGAACTTGCAAAGATTGCAGGAATAACAGTAAGAACAATCCGGTACTACGAGGAACTTGGGCTATTAAGAGATCAAGAGAGACACGAATCCGAACATAGAAGATACTCTGAAAGAGACCTTATCTATATAAAACGGATACAACAGTTAAAATCCTATGGCCTAACCCTAAGCGAGATTATTGAGATCTTTCAGCTTTCCAAGCAGGATCCTACTGGAGAGAAGAGAAGAGCGAAGCTTATACAAAGGTATAAGCAGAAACTTCAAGAGGCTCTAGAAAAACGGAACAGAATTGAGGATTATATAAATGAAATATCTTGGCATATAGATCAGTTGGAAAGGGTAAAAAATTTCCAGGCCTGTCCTGGAGAGGAGTGTTTAACCTGTCGATACCGAGAGATCTGCAGGTTTGCCCAAAGGGAGGTAACATGAAAGCAGCGGTATTGACTGCCCCGGAAAAGATAGAATTACAGGAACTTGAAAAACCACAAATTAAACCAAGAGAAGTGCTGGTTAAATTAGCCTACTGCGGGATCTGTACCCTTGAGCAGAGGCTCTTTTCCGGGGCAATGAAAATCTATTATCCCCTTATTCCCGGACACGAAGCCTCCGGAATTGTGGTGGAAAAGGGTAGCGAGGTGCTGGCCGATTATCCCACCGGTACACCGGTGGCTTTGGATCTAGTTACCCGATGTGGAGAATGCCATTATTGCAGAACAGGGAAATCCAATCATTGTTCCAACCGTTTTAAAAAGGGTCAAAAGGTGCTGGGAGGTTTTGGCCAGTACATAGCTGTAAATGCATCTCAAGTATTTCCTATTCCTCAGGGACTTTCTCTTAGGGAGGCAGCTTTTTCTGAGCCAGTATCCTGCTGTATTCGATCTCTTAAAAGAGTTGGGCTTTCCTTAGGAGAGGATTTATTGATACTTGGAGCAGGACCTATGGGAATACTTCACCTACAAGTAGCTAATGCCATGGGTGCCCGAGTTTTTGTATCTGATCCAGAAGAAAAACGAAGAACCTTAGCAAAAAGTCTTGGGGCTTATAAAACCTTGGATCCTTCAAAGGAAGACCTCCCGGAAATAATTAAAACTGAAACTGGCGGTAGAGGAGTGGATGTCGCAATTGTTACCACCCAGGCAAAAGCTGCTCTGGTATCTGCCTTTTCCTGTCTTTCCAAAACCGGAAGGATAAATGTTTACACCTCCTACGGAGACAAACCGGATTTTCCTATGGATGCCAATACCTTGCACAGAGAAGAGTACCTTATTACAGGAAGTGAAGGCAGAACGGAACAGGATTTCTATACTGCCCTGCGGCTCCTTGCTTATGGTAAAGTTTCTGTTAAGCCGCTTATAAGCCGAGAGGTCTCCTACTCGGATTTATCCCTGGGTATACAGGAAGCCATGACTACTAACACTTATAGAGTGCTTCTCGTTCACGAGGATTAGAGTGGTTTTTGCTTTTGATATCGGCACCACTGCCTGCAAAGGCGCACTCTTTTCTCTAAAGGGAGAATTGATAAAATCCCTATCTTTTCCACTTTCTTTAAGAGAGGAGGAGAGTAGCCTATTCCATGAAGCCTCTCCAGAAGAGTGGCTAAAAATCTTAAAAAAAATTATTGGGGAGGTAGTGGAAAAACCGAAGGACTTAGAGGCCTTGGTGATAAGCGGAAACGGGCCCACCCTTTTACCTGTTTCCGGTAAAAAGCTCCCTCTAATGCCAGCCATGACCTGGATGGACAGACGAAGCCTGGAAGAGGCAAAGTTAATCTCGGACCTTATGGGCACCTTTGTGGATCCCTCCTTTTACCTGCCCAAAGCACTTTGGATAAGAAACCATAGACCAGAGATCTATAGAGAGACAAAACACTTTCTCTCATGTCCGGAATATGTAATTTTCAGTTTAACAGGAAAACCCTTTATGGTCTTTCCCGCAAAGGGTTTTGAACCCCTTATATGGAGTAAAGAGATCCTTCAGGTTCTGAAATTTGACTCTGATAAATTCCCACCCTTCATAAAACCCGGGGACTTTGCAGGAAATATTACAGAGGATGCAGCAAAGGAATTCTCTTTAGCACCGGGGATCCCGGTTTTTGCCGGAGGTCCTGATTTCATTGTTTCCCTTCTAGGTACAGGTACCGTTTTCCCGGGGAGGGCATGTGATAGATCCGGTACCTCCGAGGGTATCAATCTTTGCACCGATAAATCGGTTCGGGATAAAAGGCTTCTCTGTTTAGGCCATGTAATAGAAGGCTGTAACAATATCTCTGGAATCATTTCCACCACCGGAAAGGCCTTGGAATGGTTTAAAGGGGTAAGCGGAAATGGGAAGAAAGATTATCAGGAGCTTATTGACGAAGCCTCTCTAATCCCTCCAGGAGCGGAAAGCCTTATCTTCCTTCCATATCTCAGTGGGGAAAGGGCTCCTCTGTGGGATCCTCTGGCCAGGGCCGCCTTTATCGGGCTAACCCTGCAACATACAAGTGCTCACCTTTCCAGAGCTGTCCTGGAATCTGTAGGTTATGCCATACGGGATGTAATATCTACCATGGAAGAGAAGGGTCTGGAGATCAAGGAATTAAGGATAACCGGAAGCCCCTCCAGGAGCAGTCTTTGGAATCAGATAAAAGCTGACATTTCCGGGAAGGAGATACTTGTACCAAAATTTAAGGATTCGGAGCTGGCAGGCGACCTTGTTCTTGCCCTTTACGGGTTAAAGATCTATGACTCCCTACAAAAGGCTTCGGATGAAATTGTTAAAATAGAAACTGTCTATAGCCCAAAGGAGGAGAATCGGGAAAGATACGATTTTATCTTTGGACTATATAAAAAGGCATACAGCAGTTTAAAGGATATTTTTCATTCCTTATCAAAAGAGAACAGGAGAATCACAGAATGAGCATTGGAAGAACCCTCCGTATGAATTCAATTTTCAGAAAGGAGACAGGAAAAAGTGTTATTGTAGCCATAGATCATGGCAGCATCGCAGGACCCATGGAAGGGATAAATAATCCCACCGCCTTAATAGAGGCCTGTGTCAAGGGTGGCGCCGATGCGGTTCTAACCACCAGGGGTTTCGTAAAAGCCTCTGCAGAGGCTTGGGATCGTAATCTTGGACTTATCCTTCGTCTTACAGGAGGATTCACTGTCCTGGGAGGAAGATTTGAGGAGGAATTGATTAGCAGTCCCGAAACTTCTCTTGCCTATGGAGCAGCCGGGGCAGCTGTTACTGTAAAATTTGGCCATGAAAGGGAAGGCGAGTTTATAAAACAAGCCTCCCTGGCAGCAGATGTCTGTGAAAGATGGGGTGTACCTCTCATGATTGAAGCCATGGCAAAGGGAAAGGATCTAAAATCCACAGACCCAAAGGGAGTAAAACTTGCTGCCAGGGCTGCCCAGGAGATCGGGGGTGATCTTATAAAAACCTACTATACCGGCGATCCTGATAGTTTTGCCGAGGTAGTTGCCGGTTGTCCAGCACCTATCGTTATTCTTGGTGGCGAAAAATCGGACAGTCTCGAAGCGCTCTTCAAGGATGTGTACTATTCTGTGCAGGCAGGCGGGAAAGGAATCGCTATAGGAAGAAATATCTGGCAGCATTCCAGAGTACAATTTATGATCGAGGCTATGGTCGGCCTTGTTCACGAAAGTTGGACAGTACAACAGGCCTTGAACCATATAGGAGAATAAATGCCTTTTCTCTCCTTTTTTGCCAATGGATTGTGGGTTCTGGTAATGGGAATACTGGGACCCTCAATTCCGGCAATTGTAGAAGATCTCGGTATAACCTATGTTCAGGCTGGGATCTTTTTTACTCTTCTTTCCCTTGGTTCTCTCTTGGGTACGAGTTTCGGGGCAGCCTTATCAGACTTTCTAAACCGTAAGAAACTCTTTCTAATCCATTGCCTTTGCCTCTTCACAGGTTTAATAATAACAGCTCTTTCTGGAACATACCTTACAATATTGGTTTCAATCTTTTTTATGAGCCTTTTAGGAAGTCCAATCGGCGCTTTAGGTCAAAGCATAATGCTTTCCCTTTTCCCAGAAAAAAGAGAAAAAAATCTGGCACTTCAAACCTCGGTAGCCGCCTTAGGAAGCTTTCTTTCACCGCTGATCGTATCACTTGTTTTGATTCTGGGAATAACCTGGCGAGGATCCTTCTACTTTGCGGCTTTTGGTGTTTTGATTCTTTTCTTTGCAGGAATGCGTGTACCTGAGGTTAGAAGGAAGGGAGAAGAAAAAAAATCTGGAAGGTTTGAACTATTAAAGGACAAGAAATTGCTCTATACAGCTTTTCTTGTCTTTATAAGTGTGGGACCTGATATAGGATTTTCTTACTGGCTTTCGGAGTATTTTAAAACGGATCTTCAGGTATCACTACGTCTTTCCAGCGCTGTGGTTTCAATATACCTTGCCGGAGTGGTTATATCCCGGGCTCTTGTACCACTATTGTTAAAAAAACTGAAGCCTTCAAGAATTCTGGTTATCGGAACCCTCTTGGCCTCTGTCTCCCTGGTAATTTTCTATTTCCTACCCTCAATAACAATTAAGACTCTTATTATCTTCTTTTACGGCCTGGGGATAGGACCACTTTTCCCTTTGCTAATTGCTAGAGGAACAAAACTGTATCCGCAAAATCCCGGAATTGCTACTGGCATTCTCTTTGCCGGGATGTCCCTGGGCGGAATGCTGCTGCCTCTGTTAATTGGCAGTCTAGCTCAGTATATCGGTATTGCGGAAGCCTATGGTTTTAATCTTCTATTGCTGGTTTTCCTGGGTTTTACAAACCTCAAGGAAGTTTAAGAACCACCCGGAAATCCCCATCCCTTTTAACAAAGCCCTCTGTCTCAAGTTTGTTCAAAAGCGGGATCATATATTTTCTTGTTAATCCGATCTTATCCTTTCCTTGGGGAATAGAGAATCGATCGCCAGGAGAAAAGCCTTTCAATAAATCCTCTTTAAGATTCTGATAAGTTTCCTGGGCATAAAAGAGGTTTCCATCTAAAGAAACTGCCATACCTAAACGGGCCAGGTTTCTAAGTTCCTTCTGGGCACCAGGGATCTCCAGTTTTGAGAGGGTAATCCCTTCAGGACCATTTTTCTTTAAAAGGTTTAAAAGATTCTTGCCTATTGAAGAGAGGGAGTCGGTCTGAGTAAGAGAGGGCGGAAATAGAACAGAATTTATCTCCTTGATCCTCTCCTGGTTGATCAATTGGCCAATAATCAACCTAACCAAGGTCAGGGAAAGGGAAAGTTTACCCGCCGCCTCCTCAATCTTTATACCCCCGGGTTTTAAAGCCAATTGAACTATCCTCTCCTCCTGGTCCTTTAACCAGGGAAGGTAACAAGCCCAGGGGCCAAGCAGTACAATGGATTCCTTTTCCGATTTCGGAAATCTTGTTTCCTGGGAAAGGGGAACAAATCCCAGCAGTTTTAGTTGAAGAAGATTGTAATCGGAAGGTTTGCTAAGGGATGGAATAAGAGGGGAAAGCTCAAGGAATTTATTTCTTTTCTCCTTTGTAAGAGCACCGAACCAAACAACTCTTCCGCCTCCGAGGATGGAACTTCCACCAGGTTGAAGAATGCAGAAGGGCTGGTTCCAATACATTGGAAAGCTTTCGGATAGAATTATTCTAGCTATATTACCCGTTCCAAGAAAGTGGACAACACCTTTACAATTCCAGGTACCGGCAGACATCTCTATTTCTTTATGGTTTTTTACATACTCCTGGATCTTGTTTTCCTTGTTTTTATAATTATAAAGATAGGTGATAATCTCCGTGGCTCCCTGAAACTGGGAATTCCGGGAGGAAAGACAGTAGCCTCTTTTAAGATCCTCTTTTTTTACTCCTGTAATGTTCAAGGCTACCCGACAGGAGGGCTCTGCAGAATCAACTTCGGAATAGTAGGCCTGCAGGGTTCTGACTTTTACCTCCTTCATTAGGGGAAAAACCAGAAGATTATCCTCTTTACTAAGAGAAGAGCCCTTTAAGGTGCCTGTAACAATCACACCCGAACCCTTTTTAGAGAATATCCGGTCCAGATACAGATAGGGATACCTCTCCCTGGGTATTTCATTTTTTTTTAATTCCTGATAGATCAGTTCCTTTAATTCCTCAATATTCTTTCCGGATTTTGCAGAAACGCCCAGGATCTTTGGTTCCCTCTCAAAGATCCTCCAATATTCCCCGTAAATGTCCTCCTTAATAGCCTCAAAGACCTCTGGGCTTACAAGATCTATTTTTGTAATTACTAAAAGAACAATTGGAACCTTTAGATACTTAAGAACCCAGGCATGATCCTCCGTTTGCTGCATCCATCCGTCGTCTGCAGCAACAGTCAAGAGAGCACAATCCAAACCCCAGGCTCCAGCAACCATATTTCTAATAAAGCGTTCGTGTCCGGGAACATCCACAACCCCAATTATCTCACCGCCTGGGTTTGTAAAGTGGGCAAACCCAAGATCAATGGTCATCCCCCTTTCCTTTTCCTCTGGAAGACGATCTGCATTTATACCTGTTAGAGCCTCAATTAACAGGGTTTTCCCATGATCAACATGGCCGGAAGTTCCAATTACATACATTTTTTAAGAATCCTTTTATTCCACCAGCAGGGCAGAAAGGGCATCCTTAACCATAGGGATATCCTGCTCAAGAAGGGTGGCGAGATTTATCTGAACCTGATTATTGGAAATGGTTCCTATAATTGGAGGAGAATAATCCCTAAGGAATTTTAGGATCTTTAGAGGAGGCAGATCGGAATTTATTGCCAGAGAGAAGGAGGGATAATCCTCGTCGGGAGTACTTCCACCACCAGGAGTAAGGGTAGAGGGTACTATGGCGACTGACCCTTTAGGCAGGGCTCTTTGAATCTTTCTGCCTCGTTTTTTCAATTCCTCCTCGGTTAATGAGATAGCTCTCTCTGTCATGCTTGGAACAGTTCCATTTAAACGAAGGATAAGGTGTGCCTGAAGCAGGGAATAGATGGTCTTTCCAGGTCTAAAGGCTCTGTAGAGAGGGTTTCTAGCCAGAAGTTCAATTAATTCCTTTCTTCCGGTTATGATCCCCGCCTGGGGACCTCCTAGTATTTTATCTGCAGAAAAGGTTACCAAGGCTGCGCCATGGTTTAAATAATGTTTTACCGAAGCCTCTCCCTTCAAATGTTCCCTGGTTGCGCCGGAACCCTGATCAACTACAATGGGCACCTCCTGTGGAATCACCTCCCGTAGAGAGGAAAGGTCGGGTTTTTTTGTAAATCCGCGTATGGCGAAATTAGAGGAGTGAACAAGAAGGATAAGAGCAGTTTCGTCAGTCACCGCTTTCTGATAATCCTTAAGGGTGGTGATATTTGTAGTTCCAACCTCTATAAGTTTTGCCCCGGAAAGGGCAAGAATATCGGGAATTCGGAACCCTCCCCCTATCTGTACCTGCTCTCCCCGGGAGACTATTACCTCCTTTCCCCTGGCAAGTACAGAGAGAAGGAGCAGGACTGCAGAGGCATTGTTGTTTACAATTAGGGAGGCATCCCCGCCGGTTAAAAGATTAAAAAGGTCTGGAAGAATCCCACTGCGCTTACCCCTCTTTCCTGATTCAAGATCGTACTCCAGGTTAGAGTAGCCGCAGTTTATCTCCTGTGCCTCCTGCCAAACCTCTAAAGGTATTGGGGATCTCCCAAGGTTTGTATGCAGAATTGTTCCTGTCCCATTAACCAAGGGGACGATCTTTTTCTTATAGGTTGATTTACACCATTGTTCTGCATGGCTAATGATACTATCCACAGAGATATCTTTTCCTTCCTTAAGATCCTCCCTGTAACTATTAACAGTAATTCGGAGGATTTGGGCAACCAGGGGCCTGCTCAAAAGGGGAATCCATTTTGAAAAAGCAGGGTCCTGAAGAAGTCTTTCAATCTGCGGTAATTTTGAGAATTCTTTCATATCGGAAGAGGCAGGAATCGAACCTGCCTCTGCAGAATAAGCAGACAACGGTTTTGAAGACCGCGGGGACCACCAGATCCCATCAGCTTCCAGGTTGAGTATAGAGGTATGAAAAAAGAGTGTCAATTAAAGGAATCCTGGAAAGATTGTTTTGCACACTCCTTAATATAGTCTATAATTAAAATATAACTTTAGGAGGAGGTATGGTATGAAAAGTGAACCTATTGCTCCTGGAGACACCTATACGGTTCAGAAGGTTGTAGAAGCCGGGGATACTTCTCTAAACTACGGAAGCGGAGAACTTGAAAAACTTTTTGCAACCCCAAGCCTGGTAGCTCTTATGATAAAAGCCTCGGTGGATTTAATTGATCCTACCCTGGAAGAGGGATTTATCTCCGTTGGAAAGTCATCCTGGGTTATCCATGATAAACCAACCATTTTAGGAGAAACGGTGAGTGTAAGGGTTACGGTGAAGGAGATAGAATCCACAAGGATCTTACTTGAGATGGAAGCTTATGATGAGCTAGGGGTTATTGGCAGAGGAGACCACGAAAGGTATGTGATCAATAAAGAGGCTTTTTTCAAACGGGTAAGGGAGAGAGCCAAAAAACTGGAATCAAAGGATTTTTAACAATTTTAATTTATGGAAAGACTAATAAAAGCATCTCTCAAAAGATATGTAGATACCTTTCTGGATGTAATAGATCTGTTTCCTGAATACATCTTTATAAAGGATCCAGAAGGCTTTTATGTATTGGCCAATGAGAAGTGGTGTAAACTCCTCGGTATTACAAGGCGGGATTATTTCGGTAAAAGTGATTATGATATTTATCCTAAGGATCTTGCAGAATCTTATAAAAAATCAGACAGTTTCGTCTGCAGTAAAAGGATCATTTACGAAAGTATCGATGAACAGATAATTGAGGATGGAAGCAGAATAACCATCCAATACAGTAAAACACCCCTATTTTCTGAGACCGGCGAAATCTGCGGTATTTTAGGTGTTTTCAGGGATGTATCCCTGGAATATGATGAGAAACTTCGGCATCTTCGTCTTAAGGATGCCTCTCTGGAGGCTTCTGTAGACGGGATTGCTTTTTTCGATACTCAAGGTTATCTGATAACACAGAATCCCTCACTAAAAAAATTCTATCCAGAAATAGTATTAAAAGATAATGAAACCACCCTGGAGGAGATGATTGCAGCCCTCTTAAACAGCCAATCCTTTCAAAAGGTAGAGGATTTCATTTTTTCCAAGGAGAAGATATATGTTATACCGGAGGTTTACTCTTCCTTAAGCGGACGATATATCTCCCTTATTCTTTATAAGGTTCTTGGAACAACAGGGAAATGGGTAGGCCTTATGCTTTCCTTAAGGGATAATACGGAATTACGAGAGGCAGAGGAGAGATACAGGAATCTTGTTGAGGATGCAAATTCAATAATTCTTAAAATTGGTATATCGGGTGAGATTCTCTTTATGAATCAGTTTGCTCAAAAAATATTTGGTTTTAGTACTGAAGAGATCCTTGGGGAAAATGCCCAAGGAAGGATTTTTCGAGATGATGGTGTGTTAAAGATGATCTTTACAGATCCTGAAAAATATAAGAGCAGCGAAAGCGAATGTTATAAAAGGGGAGGCGGCAGGCTTTTGGTTGCATGGACAAACCGTATTTATTATGACAATGAAGGTGAACCAAAAGAACTTCTCTGCATTGGCCAGGATATAACAGAAAAACGGGAAACAGAAAAAACATTAGCCCACGCACAAAAAATGGAGGCTCTTGGCACGCTAATAAATGGATTAGCCCATGATTTAAACAACCTTCTCACAGGAATAAACGGTTACCTATCCAGCATCACACTTCAAAATGAGGCCTATCGGGATGAAACAATACAAAACTCCATAACCAGAATTCAAGGAATAATATCTAGTTCCTCAGAACTTATCCGTACCATACTGCCCCTGGGTAAGAAATCAGAGCTGAAAAAGGAATCTATTGATATTAATATCCTTGTAGAGGATGTTATAGAGATAGTGAGGCATTCAAGAAAAAAAACTATAGATTACCAAAAGAGACTAGACCCATCATTGCCAAGATACAATTTATACAAGGGGGAGATGCAGCAGGTTATTCTAAATATTCTACTAAATGCTGTGGATGCAATTCCGGAGACAGGTAAAATTACAGTATCTACCGGCGTAGACCCTGCTCGTGAGGCTTTGTATATAAAGATCCTGGACAGTGGAATTGGAATGTCAGAGGAGACCCTCTCCCATATCTTTGAACCCTACTATACCACGAAGGAAGCCAAAAGGGGGACAGGATTGGGATTAACTATGGCCTATTCTATTGTTAAAAACCACGGCGGTAGTATTGAGGTGGAGAGTGCCAAGGGAATCGGAACCACCTTTACGATTTTATTTCCTATAATTCAAAATAATACAATTTAACTATTGTCGAAATATATAAAAAACTATATATTACTCTCATATACAAACCTGGAGGAAAGAATGATAAAGATGTCCCCAAAAGCAAAAGAGGAGCTACAAAAGATACTACACCAGAATAAGGATAAGGGATTCAGGATAGTCGTTAAAGGCTTTGGCTGAGGCGGTCCCCGTTTGGGGCTGACACTGGATGTGTCGAAGGAAGATGATACAGTTGAAATCAGGGAAGAAATCCCTTTTTATCTGCAACAGAATCTTAAACCTTACCTGGGCGAGGTATTTCTGGATTATGAAAAATCCTTCTGGGGGGAGGGGGTCACCATAAGATCTGCCCGGGGAATAGCTTGTTGAATTAAAAATAGTAGAGATGTTCATCGTGGAAGATCAAAATACGGTTTTTGATCTTCCATAGACCTCCTGCAGAAGCAGTAAAATAACAGGAAAAATTGACAGGAATAGTTTGGGTAAGGCGCAATTCCCGGAACAACGACTCAGGGATTGTTACTTTTCCACTCATCACGATAGATTGTCCAGGGCCTAAAGCAGGCTCCTGCAGATCAGTAAAACTAACAGGAAAACTGACAAGCTCCTCTACGGATAATACAGGATCATCCAGGGAAACTTTTATATATTTATGCGTCGGATTGTGAAAGGCAATATTTACATTATAGTGCCATTCCCCTTTATTCTGAGAACTGAAAAAATGGAGAGATTCCACCTTTATGGTACTTGTAAACTCTTCAAGGTACCGGGAGAGGGAGATTGTTTCGTTTAAACCAAACCCTGCTAAAAGTGAGATTAGAAACAATAATATAAGAAAAAGATAACTCTTACGCATCCACGATCCTTTTGGAAATAAGTTCATTTATTTTATTAGTGAGGGCCACCTTATTATTCACATTCAATTTTTTATAAATATTCTGGGTATGGGTTTTGACCGTATCCACCGAGATAAAGAGGCTTTCACTTATCTCTTTATAACTCTTTCCCATAATCAGCTGGTATATTATCTCCACCTCCCTTTCGGTTATACTGAAATTATTTTTCAAGACCGGTATATAATCTTGATCTAGATTTTCCTGGTTAATTTTAAGCTCCTGAACTCCAGAATAGAGAAAACCGGCGCTTATAATAAGATAATAGGTGGCAATAGCCAGGGAATTAAGAGAAAAAAGAGTACCTATATAGGCAGAGTTCTTCTCGTAAATATTTAATAGAAATAGAATAAAGAGAAAACCGATTGTACTACCTGCTCCAAGGGAGGGGGTTCTGTTTCTCTTCGAATCCCCTATTCCTTCTGGATAAAGGAGCAGAATAAGAGAGGAATAAACTATAGCGGTAAAAAAGAGAATACCCCCTAGGTTTGTTGCATAACTTTTAAGTATTTCCGGAAGCGGGAGTATCCTAGCTAGGGAGATGATTATAAAAAGAAAAAGGAAAGCCCTGTTAGCGATTCTCTTAAAAGGAAAACTGATAAGGTCATGGACATACAACGGAAGAAAATAGATCAGAGAGAATACGGAAAGATCGGAAAGGGCTAGCATTATAGGAAAGAAGGTTTGAGTATAAAGATTTGTATTCCGGAGGTATTCCACTATAAGCTGAAAAACCACTACGGCAGTAAAGGTGGAAAGAAAAAATAGTTTGAATCTCTCCTTATGAAAACTGTTCTTAATTAATATAAGTGATACTGTTAGAATTATAGAGCCGCCACCAATGAGAAATGCGAGAAGCAGATAAAAAAAGAGAAAATGGCTCATATCTTTCCGCCTAAAAAAGATACAAAAAAACCTGCCGGAATAGCAGGTTTTATCTCCGCGAGTAGGACTCGAACCTACGACCTAGTGGTTAACAGCCACCCGCTCTACCGATTGAGCTATCGCGGAATGAAGAAATCATCGATAAGTAGACTAATGAAAACAGGAAATTATGTCAACTAGATTTTAAGTTTTTTAGATTCCTGCTACTTTCACCGGGTGGGAGCATTTTTTACAAAGGCCATTTTTAAGTCCCGGTAATGAAACTTTATAACCAGCCCTTTTTATAAGAAGATTCCCGCAGAAAGGGCAATAGGTATTTACTTCCTCGTTGCCGATGTTTCCTGGATATACAAAGGATAAATGTTTTCTTGCAATTTCGGCCAGGGAAAACACCCTACTAGGCGGAGTCGGAGGCAGAGTGTATTTAAATACTGGGTAATAGCAGGAAAGATGAAGAGGTATCTCTCTGTCCAGGGAAGCAAGAAACTCCGCAATACCAAGAATCTCTTCGTTAGAATCGTTCTTTCCTGGAATAATGAGGGTTGTAACCTCCAGGTGGATGGATTTAGAGGCTGATTCGATGAAACGCTTTACTGGTTCAATTTTACCTTTAAGCTCTTTCTTATAAAATTCGGGATTAAAACTTTTAAGATCCACATTGGCAGCATCAATCAGGGGTAGAAGCTCCAGGGCCGGCTTTTCGTTAATGTATCCATTGGTAACTAAGATATTCTTAAGTCCCTTTTTACGGGCCAAAATCGCGGTTTCCATAAGAAATTCAAAATGAATTAAGGGTTCCGAGTAGGTATAAGCAATACCGAAGGAATTATATTTATAAGCTAGGGAAACAGTATCCTCAGGTGAGGAGCTGTCTCTGGGTGGTCCGTAGTTTTGGGAGATATGATAATTCTGGCAAAAGGGACATTTCAATGAACAGCCGTAAAAACCTACAGAAAAAATAGGATATCCTGGGTAATAATGATAAAGTGGTTTCTTTTCTATGGGATCAAGGGAAAAACCGGATAGTACCCCAAAGTAGGGCAGGGAGAGGTCACCGTGTTTGTTTGATCTTATCCCACATGCTCCGTAGCCTCCTTCTGGGATACTGCATCCGTTGGGGCAGAGGGTACAGAGGATTTTATTGTTAGAACCTTGCTCAGAAAACACTTTAATCGATCTCGGATAGAACCTGAAGAAGGGTATCACTGTCTCTAAGGTATTTCAGGGGATTTGCCACTTCAAAAGGATCATATTTTATTCCTATACTTCCCTTTTTTACCCAAAGTTCAGCCATGGTGACACTTGCTCCGGAATCGGATACAAGGTTTGATTTATTTTCCACATACAGGATATCGGAAATATTGAATTCGAAAAATCCGGTATGAGAAGAAAAGGGTTCAGCTATAAGAATGATCTTATTTGAATCATAGGGGTGTTTTCTTGGGCTTCCTGTGAATCTTACAGCTTCCTTGGGCAGATCTGCATGGGAATCATATTTGGTTATATTAAAAAGTGACTCAGTATCAAGATATTTCTTAATACTCATCCACGACCTCCATCACTTCATATATAAAAGAAACCGATTCCTCTGTCAAGTTACAGCAGTTTCTTAATTAGGCGCTCCTGTTGAGAAGCCGATGAAGCTCCCTTTCCGATTTCTTGTCGATAAAGGTAAGTATAGTCTCTTTAAGATCCTCCTCTGGGTTGAGGAACTGCATAGCCAATACATCGTTGTGTCTAACCACCTTGCATTCCAGGGAAAAGATAAGATCCTCGATTTTTAAACTGCAGTGGGGGAGGGTGATCCCTCTGGCAAGATCCTGTGTAAGACTTGGATTGTCCGGTTTATAACGAAGCCCTTCCAGGGAAAGATCAAGGATTGTTCCTGTAATTAAGGTGTAATTAACTGGATGGGTAATAAGGAATTCGATGTTATCAAAGGATTCAGGAACATATCTGGTATCCAGCCTTTCCTCCTTGATCATTTTATACCTTATAAATAGCTCCTGAAGACGGTTTTTTTCTCTGGAATCAAAGGTTTCGGATATTATTCCATTTACTCCCAAATGACTCGCCTTGGAAGCCTCCTCGAAGGAGAAATGCTCACCTCTGAGGATTATAAAAACAGTCTGTTCCTTTGTTCTGCTGGCTCTCAACAAGCGTAAGAAGGGTTTCCAGTGCCGTGGAAAATCCTCGGCACTGAAGAGCACAAGGTCAGGTTCAATTTCATCGATGTTATCCATGGCTTTTATTGGGTTATGATAATGGATGATATCGAAACCCAGGGGGCGCAAATGCAGAGAAAGTATCTCTTTTGTTTTGTCTTTCTCCGCTATAACAAGGGTTTTCATTCCGTACCTAGATTCCTCACTTCGTAGTTATAGATGTACCACACAAGGTCATGTCTGTAAAGATAATAGGTAAAGCGTTTTATCTCCGTAAAACCAGGGTAGGAATATCTCTGAATAGTCTGCACTGTCCCTTCATCCGCGGTATATACGGTTTTTATAATTTCAAATTCCCGGGGTATCAGAAGAATTACTTCATCAGCGGTTTCCTGCATCAGAGAGGTCTTGTATTTGGCTAAAACTCTTTCCTTTTCCTCCGCCGTAAGACGGGAATAGGTTCTGCTTATTTCTGGATTTCTTAACATCATCCTCTCTAAGTCAAGATATAGGAAAAATTTATTCCATTGACTCTTCTGTCTAGCCTGCAGGGTGTATTCCACCACTTGATCTGGTGAAAGGGGTTGTTTTTTAAGAATTTCCCCTGTTTCCTGATCTATTTGATCTGCCCTTTGGAGCAGTGCAACGCCTGGCCTCACCGAAAGGGTCAGGGTATTGGATTCCATAGCCAAGGTACGGCGAGGGGAGTAGAGTTCCGGATAATATAAAGCCTTGATTATATAAGCACCAGGTTCAGTCAAGCGGATATATCTTGTCATCTCCTCAATAAAGGAATACTGTTCTCCCGGTTCAAGACTCATCTCCCGGAAAAATATCGGTTGATTAGTATTCCGCTGTATGATAAATTCTTCCGAAGGTGCTAATTGAAGATTTGTTAAGGTTTTTACCTGGAAATCCAGGTTAAAGACCCGGAGATCCGCAACCTTAAAACGGTAGGTTTCTGTTGAATTGTTAGTAATTTCTATTTTTATAAAGATCTGGCTATTCTGGTAGTAGATTTTTTTATCGTGAAAACGAATAGAAACCTGAATCCCTGCTTCTGAAGCTGAAAGATTGTACAGGAAAATGAAAAGCAATAATCCAAGAATAATGTTTTTTTTCACCGGAACCTTCTCCATAATAGCAAAAGTGTTTAGCTATTTCATCTTTGGTCTCTATTCAATTTTCGGAATCAATATATGATAACATTATTTATAAAAAAGATCACCGATGCTCTTATAAAGAATAAAAACTATAGAATATTTCTGGAGGCCTTGGGTGGTAGGGATTTTCCTCTTGTTGTGGAAGGGCCAAAGGGTTCTTTCCTATCCTTTTTCATAGCTGAAACTTCAAGACTTGTACAGCGGCAAAGTCTTGTTATTTTTCCGACAGAAAGGGAAATGGAGGAATTTGCAAGAGACCTTTCCCTTACCGGAGTAGAATACTATACCTTTCCATCCTGGGAGACCCTTCCCTATACAGAACAGAACCTACAGGCGCCTATTCTCGGCAGGAGAGCTTTAGCCTTAAAAGCTCTTTTAAGTGGAAAACCCTGTGTTATTGTTACAACCCTTCGAGCCTTCCTTTCCCCTCTAGGCGATCCAGACTTCCTTAAGAGCTATCTTATTAACCTTAGAAAGGGTATGCCGATTAATCCCATAAAATTAGAGAAACTTTTAACAACCCTTGGATACCTTAAAGTACCGGCAGTATCGGTACCTGGAGAATTTGCTCTGCGGGGGGAAGTGCTTGATCTCTATTTAGCCGGTGATGAGGCCCCTGTGAGGATTGTTTATGATTTTGATATTATTGAGGAGATAAGGATCTTTGAACCGGAAACCCAAAGATCTGTTTCTATCCTTGATTCTGTAGATATCTATCCCTCTAGAGAGATTATTTGGGAGGATGAAAGAATCAGGGAGGTTTCTGAAAGGCTCAAATCCCTGAAGGCTCCGGAGTATTCCAAGATTGCACTGGAATTAACAGAACTTAGAACCGTTAGATCGGAGGAGATACTTTTTCCCCTATCCTTTTCAAAGAGATTTTCCTTGGCAGATTACTTCTCCGAAGAGGCCTTATTATTTACCTTAAGCCGGGATCGTCTGTATCAAAACCAAGAAATCCTAGAAAAAGAAGTAAAGGAGCTATACAGTCAAAGCTTGAGAAAGGGGAAATGGAATCCTCCCCCCTCTCTGGTTCTTCTAGATCTGAAAGAGAATCTCTCCAGAATCAGAAGAAGTATTGATTTCCCAATATTTCTAGATTCCAAAGAGAGGGAGCGTGTTTTTTCTTTCCCCAGTGCTGGAGCCCGTTCCTTTTTTGGAAATATCTCTTATCTTAAGGAGGAGCTCAAGAACCTCCTCTCCTCCAATTACAGTGTTACAATCTTTGCCGAATCCTCCACCCAAGCCTTAAGGATACAACAGCTCCTTAAAGAATTCGATCTGGAAATTATACCCTTTTCTATTTCCGAAGGTTTCACCCTTCCCCAGGAAAAAATTGTTGCACTACAGGAAAATGAGATCTTTGGAAGAAAAAAGAGAATTCCAAGTTCTGTTAAAAAGGCAGTAACCAAACCTATAGATTCCTTTGTGGATCTGAGCCCAGGTGATTTTGTGGTACACATCTCCTATGGCATAGGGTGCTTTAAAGGAATAGAAAGAATAAAAGCCGCAGGCACGGAGCGGGACTACATCCAACTGGAATATGCAGAGGAAGAGACAATCTTTATTCCCTTGGAACAGGTTAACCTTGTTCAGAGATACATAGGCAGTGAGAACCATACACCAAGGTTGGATAAAATAGGAGGAAGTTCCTGGGAAAAAAGGAAACACAGAGTAAAAAAGGCTGTAGAGGATCTTGCAGATATGCTACTCAAACTTTATTCAAAGAGAAAACAGGCTGCAGGGTTCTCCTTTCCTAAAGATTCCGATTGGCAGATCCAGTTTGAGGCTGCCTTCCCCTACGAGGAGACGGAGGATCAGATCCGGTGCATAGATGAAGTTAAGCAGGATATGGAGAACCATCAACCCATGGACAGACTTGTTTGCGGGGATGTTGGTTTCGGAAAGACCGAAATTGCCATGAGAGCTGCTTTTAAGGCAGTTATGGGCGGCAAACAAGTAGCTTTCCTGGCTCCAACCACAATCCTCGTGGAACAGCATTACAACAATTTCAAGGAAAGATTTGAAAAATTCCCTGTAAGAATTGGAATGATCTCCCGCTTTGTTTCTCGGGGAGAACAGGTAAAACTCCTAAAAGCCCTTAAACAGGGAGAAATCGATATACTTATAGGAACCCATCGTCTTCTGCAGAGGGATGTAATTTTTAAAAATCTAGGTCTGGTTGTGATAGATGAGGAACAAAGATTCGGTGTTAAGGATAAGGAGAGACTTAAGGAGATAAAAACCTCCCTGGATTGTCTTGCCCTTTCGGCCACCCCTATTCCTCGAACTTTGCATATGTCATTGTTAAAAATAAGGGATATGTCCCTGCTAACCACTGCTCCTCATAATCGCCTGCCAATCGAAACCCATTTGGAGGAGTTTACGGAGGAGGTAGTAAGCAGGGCTGTAAGAAAGGAGATAGATCGGGGAGGTCAGGTTTTTTATCTCCACAACAGGATAGAAACCCTCCAGGATGTTAAATCTTTTCTCGAAAGGATTATGCCCGAGATTCTTGTAGAGATTGCCCATGGAAGGATGAGCGCTTCGGAATTGGAGGAAAGGATGCATCGTTTTGTCCATGGCGGATTTCATCTTCTTCTTTCCACAACAATAATTGAAAACGGCATAGACATTCCTAATGTAAATACTATCATTATTGACCGGGCGGATATGTACGGTATCTCCCAATTGTATCAACTTAAAGGAAGGGTAGGTCGTTCAGATCGGAAGGCTTATGCTTATCTGCTCTATCCGGAAAAAAGAAGTCTCTCGGAATTGGCCATGAAGCGATTGAATATAATTTCTGATTTTACAGATCTCGGTTCAGGGTTTAAAATAGCCTTAAAGGATATGGAGGTAAGGGGGGCTGGAAATCTTCTCGGCAGGGAACAGCATGGAGAGATTGCCTCGGTCGGGTTTGATATGTATCTGCGTCTTCTGGATGAAGCCATTGCTGAAGCTGTGGGCGGCAAGGAGGAGGAACCTTCAGAGATCTATCTAGAGTTGGAATATTCAGGATTTATACCCGACTCTTATATCAGTTCCTCTATAGAAAAAATGGAATTCTATAAAAAAATTGCCTCTATTCAAAGGGAGGAAGATTTGGATAGAATAACCGCCGAGCTTTACGATAAGTTTGGCCCTATGCCTGAGGAGGTTCATAGTCTGCTCTCCCTGGCAGAGATAAGGATTCTGTGTAGTAAACTTCACATATCCAGCTTGAAGGAAAGGGAGGGAAAAGTTTCTGTGGAGTTTTCAAGGGTAGCCCATCTTTCGGTGGATAAGGTTGTAAGGCTAATTCAGGAAAGTGGTGGGAACATTCGACTGGATCCTTACAGACCAGAGGTTTTAACCTTGAAAACTCTAGGTATTGGGTTGGCGGAGAAATCTGAATTCTTACGGGAAAAACTTAGCCTTCTAGTTTAAGGGGTAGTTATGCAAAAAAACAACCTGGAATTGATCTGCAGTATAAGCGAATTGGTTAGCCTTTTTGAAAAGAAAACGAATATCCAGGGATTTCTACAGGAAGTGGTTCAGCTGGTGGCGGAGCACATGAGGACGGACGCCTGTTCCATATTTCTTCGGGATGTAGAAACAGAAGATCTTATTTTGAGTGCCACGACTGGGTTGAGTGCAAAAGCCATTGGGAAGGTTAAACTTGCTCCAGGAGAAGGGGTTACTGGTCAGGCTCTTAAAAAACTTACTCCTATAAATGTTCCCGATGGTCCGAAGGATCCCCATTTCAAATTTATTCCTGGTATTATGGAGGAACGTTACACCGCAACCCTGGCGGTTCCGATAGTGCATGGCTTAAACAGGATTGGTGTGATTCTGCTTCAACATAGTGTTGTTGGATATTTTGATGATAAGGACACAAGAGCTCTTAAGACCATAGCTTCTCAGTTAGCAACACTACTTGAGAATGCCAAGCTGTTGATGGAGCTACGGAAAAATAAAAAAATCAAATATGTTCAGCAATCTTTTAAAAGACCTTATTCAATGCCCTGTTCAACGGAATCCAGGGGAATCTCCATAGGTACCGCGGTTGTTGTTGATAGAGAGCAGAAGGAACAACCCCTTTCTGACCTGAACCAATACGGCCACTCCCTGGAAGATTTTTTAAAGGCTTTGGAAAAAACGGAATGTCAGTTAGAGGAACTCCAAAAGGGGCTGGAAGAAAAACTATCCGATATTGGTTCACTTATCTTCGGATCCCATCTTCTTATGCTCAAGGACGAAGCCTTTTCTGGCTCAATGATCAAATTAATTCACCAAGGGGTTTTTCCGGTAATTGCTATAAAAAGAGTTGTGTCGGAATATTCTAAACTGCTGACAGAAAGTCAAAATCCCATAATTCAGGAAAAGGTACAGGATCTTAAAGATCTAGGCCACAGGCTTATCCGTAATCTTTCTCTGCTGGGAGAATCGGAAGGGGACTATACCGGTCAGATTGTTGTATCAGAGGAGCTCCTTCCCTCGGAACTTGCAAAACTTGCCGCCCAGCATGCCGAAGGGTTTTTAATTTACGGAAGCGGAGCTACAACCCATATATCCATTTTAGCTCGTTCCTTGGAGATACCACTGGTTCACACAAAGGATGCTGCCTTTTTTTCAATCCAAGATGGAGAAATCTTGGTTATTGATGGATACCAAGCTGCCACAATAATTCAGCCCGCCTCCAATTCTATACGAAAATATTACGATCTAATTACAACCCATAAATCGGAAAAGGAGAAACCAGCCAAGGTCAATCAAGAAACCAGAACTAGGGATGGAAAGAATATAATACTTCAGGCAAACATTAATCTTCTTTCCGATCTTGCCATAGCAAAGACAAACCTTGCCCAGGGTATAGGCCTCTACAGGAGCGAGTTTCCTTTTATAATCAGAAACACCTTCCCCTCGGAGGAGGAGCAGTATCATATATACGCTCATATAGTAAGGGAGATGCCAAAAGAGGAGGTAGTATTCCGTACGTTAGATATTGGAGGAGACAAGGTCTTCAGTCACTTACCTGGTTTTCAGGAGGCAAATCCCTTTTTAGGATTGAGAGCAATACGTTTCAGTCTAAAAAATCGGGAGATCTTCAAGGATCAGATAAAGGCCATGTTAAGGGCTGGAGCCCTGGGAAAGATAAAGATAATGCTTCCCCTGATCTCCTCCTTAGATGAATTTCTAGAAGCCCAGGAGATCTTTTCCCACTGTATTCTGGAACTGGAGGAGGAGAAGGCCTCTTTCTGCTGTGAACCGGAACTAGGGGTAATGATTGAGATTCCCTCAGCGGTACTACAGGCAGAGGAATTGGCAAGGCAAGCGGATTTTCTCAGTATTGGAACCAATGATCTTACTCAATATTTATTGGGAGTGGATAGAACAAATCAGGATGTATCAAATCTTTACAATCCTCTTCATCCTGCTGTCCTTCGATCCATAAGGATTGTAAAAAAAGCAGGGGAAAAGTTTAATAAACCAGTGTCCATCTGTGGAGAAGCTGCGGCAGAAAGGGAAATGCTGATCTTTCTTATAGGAATAGACATCAATATCATTAGTGTTGACCCAAGATTGATCCCTAAGGTACAAAAAGAGATCTCTGGGATAGATTCCCAAAGAGCTGCCGGTTTTGCCGAAGATCTTTTACTTTTAAATACAACAAAGGAGATCAAGGAGCATCTTAAAGGTTTTTAGGTTATGGAAAGAAGAGAGATAAAAAGTTACGTAATCCGGTCGGGAAGAATGGGAAAAGGTGTAAAAACCGCTTTGTCTAACTATCTACCCAGTTTCGGCCTTGAATATTCTAAAAACTCTTCTTTGATATTGGAGCTAGCAAAAAACTATAAAAGGCTGATCGTAGAGATAGGTTTTGGTATGGGAGAAGCTTTTATTCAACTAGCGCAGAGTGAACCAAAGAGTCTCTTTCTTGGCCTCGAGGTCCATCCCCCTGGAGTGGGCAGGGTGTTGAAACAAATCGAGGAAAAGTCTTTAAATAATATCCATATAATAAAACACGATGCTTTCTCTGTATTACGGGATATGTTTCCAAATCGGATCGTTGATGGATTTCATATCTTTTTCCCTGACCCTTGGCCTAAGAGGAGGCATAATAAAAGGAGATTGATTCAGAAGGAGTTTCTCGAACTTTTATCAGAAAGATTAAAGGAGGGTGGTTATATCTATATAGTAACGGACTGGCAGGACTATGCTGAATTTATTCTAGATCAAGCTGGAGGTATAATGACTTTGGAGAATGGAGGTTCTCCTTATATAGAAAGACTCTCCTGGAGACCTGTAACATCCTTTGAACAGAAGGCAATAAATAAAAATAATAAAATATTTGAGATATATTATATAAAAAGAACAGTTGCTAGCAATCCCAATTTGAAATAGTTCTGAAGGCGATGTCACATCTTGAGTCACCGCCTAGTACTTGAATAAAAGATATAAATACATTAATATGCATAAATTTTCAATTTTAGGGGGAAATATAAATGAATCAGCAGCTGGAAGACCAATTTTTGGATAAATATTCAGAAATTGCATTGGGATGCAGCAAAATCAACCCGGAATTTTATACCCAATACAATGTTAAAAGAGGTCTAAGGAATGCGGATGGTACTGGAGTTCTAGTCGGTTTAACCGAAATAGGGGATGTTCATGGTTATATAATCGATGAAGGAGAAAAGGTCCCAGTCCATGGAAGGCTCAGGTACAGAGGATACGATGTTGCCGACATGGTTAAAGGATTTCAAAAGGAGGGCCGTTTTGGTTATGAAGAAACTATTTTTCTCCTTCTATTTGGAAAACTCCCCCTAAAGGAGGAACTTAAGGAATTCAACGAGATTCTAGGTTCAAAAAGGTATCTTCCTAAGAGTTTTCCAGAGGATATGATCCTAAATACCCCCAGTTCCAATATTATGAACAAACTATCTAGAAGTGTATTAGCTTTCTATTCCTTTGATGATAATCCAGAGGATAATTCTGTAAGGAATGTTCTGAGACAGACAATAGATCTTACAGCAAAATTTCCAAGCATAACAGCTTATTGCTACCAGGCAAAAAGACACTACTTTGATAAGGATAGTCTTTTTATCCACTCTCCCCAGCCAGAATTGAGTACCGCAGAAAATCTGCTCGTTATGATACGGCAAGATTCTTCCTATACAAAACTGGAGGCAGAATTACTGGATCTCAACCTGGTTCTCCATACGGAGCATGGAGGTGGGAATAACTCTACCTTTGCAGTACATGTCGTCTCCTCCTCCTCCACGGATACCTATGCAGCCATTTCCGCAGCTATCGGTTCCTTAAAGGGCTCCAGACACGGAGGAGCCAACGCCAAGGTTGTTGATATGATGCAGAATATTAAGGAAAACATTAAAGACTGGAAGGACAGGGATGAAGTTGCAGCCTATTTAAAAAAGATACTTAATAAGGAAGCAAATGACCGAACAGGTTTAATTTACGGAATGGGTCATGCTGTCTATACCCTTTCCGATCCAAGAGCGGTTCTCCTTAAAGAAAAGGCTGCCGAGCTTGCAAAGGTACAGAATAGGCAGGAGGAATATGAACTTTACCTTCTAGTAGAAGATCTTGCACCGGAGATCTTTTTTGGTGCAAAAAATACCGATAAACAGATCTCAGCCAATGTCGATTTCTTCTCAGGTTTTGTTTATGAGATGCTCAATATTCCTAAGGACCTCTTCACACCAATATTTGCCATGTCCAGAATACCGGCCTGGGGGGCTCATAGGATAGAGGAGATAGTTTCCGGTGGAAGGATAATGAGACCAGCCTTCAAAAATGTATCCCCAAGAAGGGACTACATACCTCTCGAGGATAGATAGTATTGTATAAAAAAAGGCTGAAACCTTTACACAGGTTTCAGCCTTTTTTATATTTCTAGAATGTTACTCTGCTTCAGCCTTGGCTGCCTGAATCACTGCCTCGGCTATTCTACCGGATATAGGACTGTAATGATCGAATTCCATTTCAAAGGATGCAGTGCCGGAGGTAATAGATCGTAGATCTATAGAGTACCTTAAAAGTTCCGCTTGAGGAACCTGGGCATCTACAACAGTTATCTCTCCGCCGAGACTTTCCTGACCAAGAACCCGTCCTCGTCTGGAGTTGAGGTCAGAAAGGACATCGCCAACATACTGTTCGCTCACAAAAACCTTAAGATTCATAATGGGTTCCAAAAGAACAGGCGCTGCCTTTTCCATAGCAGCCTTCAGAGCCCCCTTGGCTGCAAGGCGGAAGGACATTTCTGATGAATCAACAGGATGTTCCTTTCCATCCATGAGTGTGATTCCCACATCCACTACGGGATAACCTGCTAGGACACCGCCTTCCATGGCATCGTGAAGACCCTTTTCAATTCCAGGTACATAGCCTTTGGAAACAGCCATTCCTTTAATGGCATTTTCAAATTTATAGTACTGTCCTCTTTCCAGAGGAGTAATATCTATAACAACCTTTCCATACTGGCCATGGCCGCCGGATTGTTTTTTATGGGTATATTCTGCACTGGCAGGTTTTGTTATTGTTTCCCTATAGGCAACTTTTGGAACCCTGGTTTCCATTTCTATTTTCTGTTTGTCTCTTATTTTATCAAGAATTATGGAAAGGTGAAGTTCTCCCATACCGGAAATAACCGTTTCTTTGGTCTCGGTATTATATTTAACCTGGAAGGTTAGATCTTCTTCCGTTGCCTTCTGGATAAACTGGTTCATCTTATCCTCATCCTTTTTACTGGCTGCCTGAATAGCCACAGCATGAACGGGCTGAGGAAGCTCCAAAGGTAGGAATTTAAAGTTTTTATCGGTGCTGCACAGGCTTGTATTGGTATGAAGAGTATCCATTTTTGCCACAATTCCGATGTCCCCGGCAGACAATTGGCTTGCTTCTTCCAGTTTCTTCCCTTGGCTGGTATAAAGTTTGGATATTTTTTCCTTCTTGCCTTCCTGAGGATTGAAAACCTCGGCATCTGGTGCAATTCTACCTGTTACAACCTTAATAAAGGAGAGTCGGCCAGAGAATTGATCAATACTGGTTTTAAAAATAAAACCTGAGGGGCCTTTTTCCGGATCAATTTCTACCTCTATCTCTTCATTTTTATCCGTGATTGCCTTTTCTTTGTTCAGGTAAGGGGAGGGGGCAATATCTGCTAAGAAATTAAGCAGGTTTGCAATTCCATTATCCTTTTCTGCAGAACCGCATAGTACAGGGACACATTTATTTCCCTTAAGACTTCCCTTCAAACCGGTAATGATCTCCTCATCCGAAAGAGTAAGCTCTTCCAGATATTTTTCCATTAGGGTGTCATCCCCTTCTGCAGCCGCCTCTATAAGGGCTGTTCTATATTCCTCCACCTGGGATTGGTATTCCGAAGGTATGTCGGAGACAGCCTCCTTTTTACCGGATTCTGGAATAAAATAGGCTTTGGAGGAGATTAAATCAATTATTCCTTTATAGTCCTCGCCGGAACCCATGGGCAGGGTAACGGGAACAAAATTCTTTTTAAACTTGGTTTTAAGATCTTCTAGAACCTGAGTGTAATCTGCCCGCTCCCTGTCTAGTTTGTTGACAAAAACTATTCTGGCTTTATCCAAGGATTCAAGACGCCTCCAGAGCTTGATAGTTTCTATCTGCACTCCAACCTTTGCGCCAACAGCGAGTATAACGGACTCACAGGTTCTAAAGGCACATATTACCTCTCCGATAAAATCAGAGGATCCAGGAGTGTCTAGAAGGTTTATCTTCTTATCTTTCCAGGAGATATGGGTAAGAGAGGTGTGAATCGATATCTTTCTTTCAATTTCTTCGTCTGTGTAATCGCTTATTGTCTTTCCGGAATCGACAGATTCTGCCTTGGAGATTGCTCCTGCAGCCTGGAGGATATGCTCAACGAGGGAAGTTTTTCCGGTACCTCCATGTCCAGCGATAGCTACATTTCGAATAGAGTCGGTTGTGAAGCTCATACAGTCTCCTTCGTTGTATTAGGGATTGTTCAATATATCCCTGTAAAATTGTTATTGTCAACCCGATTCTTTCCCGGGTTCCGGTTCTATCTTTTTCCTGTGTTTTCCTTTTTTGCAAAATGACTGAATTCCATGGAAAAGGTGCCCCTTCCCTGGGTAATACTCCTTAAAACCGTAGAATAACCAAACATTGCAGCCATGGGTGCTTCAGCATGAATATGTTCTATCATCGGTTTACTCTCCAATTTTAGAATAATTCCTCCCCGGGTTGTAAAATTACCAATAACCTCCCCTACAAACTCTTTGGGTACCATTATATCAATGATCATTATAGGCTCAAGAAGTATCGGATCAGCCTTACGGCAGGCTGCATCAAAACCAAGAGCTCCAGCGGCTTCAAAAGCCATAGCAGAGGAGGTAAGGGGATTAAACACTCCATCCAGGAGGGTTACACCTATATCATAGGAAGGATAACCATACATTATTCCACCGGAAAAGGCTGCATTAACACCTCTAGAAACTGCTTCTATAAGCTCCTTTGGCAATTTCCCTTCCGGTACCTCACAAGAGAAGGTATTTCCCGATCCCCGCTTCTGAGGGGCTACCTTCAAGGTAATCTCTGCGGTGTGTTCCTTGTTTGCTAAAATCCGGTGGTATTTTTCCGTGTGAATGATGCTCTTAGAGATCGACTCTCTGTAAGTAACCTGTGGTCTTCCTATGTTAGCAGCAGTACCAAACTCTTTAAGGATTCGCGTCACTAGCACATCCAGATGAAGTTCTCCCATACCGGAGATTATTATCTGGCCGGTTTCATCATTTTCCTGAACCGAAAAGGTAGGATCCTCTCTTTGCAGTATATCTAAGGTGCTTTTAAGTTTATCCCGGTCGGACATGGTTTTCGGTTCAATGGCCACAGATATAACCGGTTCTGGAAAGGACATCTTTTCAAGGAGAATCTGGTAACCCTCGGAACCGATGGTGTCCCCGGTCTGGGCAAGTTTAAATCCCACGGCAACTCCAATATCCCCTGCAGAAAGGGATTCAATATTCTCCGATCTGTTTGAGTGCATCCTTAAGAGTCTATTAATCCTTTCTCTTTTACCTTTGTTTATATTAAAAACCGTAAGGCCTCTTTTAATCGAACCTGAATATACCCGTATAAAGCAAAGAGGTCCTGCTTCCCGATCATTAAAGATTTTAAAAATAAGGGCCAAAGGCGCTCCCTTTGGATCATTAGGAATTTCTATTAGCTTCTCAGTTTTTGCATTATGTCCATGAATGGGCGGAACATCATCTGGCGAGGGAAGATAATCGATTGCCGCATCCAGCAGAGGCTGAACTCCGATATTCTTAAGGGAGGCTCCACAGAGAACAGGGACAATCTTTCTATTCAAGGTAGCCGTCCTAAGAGTTTTATTTATCAGTATCGCAGGGATTTCCCTTCCCTCAAGAAAATGTTCCATAATCTCGTCGGAATAATGAGCAAGATGATCCAGAAGTTTTTCCCTCCACTCTGATGCCAGAGAAATCCTACTTGGATCAATGGGAACCCGTTTATACTCCAAACCCAGGGTATCAGGATTCCAGTAACATTCCTCCATGGTAATAAGATCAATTATTCCTTTAAAATCCGATTCGCGTCCAATGGGTAATTGGAGAACTACAGGATTTGCTCCTAGAACCTTTCTTATCTCTCCCACAACTCCGAAAAAATCAGCACCTATTCTATCCAGCTTATTAATATAAGCTATTCTAGGGACTTTATACCTATCCGCTTGATGCCAGACAGTTTCCGATTGAGGTTCCACACCACCAACGGCACAGAATATTGCTATGGCCCCATCCAGGACCCTAAGGGATCTTTCCACTTCCGCTGTAAAATCCACATGACCAGGTGTGTCAATTATATTGATCTGAATATTCTTCCAGAAGCAGGTAGTTGCTGCAGCTGTTATGGTAATTCCTCGATCCTGTTCCTGTTCCATCCAGTCCATCGTGGCCTCACCGTCATCCACCTCGCCTAATTTATGACTTTTACCTGTGTAAAAAAGTATACGTTCTGTTGTTGTTGTTTTTCCAGCATCTATATGAGCCATTATGCCAAGATTTCGTAGTTTATTGTTTTCTGTCATCAAATTTCCTCGAAAAGGATACTACCATAGGGGATTACTATTCGGGAAGGTATAAAGCGGTTATTTTTAATAAAAAATGGAAGTTTTGGGCGATGAGGGACTTGAACCCCCGACATCCTGCTTGTAAGGCAGGCGCTCTCCCAACTGAGCTAATCGCCCATTAAAACAATGTGTGGAAGATACCAATTAAAAAAAGGGTTGTCAATACAAGAGTCTCTAAAAAAATAGAATAAAAAACTATACAAAAACAGGAAAAGTATCTTAATATAGCCTAAACATGATAGAAATGCCGGAGACACTGGAAGAGAGCACTGAAATTGATTCCCTTAATCTGGAAGCCTGGAACTGCATGATTGAAAACCCCAGAAGGGGTTTAGTAATCTCTAAAAAGGCTTACAGAGCATCGGAAAAACTTGGCTATAAATTAGGTATTGCCAACAGTATTCTGAACCAGGGATGGTGTTACAATTTTTTAGCAAAATATGAAAAATCCCTTTCTCTTCTTGAAGAAGCCCTTTTCCTTTTTCAGGAGATCAATCATTACTTGGGAGCCACAAAAGCCTTTAATGCCCTTGGATCTGTATATTTTAATCTTGGGAGATTTGAACAAGCCCTTGAATACTACACAAAAAGCCTGGAATTAGGGGAAAAATACGATAACTTCGAACGTCAGATTGCAGCCTTGAATAATATTGGGGAAGTTCTTTGGGAATTGAAGGATCAGAAACAAGCCTTGTCTTGCTTCAACAGGGCCTTGGTGACTGCAGAAAAGTATAATCAAATGGAAAAAATAGGAAATATACTTGTAAATATAGGCCAGGGCTATAAAACTTTGGAGAAATATGACGAAGCCATTAAGTCTCTGGAAAGGGCTCTGGAGATAGGAGATAATTTAAAAGATTATATCAATCAAGTAAAATGCTTTAATCTTCTCGGAACTGTTTATCTGGAGCAGAATAACCTTGAAAAAGCAGAGGATTGTCATAATAGGGCTCTGAAAGTATCCAGGGATACGGGTAATAAACTGGGTGAATTGGAAGCCCTTATGAGCCTTGCAAGGATTCATAGGGAAAGAAGGGATTGGGTAACGGCTCTCTCCTTGAATAAACAGGCCCACAGGCTTGGAAAAAACATTCAGGCCAAGGGGTATATTTATAAGATCTGTTTTGAAATATCCTCCCTATATGAAGAGATAGGAAAGTACAAACTATCGTTGAATTACTTAAAGCAGTCCTACTATTCTGAGAAGGAAGTAAAAAATGAGGAAACAAATAAAAGAATTCAGAGAATCACTCTACAATATGAAATAGACAAATCCAAACAGGAAGCGGAGATCTACAGACTTAAAAATGTGGAATTAAAAAAGAAATCCGAAGAACTGGAAGAATCCTATAGAATTCTAAAAATCATCGATAAAATAGGCAAGGAGATTACCTCTTCCCTGGATATCCGGATTATTACAGAAACGGTTTATAAAAATGTGAATTCCCTTATGGATGTTTCTGTCCTAGCTATCGCAAAGATTGAATACGAAGCGAGGATTCTGGATTATCGTTACTATATAGAAGAGGGAAAAATAAATCCTGGTTTTACTATCCCCTGGGACAGTCAGAATAGTTTCGGTGTATATAGTTTTAAAAATAAAACTATTCTCATGCTACAGGATGCGGAAAAGGAGTATTTAAAGTATATTAAAAAAAGAAGCCATTCCTATGGAAGGGAAGCAGGATCAATAATATATCTTCCCCTGGAAATAAAGGGAGAGATTATTGGTTTACTTACTGTTCAAAGTTACAAAAAAAATGTCTATACCCAGCTGCAGCTGGAGATGCTAAAAGCATTAGGCTCCTACATTGCCATTGCCCTGGAAAATTACACAATTCACAATAAAGTTAATTGCCTTAATGAGATAATAAGAAAAGAAAAACTGGAGCTGGAAACAGCCTATGAAAGAATTGCTTATATGGCAAATCATGATAATCTTACCAGTCTTCCAAACAGGAGACTCTTCTACGAACTATTCACCAAAAGTATCGAGCAGTCAAAAAGGCTTCAATCCCTCGGAGCCTTATTGTTTATTGATCTAGATGATTTTAAACCGATAAATGACAGTTTTGGCCACGATTTTGGCGACGAGGTGTTAAAGGTAGTGTCACAGAGACTTGTTACCCTCCTTCGTGCAGCGGATACCGTTGCCCGTATGGGAGGCGACGAGTTTCTGATAATATTAAATGATGTGAAAAACCAAGATAATACAGAAAGAGTCGTTATAAAAATTCTTGAAACCCTCAGGCAACCAATGAAAATCCGGAATACCTCCTGTTCTCTAGGGGCAAGCGTTGGGATTGCTCTTTTCCCTTTGGATGGGATTAATATAGATACTCTCATCAAGAATGCTGATCTTGCTATGTACAGGGTTAAGAACGGGAAAAAGAATGACTATGAATTTTACAAAGCCGGATGAGCTCTTCTTCAATAAAAGGCTTTTTTAATAAATCATAAGAAAAGGGAAAATCCTCTTTTGCCAAAGCTATCTTATCGGTTTTTGCAGAGAGGAAGATTATGCTTGGGTAGGGGGGATTCAAAACCCTGACTGCATCAGTACCGCTTAGAGTACCGGAAAGTTTTATATCCACAATAAGAATATCCGGTTTAATGGCCAAAGAATAATCCCTGATAAAGGATTCTGCAGTGGAATAGATTCTGAAAAAAGAAAATCCTGATTCCTTAAGCAGCATTTTGATATGAGCGGCTATTATCGCCTCGTCTTCTAGAATTGTAACTTCATCCTCTATCAAAAATTAGATCTCCCATTAAGAGGATAAGGGTTAATAGTTAAATTGTCAATATTATAGATAATAGAGATAATTAATATATGATCCCTAAGGATATTTAATCGGGATTAATTCCTCCGGCGCTATCCTGTAGTTGTAAAAAAAACCAGTTCTTAAGTGCATTAAGACGATTATACAAGGATTCCTCCTTACTCCGCTGAAAACCGGGAAGGGAGCTTAAATCCACGGAGGCAAAGCCATAAAAAAGATACTCTTCTTTGCCGGGAAAAACCGCAATATGTATCTGAAGAGCCCCAGGTGATGCCACTTGAAGATGCTGAAACATATACAAGGGTGTAACATTTTTAAAGGAGAGGCAGAGTGAATCTTGATATCTCCTGTATTGAATTTCTGCTAAAAAATAGCCAAACCTTGTATCTAAAAATCCTGCAAAGAGGTTGGAAAAATCTGGAAGGTCATTATAAATAGGATCTGGAAGGAGAATAGGATTTTCAGGATCCTGAATAACAGTAGCTTCAGAAAAGAGAATTCTCTCCCGTTTAGAAGAGGCAGAATAATAGGTGATTCCCTTTAAAGTGCTGATTTTGTTCATGGTGTTAAAAAGAAAAAGGAAAAGTTCCTCTCCCTCAATCTCTAGATTCTTGGCTTTCCATAGATACAGTATCTCCAGGCTTGTGGGGGATTTTTCAAAATCTAAGATTTTTTCTATTTCCCTGGAAAAGGGATGGTTTTTAAGAATAAGATCGCTGGCAGAAGAACTGTGTATCCTACTATACTCCCCTTGTTTCTGCAGTGTATCTCTGTCTAGGTCCTTAATATCCAGGAATTTAAACCCGGGAATGGTTTCAGCAAAACAAGGAAGGGAAAGATATAAAATTATTAGAAATATTGCTCCGCTTTTTGTTTTCATCCTTGTATTAATTAATAGCACTTTTATGGAAGTTATAAAATGACCAATTACCTATTTTATGCTATATTCCCAAAGATATGTGTAATAAAATAATTTATGGGAATCTCCCCAGATAACAGAAGGACTAAAAAATGAACCAATACAAAAAACTTGTTGAGACTAACCTCCAGGATCTTAGGGAGAAAATTCTTAAAGCAGCCCAAAGGGCAGGCAGAAAAGAGGAGGAGATCTCCATCATGGCAATTACAAAGACCCATCCTTGGGAGGCCGTGGAAGCAGCCTATTCTTTGGGGCTTCGTCTTTTTGGAGAAAACAAGGTTAAGGAAGCTAAAGAAAAATATACTAATAAACCGGAGGATCTCTCCCTTCACCTGGTAGGTCATCTTCAAAGAAACAAGGCAAAAACTGCTGCAGAGGTTTTTTCTGCTGTTCAATCTATAGATAAAGCGGAAACAGCCTTTGCTTTAGAGAAGTTTCTGCTCCCAAAAAAAGATAGTATAGATATTCTTATCGAGGTGAATACCAGTGGTGAGGAAACAAAGGCAGGGTGCAGAACCAAGGAGGAGTTATTTTCCCTTATAGAGGAGATATCCAACTGTCGGAGTTTGATTATAAAGGGTTTGATGACTTTAGGTCCTGTTACCGATGAGGAAGCATTAACCCGCAAATCCTTCAGGACTCTTTATAAATTGTTCGAAGAGACAAAAAGACGGTATCCAGAGTTGACTCTGGAGATTCTATCCATGGGAATGACTTCCGATTATACCCTGGCCATAGAGGAGGGTTCAAATCTAATCCGCATAGGGACTGCGCTTTTTGGTCCAAGGCATAAGGTATGATAACAAGAGCGATCTCCTTAATTCTGATATTCCTTATTTTTATTACTCCTATTTCCTTCTCACAAACCCAGGAAGGGGAGCCTTACCAAGAGGAGGAATTCCCTCTGTGGCTTAGAGACTTAAGAAGATTTGAGGTCATTGCCTTCGGGGTTTTCCCTATCTCTCTAATGGTAAGTTCCTTGGGTTATAGCGCTTATAAGTTGTTTTTCAATTACGAGGGATCCGAAGGGACCGGGGGCTTTTCTCTGATTCCGCAGTATTCCCAGGAGGAGAGGAAAAGTTTAATATTAAGTGGTGTAATCCTTTCCCTCTCTTATGCTTTAACGGATTTTATAATTGGCAAAGTTAAATGAAAATTGCTATAGACTTTACTGTTCCAATCGATCTAGAGGAATCCCTCCGGGTGGATAAATTCCTATCGGAATATAAAGGCATCCTCTCCAGAAGCCAGATTAAGGCAAAGGAAACTAGAATCTTTATAAATGGTAAAGAAGTTAAGCTTTCCAGGAAGGTAAAACCCGGAGATCAAGGAACTCTTGAATATCTGGAAGAGGAAGCGGATCTTCTTCGGGGAGAAAGGGTAGATTTTTCAGTTATCTATGAAAACAGTGATCTCTGGGTGATAAACAAACCACAAGGTTTGGTTATACACCCTGCCTGTGGAAATAAACACGGGACCCTAGTGCAGGGCTTAATCCTTTGTTGTGGAGATCTGAAAAAGGAATTTGAAGGAGAAAACCTGCGACCAGGAATTGTTCATCGATTGGATAAAGATACCTCGGGGGTTCTTATTGCAGCTAAAAGGGTTACAACACAGGAATTCCTTTCAAAACAGTTTAGAAACAGGGAAACGGAAAAGTGGTACTTGGCTCTAATAAAGGGGAAACCACTCAAGGAAAAGGGGATTATAAAAAATAACATAAAAAGGGATGATAGAAACAGAAAAAGATTTTCTGTTTGCCCGGAGGGTGGGAAATCTGCGGAAACAGAGTACAAAATACTAAAATCCTGGGGTAACTTTTCTTTGGTTTTATTAAAACCAAAAACAGGAAGAACCCACCAACTTAGAGTTCATATGAAGGATTTAGGGCATCCAATAATAAATGATCCTGTTTATGGAAGGGTAAATGATTCCTTGGGTCTTATGCTCCATGCCTACAGATTGTCTATAACCCTTCCAGAACCAGAGGGAAGAAGGACCTTCTGGGCTCCTCTGCCTGGCAGGTTCAAGGAATTCCTTCTAAAAAATTGGGATTAAAGGATCTTTCCGCTTTAAGGGTTGTAATAGGGCCATGACCAGGAAAGACCATTGTTTTATCCGGCAAAGGGAGGATCTTGTTCTTCAAGGTGTTTATCATCAGATTTCTTGTATAGGAATTTGGTGTTATGCCGATACTCCCCGCAAGGAGTACATCTCCTGTAAAAAGAAGGTCATTTACCTTATAGATTACCGAGTCTGCAGAATGACCAGGAATTTCAAAGATCTCTACGGCAAAACCGCTTAGAGTATAAGTTTGATTTTCATAGAGTCTCGTTAAAGGAAAAGAATATACATAGGGCATTGAACCGTACAGTTTTGCATCATAGATTTTAAGAAGGGTTTTTACAGCTTTGACATGATTATCATGGGCATGGGTTATAAGGATGGAGTTAACATAGAACCGATTTTTCTCGATAAGCTGTAAAAGTTGAGAATCGAGGCTTCCAGGGTCTATTAATAGAGCATCTCCTCCTTCCTCTGGGCCAAGAAGATAGCAATTGGAGAAGCAGGTAGTTGAGTAGTGGCAAAAAAGTTTCAAAACCCCTCCTTGAAGAGATCGTCAAATAAAGCCTCTTCATAATTGGAGTATTTGAATACTACATCCTTCCTTCTTGAGGAATGATAATCAACCCTTTTAAGATTACAGTCCACAAAGGTAACATTTTCCAGTCTGGCGGAAACAAAGGAGGAATAGTAGAGGTCGGAATTATTAAAACAGATATTCCTGCCTTGCAGCCCGATAAAATTCACATGGATAAGGTCGGAATGTATAAAGGTAGAGTCCTTTACCTCTGCTCCGGCAAAGACCACATACCCCATATTAGAATCCTGGAAGCTACAGTTAATAAATTTTGCCCCTTCGAAATAACAAAGCCGGAAAAGGGAAGTGCTAAAAGAACAATCGGAAAATAACGCTCCTGAAAAATTGCAGGCATAGAACTCTTTTCCAGAAAAATCCTTCTCCTTTAGCACAATTCCTGGTAGAGAGAGGTCTATCATCTTGTTTTGCTGCGAAATATGGGAAAACAGGGTAGAGATGTACTCCTCCTGGTGCATAAGATGTTTAAAACAGGTTTTTTCTCGGTACAATGCAGGATTTGAGCAACCAGGAGAGGAACAATCCTGTAGTTTAAACATGCTTAATATGGTAAACAAAAGATAATATTCCCGCAAGAGGCTACGAAAGTAATTGAAGGCTGGGGTTGTTTTAGTGTAAAATCCTGTTATGGGTAAGTGCTATTTTTGTGGCCTGGAGATTGACGGATCCCAGAAGATTTATAGAAGTTCTCTTTGTCCTGATTGTGGCAAGGATTTAAAGATCTGCTACAACTGTAAATTCTATGCCCCGGGATATCAATGGGACTGCAGAGAATCAATTTCTGAGCCTGTAAGGGATAAGGACTCTGCTAATTTTTGTGATTTTTTCTCCTTTGTCGGTCAGGGGGGAAAGAATACAAACCAAGAAAAACAGAAAGCCAGATCTGTTTTTGAGAAACTATTCAATGACGAACAATAAACCTGTCCTCTTCTTTGATTCCGGAGTAGGTGGGCTTCCCTATTTGGACTGGGTTAGGGAAAGGCTTCCCGAGGAGGTATACCTCTACTGCGCTGACAGTGGTAATTTCCCATACGGCAGACGGCCGGATGCGGAGATAAAAAAAATCGTTATTTCCCTTCTGGGGAAAGTAATAAAAAAACTAGATCCCAAGATTGTGGTTGTGGCCTGTAACACTGCTACTGTGGTAGCCCTAGCAGCCCTAAGAGAAACCTATCGTCTTCCCTTTGTAGGAGTAGTGCCGGCGGTAAAACCTGCAGCAAAAATCTCAAAGGAAAAACGGATAGGGCTCTTTGCCACAAACCGAACCGTTGCAGAGGCCTATACGGAGAATCTTATAAAAGATTTCGCAAGGGATTGTACGGTTTTTCGATATGCGGAACCAGACCTGGTGGAATTTGTAGAAAAAAGATTTCCCTTTGCCTCGGAAACTGAAAAGAAGAACAGTATTAGGGGCGTTGCCTCCTTTTGTCAGGAATATAGGGTGGACACATTAATTCTTGGCTGTACCCATTTTGTATATCTTTACCCAGAGTTGGAAGTGGGTCTTCCTGGGAACATCAGGATCGTTGATTCTTTGGAAGGGGTAGGGAATCAAGCCCTAAGGCTTGTAAAAAACCAGGGTGTTAACGGGGGAAAGGGAGGTTCCTTTTTTTTCAATACCGGAGGAAATAACTCTGCCCCTAACCACCCTGCCTTTGCAAAGAAATTCCAAATGAACTATCAAGGCAATCTGCTATCGTGACCGGTCTTGTGCTTTACAGTATAAATAACATTTACACTGTGCTGACTGAACAGGGAGAGGCAACCTGCAGGATAAAGGGAAAGACCCTGCGGGAGGAAGAGGTTTCCTATAATCCCATAGCTCCGGGAGACAGAGTCGTTCTGGAACAAGGGCTGATATTAAAAAAGCAACCCAGAAAAAATCAGTTCATTCGATGGAATAACAAAAGAAAGGCTCCTCAAACCCTTGCGGCAAACATAGACTGTCTTCTTTGTATCTCCTCCTTTAAGTCTCCCCCTTTCAGACCTAGGTTCATAGACCGTATTCTTGTTGCTGCAGAGGCATACGGAATTACTGCTGGAATAGTAATGAATAAGGTAGATCTAGGGCAGGAACAGGAGTCAGAAATAAGACTGGAAAATTACTCCTCCCTGGGCTACAAGCTCTTTCGCTCCTCTATAAAAACCGGTGAAGGGATAAGGGAGATAAAAGAGTGGATTTCCGGAAAAACGGTGCTATTTATAGGTCAATCCGGTGTTGGAAAGTCCTCACTATTAAATGAGATTGATCCTGGTATTGTAAGAAGGGTTGGAGAACTTTCCCAGAAATATAACCGGGGATCCCATACTACTTGTTTTGCTTCCCTACAGTTTCACCCGGAGGGAGCTGTTATTGACACGCCGGGGATAAGAGAGATAGATCTATTCAATATTCACTCCCGGGAACTGTATCACTACTTTCGGGATATCGCTGCTTTCGCCCCTCTATGCTCTCTGCGGTCCTGCATGCACATAAATGAACCTGGATGCAGTGTATTGGAAGCTGTACAGAAAGGGAGGGTTCATCGCGACAGATACGAAAGTTATACTAGAATCTATTTTGATTTATTAAATATGGAAAAGAATTGTTATGGATGAAAAAACCCTTGAATTATTAGAGTTCGAAAGGATTCAGGAAACCCAGGCTGCTTATGCCCTTTCTCCAGGAGGGAGCAGAAGGGTTATGGAGAAGCATTTTTTTAAGGAGGAAGGAGAACTTTCTAATTATCTAGATCTGGTGGACAGTTTTAAGGATCGCCTTAGGCTGGAGGATCCATTTCCGAGAGTCTCCTTTCCGGATCTAGAACCTCTCTTACCCAGGATACAAAAGGAGGGATCAGTTCTAGAAGGAAAGGAGCTTGCGGATATTGCTTTATATCTGGAATCAGCAGGGAGGCTTAAAAAATTTATACAGTCCGATAAGCGTTTTCCTCTCTTGATAAAAGAGGGAGAAGATGTTCCCGACCTATTAAATCTTGCCAGGTCGATTTTTAAAGTTCTTGATGCCGAAGGAAATATCAAGGATCAGGAAATTCCAGAGCTTAGGAATCTGAAGAAAAGAATTGCCTCTTTACAGCAAGACCTGGAAAGAATCAGCAGTTCCTATTTAAGGGATAAGCCGTCCCTATTCCAAACAGATCTTGCCAGCTTCAAGGAGGGTAGAATAGTTCTTCCCCTAAAAGCAAATCACCGGGGAAAGATCCAGGGGATAATCCAGGAGGTATCAGCCAGTGGGGCTACGCTCTACATAGAGCCTCTGGATCTTCTGGAAAAGAATAATGAGGCTGCCTTGCTGCAGAACCGCTACCGCCAGGCGGTTCTAAAGGTATTAAGAGAGACCACTGCACTGGCAGTGAAAGAGTCGGATACTATCTCTTATCTTTTCGATAGAGTTAGTTCCCTGGATACCCTTTATGCCCGGAGTCGATACAGTGAAATCCATCATTGTTTTAGAGCAAAACTTGA
>Ga0067045_1028095_pt1 | contig 43445 bp, 37 predicted proteins | sample TerdegcTABiofilm_FD_59184 | JGI IMG/M metagenome (GOLD analysis project Ga0067045, IMG submission 59184) | Combined Assembly of (Gp0054472, Gp0054536) Wastewater bioreactor microbial communities from Singapore -Terephthalate degrading... | reverse complement strand
CTGTATCACCTGTACACCCCCCATGAATACGAAGATGTGCGGATTGATTTTGAGGTTGAAAACAAGGGCGTCAACACCAACAATATTGGCATCGTGTGCCGCTTTACCGATTACGGCTGGTACGAGTTTATCGCGACCAGCGGCGGTTATTACAGCATTATGCGTTACTACGAGGATGAAGACAAAGAACTGGCAACCGGGGGTATTAAATCCATCAAATTTGGGAAAGACAAGAAAAATGTCTTCACCGCCATTTGCAAAGGGAAAACGCTGATCTTCATTGTGAACGACGTCGAAATCGCCAGGGTGAAGGACGAAGAGATCGTTGACCCAGGATACACGGGGATCAACGTCTCTTCTGAAGCGTACGTGCCGGTCAACGTGGAGCTGAACTGGCTTTCGATCAGCGAGCCGTAGAAACCTTTACGAGAAGGCCAGCGGCCTTTTCGTCCTCCACAGCCAGCGCTCGATCATTGCCCGGTTCGAATCAAAATTACCGCTGTCTCATCGCGGTAAACCTGACGCCAAAGGGGTGAACGCTCCGCGGCGCGCACGAGCAGCGGCTGGTCTTTCAGGCTCAAAAACAGCAGGTTGATCCCCTCTGCATCCAGTTGTTCTTGCCAGTCGGGGGCAGCGTTGCTGATCTCCAGATAGCGCGTGAACTGCTGCGGCGGGAAGGTCTCAAAACGGGTATGGATCCAGACCGGTCGCTGCGGCAGCGCGGCGGTCAGGTAGCTGGAAAAGGCCAGCTCGCTGAACAAGGGGCCGGGGAGTTCAGGGTGCGCGCCCAGCCAGCGTGCCGCCTCTACGGGGGTGGTTTCGCTCAACGCTGGGGGGGAATCTCTCCACCAGGCTTCTCGGACACCCGGCAAGAGCGCCAACGGCAAAAGAAGCAGCAGAACGCCGATCGCCAGGTTGGGCGCGGCGCGGTTAAAACTGCCCGGGCGATCCACCTTTTGGCCGATCCAGGCAGACAACATCCACGCGCAAAGCAGCGCCAGGATGGCCGTGAACCAGATGACGTAACGCAAGCCCGAAAGCGCCATCCAGCCGAAACCGAGGAACCATAACCAGTGCAGCGGCGCCGGTTTGACGGGCGAAAACGCCACCAGCGCTGGAAGAACCAGCAGCCAGGCAAAAAACAGGTTCATCTGCCAGCCCTGGTTGACGGGCGGGCGCCATTCAGCGCTGAAGAGCGCGCTGGAAGGGTTTTGAACCAGACTGAGGGTATACCCCCATTCCCGAATGCCTTGCGGGTTTAAAAAGGACGCCAGCAGAGCCAACGCCGCAACAAGCGCCAGCCTGCGACGGTTGCCCCTGCCTGCAGCCAGGGCAGCGGCAAGCAGGAAGAACAGCAAGATAAAGGAGCCGTGTAGATTGACCCAGGCAGCCGTCAGGAATGGGAGGAGCCAGAGCGCCTTTCTGTCACCATTCTGCCAACGGACCAGCGCCCACAGGGCAACGCCGAAAAGCGGGTAGGCAAATAACTGTGGCCGCATGGCCCAGTTGCTGCTGCCAGCCAGCGCCGCCAGCAGCGCGAGCAGGCTGGCCAGTTTTGGCCCTGCGTTAACCTCTCGGAGCGCCAGCCAGAGGAACAGGTAAAACCCACCCAACAGCGCGGCGCGCAGCAAATTGGTCAGCGCCGCCCCTCCCCATGAATCTACCCCCCAGAAGATCAGCGCCGCCAGCCAGGTCTGATAAACCACCGGCTGCCCGGCCTGGGTATAGCTGAGCGTCTCTACCGTGGGGATGCTGCCCTGGGCGACGATATCCCGTCCCACACGAACATACCACCAGTAATCGTTCGGCTGGATTGGCAGCAGGCAGGCAATTGCCAGGACGACAAAGAGTAACAGGCTGAGGAATAGAAAGCCTGTATAGCTCTGCCTGTTGGGTTGCTCAATCGGGAGGTTCGTCATCCTATCCGCCATTTCATCAAAGGGTTGCCTGGGCGCAGCAGCGTGTTAACCGCGGCAGACCAGACCATGCCACCACAATACACCATAGCCGTTGATCAGGATACTCATCAGGATTAGCAATTTCAACAGCCAGGACAGGCGCTTCCCGGCTGCCAGAGCGAGCAGCGCGATGATCGGGGCGATAAAATCGAGCAAGTACTTATAACCGAACTGCCAGGCGCCCGTGTTGTAGTACATCGCCAGCGGAAGGAGGGTAGCGAGGATCGCCCCCCAAGCGCCAAGCGACCAAAAGGAACGGCGAAAGCTGCACAGAAGAGCCACCAGCGCCGGGGTAACCAGGAACATGCTCAGCCCCTGCACACTGGGCAGGTAGCTCTGGCAGTAATCGCTCCATTTGGGCAGGCCCAAAAACATGATGCGCAGATTGCGAAGGATAAAATGGGGGTGGAAGGTGCCGTAATTCTTCAGGTCCGCCGCCATAAAATCGGCGACGTTCTCGGTCAGATAGCCATAATCCAACGGGTCCTCAAAACGCATCCAGTTGTATGCCAGCAGGGCAACCACAGCCAACAGTAATGGCGCGCCGGTTGAAATTCCCCAGCGCAGCAAGCCGCGCCAGCCAAATGGCATCGCTACATCATGGCAGCGCTGCCAGGCAATCCCCAACAGAAAGGGGGTCACCGTGAGAATGTTCGGGCGCGCCAGCATCGCCAGCGCCAGGGCTGCACCGCTCCACCAGGCCGAGCGGCCCGCGGCCGCAAGCGAAGCCGCCAGCGTGACCAGCGTGACCGTAACAATCTGGCTCATAAACCACATCTCTCCCCCAATCGCCAGGTACCAGTGCGCCGTGCCAAAAGCAAACAATGCGGTCAGCCCCAGGTTGCCGGCGGTGTTCAGCTTTGTCCAGCCCAACCCGGAAAGCCGTTCGAGCATCAGATAGATCGGCGAAGCGTTGAGCGCGCCGAAAAGGATCGAAAACACGACCGTGTTCATGCTCTCAAATCCCAAAAGCGCTATCCAGGGCACCATCAAAACGGCGACCAGCGGCGGGTTGGCTACATACCAGTTGCCCTTGTAAAGGGTAAGGTCATGCGTTGAAGAAGGGTTGTGCAGATAGAGACGCCCCTGCAGCCAAGACTCTGCCAGCGCGTCGAAGTAGGATTTGGCGGGGGTATTGGGCTGGCCCACATACAGCGAAGTGAGACGGTAAAGGATGAAGACAACGCAAAAGACCAGCAAAGCGTTCAAGGCGAGGAACGCCTCGCGGCGGGCTTGCCCTGCACGGCCGCGCAGGGCGAGAAGGATCTGACCGCCCAGCGCAAGAACGACCGCCAGCGCAAACCAGGGAAAGAAGGCGAACTGTTCCAGCTCAAAAAAAGCCGTCGCACCGAAAGAAGCCAAAACGCCCACGCCCGCCAGCGCCAGCGCCGGCCAGGCGGCGCGATAGAGGCGTTCTTTGCTCCAAAAACCAGAGGCGCGAAGTTGAAGCCGGTAGGACAGGAGGAGGTACAAACCGGACTGCACGGCCGCCAGCGCCAGCCAGGCGATGAACCACGCCAACCGCTGGTAAACCACCGCCAGCATCCCTAACATCGCCGCGAAGGGGGAAGCGAAGAGGAGAAAGACCGCCAGGGAAGAAAGGGCAATGAACGCCAGGAGGATCAGCGCCGGCAGGAGACGGTTCTTTTTTAGCATCTGACCGTCTAGCCCATCCATAAAGCGCCGCAACCAACCCGGCGAGGCGAGCGACAGCACGGCAAAGCTCGCCCAGAACAGCAGAAATGCCAGGCCGATCATGCCCGCAGCCAGCCGCCCGACCGAATATCCCATCAAAACAGCCGACCGCTCCATAGAAGGAGTCCCGAACAGCGCAAACAGCGGGTAGATTCCTTCCAGCGCGAGGAGGACAAAGAAAAGTTTGGTCAGGAAGGGACGTTTGGTATTCATAAGGTGTCTGGGAGAGTCTCTTTAATTATCCACTGATTAACGCCGGAAGGGTTATATTTTAAGTTTGGCTTGCCAAAAGCGGGAATTCACTTAAAATTACAATGCAAATAATGGTATTAAACAAGTAAAGATTACCCTTTTCAGTAATTTGTGCACCAGGAAGGATGAAATTCATTGGGGAAGAGTTCTTTCCGGCTGCTCAATCTGGTAATCTTGATTGCTTTTCCACTTTTTTCTTCAATCTTTGCCAGCGTTGGAGTGGTCAGCTTTCAAAATACGAATACGGATTCACCGACCTTAACCGTGACCAATGCTAGCGATGACATCAACGGCGATATTTCCAATGCAACCACACTCCTTGCCAATCCAGGGCCGGATGGCATTTCTCTATCCGAAGCCCTCCTGGCCGTGGAAAATACTGGCACGTATGCTCTGATTGACTTTGCCCCCTCCTTAAGCGGATCGGTTATTAATCTAACTCAGACTCTGCCCGCGATCGTGCGCGATGGTTTGACCATCAATGGCGACATTGATGGCAACGGTGTTCCAGATATCACCCTCGAAGGAAGCGGTAAAAAATTCCAAGCTCTTCAAATTCAAGGGGCATCCCATGTGGTGATTGAAGGTCTCCATTTTAATAATTTCGGCGCGCCTGAAATTGAAATCAGTACGATCCCCCAGCAAGATGTACACCTTGTAGAGGACGTATCTCTGCGTCATAACACGTTCACCAATTGTACCTCTGGCGCGATCGATATTATCCATCACCAAAATCATGCTGTGATTCGCAATATCGAGATTATAGAAAACACGTTTCAAAACAATCATTTTGGGATAAAACTTACCGGCGGATTTATTGAAAGCGAAAGCGACAATGAAATCTCGAATATTTCCATCCTCTCAAATACGCTGGCAGCCGCCGGTCTGTCAGCCGATATTTTTATCACCGCCACGGCGGGTAATCATGTATCTCGCAACAGGATCAAAGATATCCTGATTCGCGGCAACCGCATACATGACCACGCCAACCCCCCTATCCTGATTTCTGCTGCGAATTCACCCAATAGCAATGATAACGTTGTAAGCAATATTACGATCACTGAAAACCAGATAGACGGCACACCAGTAACGATGGAGCTGCTCAGTGTGGGTTTGGGCGCAAACGCTGCAAGAAACATGTTAACGAAAGTGATCATCACCGATAACACACTGACTGGTGGCGGCATCCAATTCAGCGGGGCAACAGGCAACGATGCTCATGATAATGTCATCTCAGAGGTGTTGATTGATCGCAATAAAATCTCTAAGTGTGATAATGGCGTTTCTTTGTATGCTGGCAGCGGTGGATCTCGAAATAATCTGCTTGAGAATGTCATACTCCGCAATACATTGATAGTGAATTGTGATGGCGCTGGTGTCTTATTACATGGAGATAATGGCAACAGCCAGAATAATGCCATAAAAAATGTCACTATTACCAATCTGACCCTGGTTATGAACGGGATTAACAGCGGCTGGGCAGGTGGGATTAATATCAATTCTCTTGACCCCAGCAATACCATCACAGGGGTAACTGTCGCTAATACTATCTTATGGGATAATGATGGCAGAGATGCGATCCAAGGCTCTCTGGTGCCAGCCAGCGTCATTGATTGTATCCTGAATGATGGGCGCTTCAATAGCAATGGGAATTTCTACAAGGACCCGATGTTTGCTGACCCTGCCTCGGGGAATTACCATTTGCAACCAAACTCTCCTGGTATTGATTCCGGTGATTCCTCTGCGGCGAGCGTCGGTACTTTGGATTTAGATAAAAATGCTCGCTTATGGGATGCAAAAAGCTTTGGTCATGCGGTGGTGGACCGCGGCGCCTATGAGCTTAACGGTATGGCGCCACCCGAAGCCGATGGACTGAGCCAAGGTTCTCAGTTTTACGGATGTTTGATCATCCTGGCGGTTGGGATCGTACTGGTTTTGGTGATGAGGACACAGAAAAAAACTCCAGGCAACCATTCATCTTGAAATAAGTTTCATCGGAAAAGTGCACGAGGAAGCCATGCTTTGCTTTCCCCGCCTCTTTGCGAACCCGCCGCGCCATAGTACAATGGACGGGTATACTTAACGATGCAATCAATATTTGATATCATATTTTGAGAGGTAAACCATGGCAGAGTCCGCTATATACGATGTGGTTGTCGTCGGCGCAGGCCCCGGAGGTTATGTTTGCGCCATCCGCTCAGCCCAGCTTGGCCTGAAAACGGCCATCGTCGAGAAGCAATGGTTGGGCGGGGTTTGTCTGAACGTGGGATGCATCCCATCCAAAGCGCTGTTAAAGAACGCCGAAGTCGTGCACACCCTGCGGGAGCGCGGCAAAGAATTTGGCTTTTCCCTGGAAAATTTACAGGTGGATTACAGCGTGGCGTTCAACCGCAGCCGGCAGGTTTCAAGCCGCCTGACAAAGGGCGTGGGGATGTTGATGAAGAAGAACAACATTGAGGTCCACATGGGCAGCGCCGTGCTGACCGGGAAAGATACCCTCCAGGTGACCGGCGAGGACGGCCAGGTAAGCGAACTGAAGGCGAAAAACATCGTGATCGCCACCGGCAGTCACACCGCTATGATCCCTGGGGTAACCGCCGACGGTAAACGGGTGGTCACCTACCAGGAAGCCATCCTCCAGGATCACAACCCGGCATCGGTGATCATCATCGGAGCCGGCGCAATTGGGATTGAATTTGCTACGGTGTGGAGTTCTTACGGCAGCCAGGTAACGATCGTTGAAATGCTGCCGCGCATCCTGCCGCTGGAGGATGAAGAATCGAGCGCCGAGCTCGCCAAAGCCTTCAAGAAGCGTAAAATCGAGATGCTCACCGGCACGCGCGTCCTGGGCGTTGAGACCACCAGCAGCGGCGTGCGGGTGCGGGTAAGCGGAGAAGGCGGCGAACAGACCCTGGAAGCCGAACAGGCGCTGGTTGCCATTGGCTTTAAGCCCAACACCGCCGGGATTGGGCTGGAGAGCGCGGGGGTCAAGCTGACCGAAAGAGGATTTATCCAGATTGACGAACGCATGGCGACCAACGTGCCGGGCATCTGGGCGATTGGAGATGTCACCGGGCAGCTCCTGCTGGCGCATGTAGCCTCGGCCCAGGGTATCGTCTGCGCCGAGAACATCGCCGGCGTCGAGACCGTCAAGCTGGATTACCGCATGATGCCGCGGGCTGTTTACAGCTCGCCGCAGGTGGCTTCCTTCGGTTATACCGAGGCGCAGGCCAAAGAAGCCGGGTATGAGATCAAAGTTGGCCGTTTTCCGTTCCTCGCCAACGGCAAGGCGCTTGGATTGGGCGAATCGGGCGGATTTGCCAAGATCATCGCCGACGCCAAATACGGCGAAATCTTGGGCGCGCACCTGGTGGGGCCGGATGTCTCAGAACTGCTACCTGAACTCACGCTGGCGCAGCGCATGGAAATGACCCCGGCAGAAATCGCGCGTAATGTGCACGCCCACCCCACGCTCAGCGAGGTGGTGATGGAAGCGGCCGAGGCCGCGGAGGGGCACGCCATTCACATTTAGCACGGATTGCAAGAGAGCCAATATTAAACACGGAGGCAATATTGCCTCCGTGTTTTATCAAGCCGCCTTGTTTTCCAGCATCTTTTGTCTGCACGCCGGGCAGACGCCGAATAAGACTAGATGGTTGGTAACCAGGCGGTATCCGCTGGCTGCCTGAATGTTGGAGAAAAAAAGATCGATTTCCTGCCCTTCTATGGTGACAATGCTGCGGCATTGCTGACAGACGAGATGATGATGATTCTTGCCGGTTACCAATTCATAAACCATCGAACCGATCCCCAGATCGGAAATGGAAACCACTCCTTCTTGAGTAAGGCGCTCCAAAGCGCGATAGACCGTAGATGGATTGACAGCCGGCAACCGCTCGTGAATGCAATCGAATATCTCACGGGATGTCAGGTGGGTATCTTTATCCCCTAACACATCCAGAATCGCCTGAACGACAGATGAAGAGCGCATCGGTTCCTTAGAAAGTGAAGTTGGTTAATAAAATTTGCATTTATTTGCTATTGCAAATATTTGCAATAGGGTGTATGATCACCTAATAGTGATTCTATCATATCCGTTTTCTATCAGGAGGCTATCATGCATCCTTCCCCCCCTCCCATGCACATCCCCGATGGATTTCTATCCATCGTTGTATCTAGTTTCTTTTGGGCAGTATCGGTTGGGGTACTTTCCATCGCGCTACGAAAGACCAAGCGGATGCTTCGAGAAAAAGACTTCCCGCTGATGGGCGTATTGGCCGCAGCGATCTTTGCTGGGCAGATGTTGAATTTTTCGGTCACCGGCGGAACCTCCGGTCATCTTCTGGGTGCGGCGTTGGCAACCATCCTGCTTGGTCCTTGGGCGGCCACCCTCACCATGACGGTTGTGGTCAGCGTACAAGCATTGATCTTTCAGGATGGCGGACTGCTCGCTTTAGGAGCAAACCTGTTCAATATGGCGATTGTTGGCGTAGCCGTTTCGTATGCGGTTTACCGCCTTTTACTTAACCTGAGCAAGAAACAAAAATTCATCCCTTTGGCTGGTTTTGCAGCAGCCTGGTCCTCAATTTTCATCGCTTCGCTCTCATGCGCTTTGCAGTTAGCATTTTCCGGCACCTCGCCTGCCCAAATTGCCATCCCGGCAATGGCAAGCATTCACGCGCTGATTGGCATTGGCGAGGGAATGATCACCGCGGGCGCGCTGATCTTCATCGGAAGAGCGCGCCCTGATCTGCTGAGCGGTGAAACAGCTGTTTCGGCAAGTTCGCGAGGGGTCTTTACGGGAGGGATTGTTATCTCTGTTGCTCTGGCGGTTCTTTCACCGCTGGCTTCTTCTCACCCGGATGGCCTGGAGTGGGTAGCAGAACAGCAGGGTTTCATCGAGGCCGCCCGCTCCCCCATGTACAATTTGATCCCGGATTACCTGCTGCCTGGAGTTGAAAGCGAAGCTTTGGCCACCATCCTGGCAGGATTAATCGGGGTCGTCATCGTTCTTGGGGTCAGCATCGGGATCACCCACAACAGGCAAATTTCCCGACCGAACGATTCAAGGCTGTGAGCAACAACTTCTCTATTTCAGACCCCTATCAACCAGGAACCAGCGTTGTGCACCAACTGGGCGCGCAGACAAAGCTCTTGCTTGCGCTGGGGTATCTCTTCACGACAGCCGCCATGCCCGAAAAAGCCTGGAAGGTCTATCCTGTTCTGCTTATTCTTATTATTTGTACAGCATTCTTAGCCAGGATTCGCCTTGTCAGCCTGATCAAACGCTCGCTTCTCGCATTTCCGTTTCACCTGGCAGCGCTGCCAGTTCTCTTTACGCTGCCAGGCGATCCTTGTTTGATACTTTCTTGGAGCAAATTTTCCATCGCGGTTTCCGCGCCGGGGGTGAATCGTTTTCTTGCCATCGGCGCTAAAATGTGGCTGTGTATCCAGGCTGCCGCGCTCCTCACAGCAACCACCCCCATGAGGCAACTGCTGGCAGCGGTGGACGCGCTGCGAGCGCCAAAAGTATTGACCGCGGCGGCGGCATTGATGTGGCGCTATCTTTTTGTGATATCGGAAGAAGCCGTCCGCTTGATGCGCGCCAGATCTTCCCGCAGCGCACTGCTGAGTGAGGGGCAGGGCGGCGGGAGCATCGCCTGGCGCGCCAAGGTTACCGGGGGAATGGCAGGTAGCCTGTTTTTAAGATCACTCGAACGCAGTGAGAGAATTTACAACGCCATGCAGTCACGGGGTTATGACGGCAAAATCAGGACCTTGCCATCAACCCAAGCAGAGGAATGCGCTCCTCTGACGCTGGTCATAGGGGGATTCCTGTTCGCTTGTTTGCTCTTACTGGGAACATTATGGCAATAACCCACGAAAAAATGATCGAGATCCAGGATTTGTGGTTCGAATACCCCAATAAACGAATTGCTCTGAAAGGGATTGATCTTCATATCCATCCGGGAGAAAAAACTGCGCTGGTCGGTTTGAATGGCGCCGGGAAGTCAACCCTGCTGTTACACCTGAACGGTATTCTGAATGGACACGGAACGATCTGGATAGACGGCATCCGGTTAACCGCCAATACGGTCGGGCAGGTTCGGGCTCTGGTCGGGCTGGTGTTTCAATCCCCCGACGATCAGCTATTTTCACCCACAGTTTTTGAAGACGTGGCTTACGGCCCCATTTACCAGGGCCTGCCGCCGGAGGAAATCGAAGCGCGCGTCCGGATGGCGCTGAACATGGTCGGGATGCAGGACTACGGCGACAGGGCGCCTTACCACCTCAGCGTGGGGGAAAAGAAACGCGTTGCAATCGCTACCGTTCTTTCGATGCAGCCCAAAATTCTGGCACTGGACGAGCCGTCCGCAGGTTTAGATCCCCGGGCGCGCCGCAGCCTGATCAACCTCTTGAAGGGACTCCCCCATACGATGCTCATTGCAACGCACGACCTCGGGCTGGTAGAGGAAGTGGCTTCGCGAGTGCTGGTTATGTCAGAAGGAAAAATCACTGCAGACGGGAAGACAGAGCATATCCTGAAAGATAAAGAAACCCTACAAAAGTATCTGCTATAATGACTCTGTCCTTCCATGAAAAAAATTCCGCAACCACGCCGCCGCCTTCTCCCCGGCTCAACAGCAGGCGCTTTGCTGCAAACGCTGCTCCTGATGGCGGGGCTGGCGGTGTATGTGTTTCTGCTCACCAACCGCAGCCTGCCGCTTTTGCGCACGCTGGGCATCTTCACCCGCTACAATTTCACCCTCCTGGCGCCCCTGCTCGTTGCGGCTTTCACCCTGGCGTTCACGCCAGATACACGCTGGGGAAGGATCAGCGCTTTTCTTCTATCGCTCTGGGTCTTTGGGCTCTCGCTGACCGGGCTGTGGGCCAGCGGACAGAGCGAGCCCGGCGCTGCCAGCGGCCTGTTGCCTTGGACAGACGCTGCAAATTATTACCACGACGCCCTGCGCCTTCTGGAAGGTTTTTCATTTCAGTTGTTTTCCGCCTGGCGACCGCTCTTCCCGGCGCTGCTGGCCGGACTGTTGGGCGCCAGCGGACAGAACCTGCAGGCTGTGCTAGGGATTCTGGTTTTGATCGCAGGTCTTTCGGCTTGCGCGCTTTCCCTACAGGTACGTTACACGCATGGCAGCCTGGCCGCAGCAGCAACGCTGACGCTGCTTTTTCTCTATTACCGGCGTTTTTCCGGCACGACGCTCTCTGAGAACCTGGGGTTCACGCTGGGCTGTTTGGGGCTGGCGCTGCTTTGGCAGGGCGCACGCCAGCATAAAGCGTGGAGCGCGGTCGCCGGGCTGTTTTCTACGGCGCTGGCGCTGAACGCCCGGCCGGGGCCCTTCTTCGCGCTGGCTTTCATGCTGGTTTGGGGAATGCGTTATTTTCGTCGCACCAGCTTCGTTTCGTGGCGTTTTTTAGGGCTGGGCCTGGCAGCGATCCTGGCAGCCTTTACCTCCAATATGCTGGTGCAGCGGCAAACGACGCGTGAGCCCGTGGTGCCTTTTGGCAACTTCACCAGCGCGTTGTACGGGGTCGCCACCGGCGGGCAGGGGTGGACTCAGTTTCGAGAAGACCACCCGGAGGTTGCTGCGTTGCCAGACCCGGAACGGACACTCGTTTCGCTGCAGGTGATCTTCAAACAATTCGCTGCCACGCCCGAAAAGGCGCTGGCAGGAGTGCGCTACAATTACTCGCTCTTGTTCTCCAAGTCGTACTACAACCTGTACGCGTATGTGCGTGGAGAAAATGACCTGGTGGCCGAGGTTGTCCGCTTGACGCTTTACGCCCTGGCCGCCATCGGTCTGCTCTACGGGCTGATCGAGAGAAAGGACGCCCTGGCTACTCTGGTTTCTCTTTCGGCGATCGGGGTTCTGCTTTCGGCGCCGTTCGTGCCGCCCGGCGACGCCTTCGGGATGCGGCTGTACGCAGCTGGCATCGCCGTGATCATCCTGCTCCCCGTGATGGGCAGTTTTTTTCTACTGCGTAGATTCGGCGCGCCAGGCAGGGTCTTATCGCCGGCTTCGCAGCCCCACCACAGCCCTGCGCTGATGGTGATGATCCTCTTAACTGCCGCGGCGCTGCTTGCCCCCGCCGCCATCGGCCTTGCGCGCCAGCCAGAGCAAATCCAGCCTGTTGCCTGCCCTGACGGACAGACGCCGGTCGCCTATCGCCTGACGCCGGGCTCGCTGGTGCGCGTCATTCGCGAGGACACCTGGCAGCTTGACTGGATGCCCGAATTTCACCGCGGCCGTTTTGTCCGCCAGATCCACAACCTGCCGAGTATCGAACCCATTGAAGAATTCGAACGGATCGAGGGCGAATTTACGCTGGTTTCGACCATTGACTTGATTAGCGGTGTCAGCCTTCTGATCGTCGCCCCCACAGCGCAGCTCCCTTCCCCTCCGGCGGTCGTGCGCGCCTGCGGAGAGTGGAGCGCCAACCCGGCTGTGCGCGCTTTCAGCTTCTTTTACATTCGGTCAACGCTGGAGTAAACCTCCTACTACCCGGCCCCCCGGCGTGGGTTTATTCCCCCTCTGGCCGTATCACCTGGCGTAGCCCCTGAAACAACAACTGTCTGAAGGTCTCGCTCATCTGCTCCGGGGAATAGGGCATGCCGCTTTCCAGCCACCAGGTCAGCATCCCCAACAGACTTCCTGCAAAATAGTTTGCAACCACCTCGATGGGGATGGTTGAGCGAGGCTCCCCATCTCCATAGCCAAGGCGCGCGGAAAAAAATTCGGCGGCGTAGCGGCTGGCGATTTCGCGGATACGGCGGGAAACTTTGTAAGCGCCTTCGCCGCGGAGGATCACCCGGTAGATGGAGGCATTTTGGGCGGCATGTTGGAACACCAGCAGCACGGGGCTTTTCCCGGAGAAATCGGCCTGCAGATGGCCGTCTTCTTCTTGCGGCCGCGCGGGTTGAAGGAGGCCGATCTGTTCTGCGAGGCCGTCCGCCGTCTCTTCCAGGCACTGCAGCAGCAAGTCTTCTTTGTCCCGGTAGTGCAGGTAAAAGGTGGCGCGTCCGAGATCTGCCCGGCGGGTAATTTCTTCGACCGTTACCGCGTCGTATCCTTTCTCCAGAATCAGGGCAAACAGCGCATCTCTCAGCAAACGACGACTGCGTCTTTGACGGCGGTCCAGATTTTTCTCAGCCAACCAACGCTCCTACACGCATAGTTCTGCTCTTGGGTTGGACAGCCGCTTTCGCGAGACAGCCCCTCCAGCAATGAACTTTCCGCACTAATTCAAGATTGACAGGCATTTCGCCTGGGTTATAATAATAAACAATCTGTTTATTATTATACATCTTGTGTTTTATTTGTAAATATTTATTTCGACGTAATCACAATGCACCATCTCGATCCTCAACCTCCGCCATGCGAATCTGAAAGCGAACCAAAAGCTTTGATCCAACTGCGCCAGGTCGTTAAGCGATACCGCAGCGCGGGCGGCGAGTTTACAGCGCTTAAAGGAATTAGCCTGGATATTTATCCCGGCGAACTGGTCGGGATCGTCGGCAAATCGGGCGCAGGGAAGACCACACTGGTGAATATGATCACCGGCATAGATCACCCCACCTCCGGCGAGATCCTGGTGAACGGGGTTGCCATCCACAAAATGAACGAGAATCAACTGGCGCTGTGGCGCGGGCGCACCGTGGGGGTGATTTATCAAAACTTTCAACTGATGCCGACCCTCTCACTGCTGAACAACATCATGCTGCCGATGGATTTTTGCGGATTGTGGCAGCGCAGGATCAGCGCAGAACGGGCGCTGGAGCTGCTGCGAGCGGTCGAGCTGGAAGACCACGCTTACAAACTGCCTTCCGCCATTTCTGGCGGGCAACAGCAGCGCGTGGCCATCGCCCGCGCTCTGGCAAACGATCCGCCCATCCTGATCGCCGACGAACCAACCGGCAGACTGGACTCGGTGACCGCTGAGACGATCTTTCAGATTTTCATCAGGCTGGTGGAAGCCGGTAAGACGTTGGTGATGGTCACACACGATGAGAGCCTGGCCTGCCGCGCCTCGCGGGTGATACATATCGCCGACGGCCAGATCACCGGCGACAGCCGCCCCAGGGGAGAAGGAGAACCATGACCGGCCAATCCGCTCTGATCGAAGTGCGCGGCCTGGTCAAGGTTTTCAAGACCCCAGCAGGCAGCGTTACCGTGTTGAAGGGGATCAATCTCGACTTTAACGCCGGGGAATTTGTGGGGATTGTCGGAAAATCCGGCAGCGGTAAATCTACACTCGTTAACATGATCACCGGGATTGATCATCCCACCGAGGGCAGCGTGCGGGCAGGCGATGTCAACCTGCACTCCATGCGTGAGGGTGAGCTGGCAGTCTGGCGCGGGCGAAACATGGGGGTGATCTTTCAATTCTTTCAACTGCTACCGATGCTGACTGTATTGGAAAACGTTTTGCTGCCCATGGATCTGGCAAAGCTTTTGCCATTTGAGAAGCGCGAAGAAAGGGCGATGACATTGTTGGAACAAGTGGGCGCAGCCGAAGTAGCGAATAAACTGCCGGGGGCTCTGTCGGGCGGCCAGCAGCAAATCGCCGCTATTGCGCGGGCGCTGGCGAACGATCCGCCCATCCTGGTCGCTGACGAACCAACCGGAAACCTGGATACCGCCACAGCAGATGTCATTTTCTCGATCTTCCAAGAACTGGCGCGCCAGGGCAAAACCATCCTCTTTGTCACCCACGATATGACGCTGGCAAACCGCGCTGATCGCAAGGTCATCCTTTCGGATGGCGAACTCGTCAACGAACATCTGGCAGCCGCTTTCCCCACCCTGACGCATCCACAGCTTCTCCAGTTAACGCATCTTGCAGATCGGCGGCGGATTTCTCCCGGTGAGAATCTTGCGGGTGACCATTCCATGGCAGCCGGTTTACTGATCGCCTTGGAAGGAGAGATCGAACTGCTGACCAGCAGTCCAACAGGGAAGGAAAAGAAGATCAGGCTCACGCCAGGACAGTACATATTCCATGAAGCGCCGCCCGGCGAAACGACCTTCCAGCTCGTTGTGTCGCCGGAGGTTGCCGAATCTGCGGAAGCGCTGATCATCCAGGCTGGAGCGTTGGAGTCCTGGCTAAAAGCCAACCCCTCGGCCCGACTTGCGCTGCAAGAAAAAGCAGCGAACCTGGTAGACTTTCAACCGGCGGCCCACCGCCGCCGAGGCAGCCGGAGGCTGGTATGATCCGCCCGCGGTGGTACAAAGTCCTGGCCGATTTGTGGGGCAACCGGGTGCGCTCCAGCCTGGTCATCGCCTCGATTGCGGTAGGGTTGTTTGCCATCGGGATCATCCTTACGCTGCACACCATCCTGCAACGGGATATGCGCAGCGGGTATGCTGCCATACATCCGGCAAACATGGAAATGAGCGTCCTTTCTCTCCGCACGACGACGCTGGAAAAAGTGCGGGGGGTTGCCGGGGTTCAAAACGCCGAAGCCGCCCGTGTTTTCAACCTGCGTGCAAAAGCCAGGAGCGGCGAGTGGGTAACGATCACCCTCAATGCCTTCCCTGACATAAAGAATAAGAAGATCAACCGTCCCAAACTGGAAGAGGGAAACTGGCCGCCACACAAACGCCAGATTGCCATTGATCGCTACAAACTGGATGAACTGGGCTGCAACGTAGGAGATTGGCTAGAACTGGAATTGCCCGACGGCAGTATTCGCACGATGCAGGTATCCGGCGTGATCCAGGATCAGTCCATCGGCGCTTCTGGATCCGGCGGGGGGTTCTTCATGGCGCCCGCTCAGGGATATATCAGCGCCGACTCGCTCGGCTGGCTGGGGCAACCCGAAGCGTATAACCAGCTTTACGTAGCAGTCGCCGACCACGCAGAAGATGAGGAACATATCCGGCTGGTGGCTGACCGGGTGCGCAAGACCATCGAGAAGAACGGCGGGGTCGTCCTCAGCCAGAGCGTGCGCGCCTCGGATAACCATCCCAACAGCAGTTATACGCTTGCGATCTCCAACGTTTTGATCGTTCTGGGCGCGCTGGTGGTTGTCCTCTCCGGTTTTCTGATCACGAACACCTTTCAGGCTTTGCTCGTCCAACAGGTGGGGCAGATTGGGATCATGAAAACTATCGGGGGCCGCAGCCAGCAAATCATCGCGATTTATCTATCGCTGATTTTTATCTTTGGCGTGCTGGCGTTTGCGCTCGCGCTGCCGCTGGCAAATTGGGCTTCCCGCGGTTTGTTGAAATTCCTGGCAGGGCAGATCAATATGGAACTGCAGGAATTCCGCCCTGTGCCGGCGGCTGCTTTCCTCATGCTGGGGCTGGCCCTGATCGTCCCCCAGGCCGCCGGGTTTCTCCCCATCTTGAATGGGGTGCGGATCAGCGTTCAAGAGGCCACCAGCGGGATCCGGCAGACAGGTAAAACAAGCCGTCCCAGCCGGTTAGAGCAGCGTTTACTGCATCTGCGCCGGGCGCCCCGCCCGCTGTTGGTATCGCTGCGGAACACTTTTCGGAGCAAGGGACGCCTGGCGCTAACGTTGATCACCCTCTCGCTCGGTGGGGCAATCTTCATCGCCACATTCAACGTCCGAACCTCCATAGACGATTATGTCACCCGGGTGGGGAAATACTTTTTGGCAGACATCAACCTGACGCTGGAACGCCCCTACCACGTGCGAGAAATTCAGAAAAGCCTGGAGGCGCTGCCGGAGGTCAAAATGGTAGAAGGATGGGCCTCGGCGCGCGCTGAGATACTGCGCAGCGATAACCTGGTTGCCGATAGCACCACCATCCTGGCGCCGCCCGCAGACAGCCCCCTGGTGCAGCCCATCCTGCTGGAGGGGCGCTGGGTCAGCGCTGGAGACCACAATGCCATTGCGATCAGCGAACGCTTCAGCGATATCCTGCCTGGGATTGGACCCGGCGACACGCTGCGGCTGCGCATCAACGGCCAGGAGACGCGCTGGACGGTGGTGGGGCGCTTTCAACTGGTTGGCAAGAGCGGTGGCTACGTGGCGTATACCAGCTTCGAAAACCTGAATCGGACGGTGGGATACGCCAATCGCACCAACACCTTCCGCGTGGTCGCCAGCCAGCCCGGCCTCACGCTGCAAGGACAGAAGGAATTAGGGCGTAAGATCGAAAGCTATCTGAAGAGCCAGGGCTACAACGTCAAAGAAGCGGCTGCTGGGCTCACGCTGAATGAAAACACCACCACCGGCCTGGATGTTTTAACCACCTTCTTGCTCATCATGGCCCTGCTCACGGCGCTGGTGGGTTCGATCGGGCTGATGGGCACCATGAGTCTAAACGTGATGGAACGCACCCGCGAGATCGGCGTGCTGCGGGCGATCGGCGCCTCTGATGGAAAAGTGATCCAGATCGTGATCGTCGAAGGGCTGCTGATCGGCATCATCAGTTGGGCACTGGCGTTCTTGTTGTCCTTCCCCATCAGCAAGCTGATGTCCGATGCGGTCTTCATGGCGCTGTTCGACGCTTCGTGGCGTTCCAGTTTTACTCCAATCGGTTCGGTTATCTGGCTGGCTGCGGCGCTGCTGCTCTCTGCGGTTGCCAGCATCCTTCCGGCGCGCAACGCCGCCCGCCTGACGATCCGCGAGGTGCTGGCATACGAGTGAGGCACTGGATTGGCTTTTGCCATTTGCGCGGCGGTGATAAAATCAACCCATGCAAAAAAAATTCAGCCCTACCCTCATCCTGGATGGACTGGCAGGCGCCGGTCTCATCGCTTTTACGATCCTCTTCTCTTCGCTGCTTCGAAAATGGTACAGCCGTTGGGGCGCCACAGCGGAGGAAACCGGCCGCCGATTGCCCGGCGATGAATTTGTCCCCCACCCCCGTTCAGAACTGACGATGGCCATCACGATCCAGGCGCCGCCGGAAAAGGTCTGGCCCTGGTTTTTGCAGCTCGGCTGCCAGCGGGGCGGCTGGTACAGCTACGATTTACTCGATAACGGCGGTATCCCCAGCGCCAACCGAATTCTACCGGAATACCAGCATCTGAACGTGGGCGATCAGGTCAAAGCCACACCGGATGGTAGTTTTGGCTTCCCGGTCGCTGCACTGCAGGCCAACCGCGCCCTTTCGCTGGCGGGGACGATGAACACCAAGACCGGCCAGGCCGCTGAACCGGGCGACCCGACGCTGGAAGCGTACTTCAGTGGCGACCAGACCTTTTACCTGGAACCAGTTGGGGAGAAGGATACCCGTTTGATCTTTCGAATGCGCAACGACTGGAACCCAACGTTTTTCAATAACCTGATTTTCGGCAGCGTGGTCGAACCGATCTCTTTCGTCATGGGGCGCAAAATGCTCCTGACGCTCAAACGAAGGAACGAGGCCGCGCTCAACGAGGAAAAGAAATGAACCGGGACGAACTGCGCCAGCGCATCACAGGTAGCCTGGCAAACGCCCTGATTGGCGACGCCATGGGCAGCGCCACAGAAAGCCTGACCCCAGAGAAAATCTTGCAGCATTTTGGTGGGAAAGTTACCCGCTTTTATCCTCCACCCGAAGCCGCCTTTGCGAGGGGAAGAAAGGCCGGCCAGTTGACCGACGACACCACCCAGATGCTGAATATGCTGGAAGCGATTATCGAGGACGGCGGGGCGCTGAAGGTAGAAACGGTCGCAAAGTGGCTGTTGAAATGGGCAGAGGATGAGGTCTTGTTCCAGCAACTTGCCGGCCCCAGCACACGGCGGGCCATCCAGCGCTTAAAAGACGGCGTCAGCCCTTATGAGACGGGGAAACCCCCCTTTCCGATGGATATGGGCGCTTCCAACGGGGCAGCCATGAAGGTCGCCCCCGCCGGGCTGGCGCATCCGGGCGATCTGGAGGCGGCTGTGCGCGACGCGGCCACGATGTGCATGCCCACCCACAACACCGACCTGGCCTTCGCCGGAGCGGGAGCGGTGGCGGCCTCGGTCGCGGCAGCGCTCACGCCAAAGGCGGATGTCCTTTCGGTGGCGGACGCGGCGCTTTTTGGCGCGAAAAAAGCTTACGAGATCGCCAGGACAGAATCGGTGGTGACGCGCAGTCCGTCAATGGTTGAGCGCATCAAACTGGCCGTGACGATTGCAGCGGGCGGCGATGATTTTGACGAGACCTGCACCCGGCTGGGCGACGTCATCGGGTGCGGCCTGCCCATCATCGAAGCGGTGCCGGCCGCCATCGGTATCTTCGTGGCGGCGCGCGGCGATGCCAACCTGAGCGTGACCGGCGCGGTCAACCTGGGCGGAGACGCCGACACAGTGGCGGCAATTGCCGGGGCAATCTCAGGGGCTTATTCGGGGATCGAAGGCGTTGACCGGCAGCTGGTTGCCAACTTGCTGGAAGTGAACGCCATCAACCTAGACTCGCTGGCAGAAAGAATCCTCAACCTGCCGACCGTTCATCTTGCCATTTGAGGCGCGAAAATGTTCGATGTGATCTGTGTTGGCGATGTTGCGCTGGATGATTACTACTCGCTTGCTCACCTGCCGGGGCCGGATGAAAAGGTGCACGTACAATTCACCGGACGAGCAATCGGCGGGACGACCTGCAACACCGCCAGGGCGCTTAAAAGCCTGGGGGCGGATGTGCTCTTTCTGACAAAAATTGGCGAGGACGAAAACGGGCAGTATATCCAGGGGGCTTTTTCCCGGCTGGGACTATCCGCAAGGTATTTAAAAACCTCTCGGACGCCCATTGCACAGATCCTGGTGGCAAAAGGGGGCGAGAAGGCCATCCTGCTGCATGGCTTTGACGATGCGCACAGATGGGACGCGGTGGAGCTGGCTGAATTTATGGCGCCCGCGCCGGCCAAAGCGGTCTTCAGCACTTTGAGCCTGCCGATGCGCGAGGCGCTGACCCAATTCGGCGCCGAACTCGTCATCAGCCTGGAACCTGCGATTCTTGAATGGGATGCGTGGGCGTTTGGCTGGGCTACCTCTTATGCGCACACCATCATTTTGGATCGCCACGCCTTCAGGATGCTTTTTAACCAGGAAGCTACGGAGGAGAGCCTCTCAGGGGCATTTGACGGCCTAAAAAACCAGCCGCAGCGCCTGATCGTTACGCTGGGATCCAAAGGCAGCCTGGCGGTCTCCCGCCAGCCGCGGGCGGTCTATGCGTGCGCGGCCTTTGCTGTGCCGGTGGTGGATACCACCGGGGCGGGCGATATTTTCAACGCGGCTTACCTGGCTGCGACCTTTGTTAAAAAAGCGCCGTTACGCGAAGCGCTGCGCTATGCCAATGCGGTTGCAGCGGCATCCTGCACCGCATCTGGGACGGATTTAACCGCCTCGATCCTTGAAAAAGCCGAAATGCTGGTTCAAAGCAACCCGGCGGCGGATTTACTTTGATGCTAAGGAGGTAGGTGACATGAAATCAGAGCTATTCCTCAAGCTGGTGTTGATCCTGGCGGTGACGCTGACCGGATGCAGCGGCGGCAATGCTGAGAGCGCTGCGCCCCAAACCCAGACGGCAACGGACACGGCCACGCCGGAACCGACGGCGCCCTCCCTTGCGACCGAGACCCTCCCCCCGGCGGTCGAGGAGACCGTTCCTGCCCCGGTGGAATTTGCGCTGGCCAGCAGCGCATTCGAAGCGGGGCAGCAAATCCCGGCGCGTTATACCTGCGACGGTGAGGATATTTCTCCGCCGCTGGCATGGAGCGGCGCCCCTGAGGGCACAGAGAGTTTTGCGCTGATTCTGGACGATCCGGACGCGCCGATCGGGACATTCACACACTGGGTGTTATTCAACCTACCAGCCGATCTTAATGAACTGGCCGAAGGCGCCTCATCCGAAGCGGCACTGGGACCCCACCAGGGGAAGACCAGTTGGGGAAAAACCAGTTATGGCGGACCTTGCCCACCTTCTGGCGTTCATCGCTATATTTTCACGCTCTATGCGGTTGACAGCCTGCTCGATCTGCCCGGCGGCGCTTCAAAAAAGGAGCTGCTCTCAGCGCTGGAAGGGCATACCCTGGCTCAAGCGGAGCTCATCGGGCTGTACGGCAATCGGTAATGTCAGAGACGCTGTTCAGGCGCTGGTTTCAAACACCACCTGACCGTCATGCCACTGCGGGTCTTCTTCAAGCAGCGCCCTGATTTGCAGATATTCCTGGTGCTGGGTTTCGCTTTCGGCGTTGGCAAGGTAAGACTCACGATCCTTAAAAAGCACAACGAGCCACAATTCATTTGGGTCGGAATCCATCCGGTAAACATAAGAAGCGACGAACCCCTGCGGATGGCGCTGCTCAAATTTGGAAAGCAGTTCCAAAGCGCCGGGCTTCGCGCGCAAACGAGCAATGGTACCGTACATGTCAGCCTCCATTACACAAACAACCAATAAGGGGAGTTCACAGTATAAGATATTATATATCAGATTACTCAAAATACGTGGCAACAAACCACTGGCGCACGTATTTTAAACCTCTTGTCAAGCCCCCTATATTTCAACTGCAAAAGCCAGCGGTCGAACGCATTCCCTTTTCACCTGGTCGGGTCCAGCACCCGGCCAGCGAACAGGATGCTGCCGGTCTGGTTGTCGCGGATCAGGAAGATGAACGGGCGGTCGAAGTGGAAGATGACCGGCTCCTGGGGCATGGCAGCGGTCGCGCCCATGATGACCGCAGTCGCGGCGGCGGCTTCGGTGCCCGTCTCATCCACGGCGACGAAGGCCTTGTGAACGACGCTGCTGATGTAAAGCTCGCGGTTGCCGGTCATGCCCGAGAAATCGGCCTGACTGGCGTTGAAAGCATCCGCCATGCCCAAACCGCTCAGCGCCTGATTGAGGTCGAATTGTGACTCGAACGTGAATTTAGGCAACGCCAGATCCACCGAACCATATTGCCAGTTTTGCTGCAACTCGCCCAGCAGGTCGCCATCCAGGCGCGCTTCTACAGCCTGAAATTGCCCCTCATCCGGCAGGAGGAGCAGCATCGAGACCCCGCCGCCCTCGTAGGGCAATTCCAGAGCGCGGGCGTTTTCTAGAATTGCATACCCAAACGGCTTGTTCAGGCGCATGGTCTGCGCCTGGACGGTGGAGCCATCCAGCAGATAGAAAGGCGCCGGCCGGGTGGATTCTTTCTCAAACTGGTGCAGCCAGCCCGCTTTAAAATAAATGGCGTTGGTCAAAACCAACCGGGTCATGGCATCCAGCGAGCCGGGCGGCAGCAGATCCTGGATGCGCGCTCTGGTCTGGTCGCTGACCCATTGATTGATGATCCGGCGGGATCCCTCGGCGTCTTCTGAGAAGTTCACCAGCCGCATCCCCGCGCCGTAATTTTGCGCCAGAAGGTCTAAAAACTCCGGCAGGAATTGAAAATCCTTTTGCCCCCAGAGCGCGTTGGCAACGCTCAATTCAAAGGGGGTTTTTACATCTCCACCGGCCTGTTCCGGACGGGCGGCCAGGTCTAGCGCCAAGGCATTGAAGGCCGGGTGCAGCCGTTCCGGGGGAAGGCTGAAATGAAGCGCCTGGGACATCTGGTCAGCGGTCTGGCCCATCGCTCCGGCATAGGTCATGGCCAGGGCGGTCGAGATGCTGTAAGGCGAATAAAACAAATTGCCATCCTGCAGGCGTAAAACCTGGTACAGGTCGAGGGCAAAAGCGGCGTTATCCTGCGCCAGTACAAGAAGGTCCTCAGGGCTCACCTGTGGGTCTTTGAGTCGGGGCTTTTCAGACATCGCAACCGCGGCGTTAACCTTTTGCGGCGCACAGGCAGCGATGACCAACGCTCCCAGCAACATCCAGCGAAACACGCCAAGAAATGTTTTCATCGTCATCTCCTCCTGAATCAAGGACGCCCCGCGAAACCGTTGAGTTCCCGCCCTCAGGCAGAACTGCTGCGCTGGGCAACCTGCCAGCAGCCAGAGCGGGCAAAGACTATCAAACAACCGTCACAGATTGATATAATCCATTGTATCTCAACCACCACCCTGCGTGATGGCTCTTTTGAGAGCGCGCGAAGGGCAATATTGACTGCCCAGAGGAGGATTGGCATGTCCAGAGCAAAAAAAACTTCCGGCTCCGCGACCAGTTCCTTTGGCGTCTCCCGGCGGGAAGGTCATGACGCTTCTCCCTTTTACCGCCGCAACCTGTATAGCCAAAGCTCACCGCCAGCAAACCCAGAAGCTCTTAATGCAGCCGCGCCGCCCCCACCCGGCGAGTGGGTAGACCGTATTTACTGCCAATCTTCCGAAGAGATGCCCCTCCCCGATAACGCTGTGGGGTTGGCTTTCACATCGCCGCCGTACAACGTCGGCAAAGAGTACGATGCCGATCTCAGCCTGGAAAGCTATCTGCAACTGATCGCCCGGGTTGGCAAGGAGGTGTATCGGGTGTTGAAGCCGGGAGGGCGATACGCCATCAACATCGCAAATTTAGGGCGCAAACCTTACATCCCCTTACACACTTATTTCTATCAAGTCCACACGGAGATTGGATTTCTTCCGATGGGCGAGATCATCTGGCGAAAGAGCAAGGGCAGCAACGGAAACTGCGCCTGGGGGAGCTTTCAAAGCGCCAGGTCGCCGCGGCTGCGGGATGTGCACGAATACATCCTGGTGTTCGCCAAACAATCCTTCACCCGCCCCGATCAAGGCGTGTCCGACATCAGCCGGGAGGAGTTTATGCAAGCCACGCTCTCGGTCTGGGAGATCCCTCCCGCCTCGGCGCGGCAGACCGGACACCCGGCGCCCTTTCCGATCAGCCTGGCGGAACGGGTCATCCGGCTGTATTCCTATACCGGCGATGTGGTGCTGGACCCTTTCATGGGCTCTGGAAGCGCCTGCGTCGCCGCGCAGCAAAACAACCGCCATTACGTCGGGTTCGATATCTCCGAAGCATATTGCGAGCTTGCCAGAAAACGGCTCGAAGCGAGCAGACAGCATCCGGTGTGAGGGTAAGCCGGGGAAATTTAGACCAGTAAAGAACAGGGAGGTTTCAAATGGAAATGGTTTGGATCAACCTTGCGCTTGGATTTTTCACTCTGGCCGCGATTGTGGTGGCGCTGGTGCTGGGCATTCTTTACGGCGTCAGCTTTTTGGCGGGCTGGGGAGCCCTGGCGCGCAATTATCGGGCAGACGAAGCAGCTTTTAAGGGCAGCCTGCTGGAAGAAGCCCGCCCCTGGCAGGTCTGGGTGGGGCCGGTGCGCTACCGGAACATCGTCCGCATTCTGATTTATGAATACGGCGTCGAGCTGCGCAATGCCATGCCGTTCTTGCCGCCGCTCTTTTTTCGGTGGGAAGACATTCACGGCTATGGGCCCTCGAAGATGCTTCTAATCGCCAGGCAGCCGCATGAGTTCTATGTGGATGACCGCCGCATCCTGTTTACGGCGAAGATCCAGGCGCTGGAGGAACGGCTGGGCAACCGTTTGTAGCAGGCACGGAGCCTGTTACCCTTTTAAGCCAGCGTGTGCCGCCAATATACAACTTAACAATCGTTTTCCTGAGGCTGAGACGCCGACCGCCCTCATTGGCGGTCGGCGTTTTGTTCCCAGCAGAAAAGCCAGGTAGAGCGCCAAACAACATACAACCTTGTCAAGGTAATGTCTAATATAGACATTTTTTTACGGAAATATTGATTTATTAACACAAATCATTATACTATTAGATTAATACGACAACCATTTATTTTCCAAAACAGAACGGGGCGGATCTCTTTCTATACACCAACATTGCTTTCAACCTGACCGGCAATCAAAAAAGGAGGTGTTCACCAGCCTACCCCTGCGTTGCTTGCAATGAGCGGTAAACGTAAATTTCTATGACACAACCAAAATAAGGAGATTGTAGAGATGAAAAACAAAAGATTAATTTTGGTCGTTGCCACGCTCTTCGCCCTGGCCTCTTTGTTAACAGCCCAATGCACACCCAAACCAGAAGCCACAACAGCCCCACCTGCGGAAGAAAAGGTCTTCAAGGTGGGGTTGTTGTCTCCGGGTCCGGTACACGATCAGGGCTGGAACGAGGTGGCCTATAACAGCATCAAATTGATCGAGAAGGAAATGGGCGCCCAGGTCAGTTATGTGGAGATCGAAGAGACCCCTTCGGTTGTTGAAAAAGCTTTCCGCGACTATGCGGAACAAGGCTACCAGATGATCATCGGGCACAGCTTTTCCTTCCAAGACGCTGCAGAAATCGTCGCCAAGGACTACCCGAATACGGTGTTCTTGACTTCGGGCGGAGAAAAGGTGGGTCCCAATCTGGCGCCGGTCGTTTTCAAGGAGAACGAAGTGGCCTATCTGATGGGCATTATCGGCGCCTACATGACCAAGAGCGGCAAAGCCCTCGGCATTGGGGGCGAAGAAATCCCGGCTGTTGCGAATCCACAGTTGGGCTTCAAGGCCGGTTTCGAGACCGTTCCCGGCAACGAATGCACGCTCACCTATATCAATAGTTGGGAGGATATCGGCGCGGGCAAAGAGGCCGCCATGGCTGGCATCGCTGCGGGCGTAGATATCGTGGTCCCTAACGCCAATATCGCCGGTCAGGGCGCCTTCCAGGCGGCGCAAGAAGCCAAGATCCTGGCATTTGGAACCAACATGGATCAGAGCAGCCTGGCGCCTGAAACCATCATCGCCAGCACAGTCTTTGATTACCCGCAAGCCTACCTGGCCATTGCCAAAGAGATCCAGGCAGGCACCTTCAAGGGCGGCAAGATGATCGGCATTGGGCTTGAAAACGAACAGGCAGCCTATGTGGCCATCAACCCCTTCTTCAAGGACAAAATCCCAGCCGAAGCCATGCAAAAGTTCGAAGAAGCAAAGAAAAAGATCCTTGCCGGTGAGCTGGAAGTTCCCGGAAAGATGGTCCCTGATTAAGCCAGGGGGCTACAGGAGGCGGGTTCCCCCTGAGCCCGCCTCCTGGTGAAGTTTAGGCAGGGGATCGGCAAACGATGCCGCAATTCAAAACAGGGATTTGATCTGAGAACAATTATGTCTGAACCCTCAACTACACCTGCAATGCCAAAACCGCCCGCCAGCCGTCTCGACCTGCGCAGCCGGTCAGGTCAGCTATGGGGCGCGGTTAGAAGAAGCCTGATGCCGTTACTGGCAGTGGCGGCCGCGCTGCTGGTAGGGGCAATCCTCCTGCTCATCTTTGGGTATGACCCTATCCAAGCCTACGCCACAATGTGGCATGGCATCTTCGGCAGCCAGCGCAATATCAGCGAAGTCCTTTTAAAAGCCACCCCGGTCGTATTTACGGGGGTGGCGGTGGCAATCGCCTATAGCTGCGGCATATGGAACATCGGCGCCGAGGGCCAGTTTTATTTAGGAGCAATCGGCGCCACCTATGTCGGCGTTTATTGGGGGGATTTGCCAGGTTTTGCGCTTTTGCTGCTCGTTATGTTTGCCGGATTTATCGGCGGCGGTCTGTGGGCAGTCATCCCTGGCCTGCTGAAAACATGGATAAACGCCAATGAGGTCGTGGTCACCATTATGTTGAACTATATCGCCCTGGGCATTTCTAGCTACCTGGTAACCGGTCCGATGAAAGAAGCCTCTGGGTATTTTCCACAAACGGATATGATTGCAGACGCCGCCAGGTTACCGCGCATCTGGCTTCCGACCCGGCTGCACGTTGGCGTGATCCTGGCCGTCATCCTGGCCATCCTTGTCACCATCCTCCTCTACCGCACGCCGCTCGGGTTTGAAATTCGGACAATCGGTTCCAACCGGAACGCAGCCCGCTTTGCCGGGATGCCCGTCAAACGTACCATTATTATTGCCATGCTCTTGAGCGGCGGTTCGGCGGGGTTGGGAGGCGCGGTCGAAATTGCCGGGCTGACCGGGCGGCTCTTTGCGCACATCTCTCCCGGCTATGGTTTCGACGGCATCGCGGTCTCATTGATCGTCAATAATAACCCGTTGGGGACGATCTTCTCCGGCCTGCTCTTCGGCGGGTTAAGAGCCGGGTCCGAAATCATGCAAATTAGCGCGGGGATTCCCTCGGTGTTGATCCAGATCATCCAGGGAATGACCATCGCGTTTGTCATTGCGTTTGGCGTGTATAACATCCTCCAAACGCAGCAACAAAAAATATAAATTAGGAGGGAACTCGCCATGGAATTGATTGCGCTGCTTTCTGCAACGGTGCGGATGGCAACCCCCCTGATCTTCGTCGCCATTGGAGAAACCTATTCGGAGCGCGCCGGCGTGATGAACATCGGGCTCGAAGGCCTGATGCTGATCGGCGCCATTACCGCTTATACCGCTGTATTTTTTACCGGGAGTCTCTTCTTTGGTCTGATCGCTGCCATGCTGGCGGCAATGCTTTTCGGTTTTGGTTTTGCCTATTTAGCCGTAACAATCAAAGCCAACCAGATCGTCACCGGAGCGGCGTTGAACATGATCGGGCTGGGGGTTTCGGGCTTTATCTACCGGGTGGTCTTCGCCAACACTGGCATCGTGTCCGCCGTCAAGACGCTCCCGGCGATACCGCTGCCGTTTCTCAGCGAGATTCCCTTTGCCGGCCCGATCTTATTCAATCAGAATGCATTGGTTTATTTTGTGTTCATTCTGACGCCGATCACGGCCTTTGTGTTAAATAAAACCTCGCTCGGCCTGTCAATCCGGGCCGTTGGCGAACACCCCAGGGCGGTTGATTCGGTCGGGCTGCCGGTCTTCAGGCTGAGGTACGGCTGCATTTTGTTTGCCGCGGCGCTGGCTGGTCTGGGCGGGGCTTATCTACCCATCGCGCACGCCAACCAGTTTGTCGAAGGCCTGACCGCCGGAAGGGGTTTCATCGCCCTGACGATGGTGCCCTTTGCAGGCTGGACCATCCCCGGCGTCTTTCTGGGCGGCTTATTATTCGGGGCGGCCTACGCACTACAACTCAGGTTACAGGTCGCACAACTGGCGATTGCTTACCAGTTCCTGCAAACTCTCCCCTACCTGCTGACGCTGGCGGTGCTGATCCTTTCTCGCAACCGGACTGAACAACCCAAGGCCCTATGTGTGCCTTATGAGGCAGGGTAAGCCTATGACTCCTTCACCTATCCCGCGCCTTGAAGTCAAAAACATCACCAAGCGCTTCCCCGGTGTCCTGGCAAATGACAACATCTCGCTGTCCATATTGCCTGGGGAAATCCACGCCCTGCTGGGGGAAAATGGCGCCGGAAAAACGACTTTGATGAATATCGTTTACGGGTTGGTGCACCGCGACAGCGGTGAAATTCTCATCAATGGAATGCCCGTCAATATCCGCTCGCCCAGAGAAGCCATTCAACACCGCGTTGGCATGGTGCACCAGCACTTTATGCTGGTTCCCACCCTGACGGTAGCGGAAAACGTCATCCTGGGGATGCGCCCCTTCACCCACCACCTGCTCGATATGCGTGAGATCGAGCAGGATATCCTGAAGATTGCAGAAAAGTATGGCCTGCAAATTAAGCCCTCAGAACTGATCAGCCGGTTGAGCGTTGGGGAGCAGCAGCGCGTCGAGATTGTCAAGGCGCTCTATCGCGGGGTGGATCTGCTCATCCTGGACGAGCCGACGGCCGTCTTAACGCCCCAGGAAACAACCGAATTGTTCAAGACTATCCGCAGCCTGACAAAGCAAGGCCTTTCGATCATCTTTATTACGCATAAGCTGAATGAAGTGATGGAAGTGGCTGATCGCATCTCGGTATTACGGGACGGCAAATTGATCGCCACCAAAAGCGTCCAGGAAACCGACAAAGACGAGTTGGCCTTTTTGATGGTGGACCGCTGCATTTCCTTCACAGTTGAAAAGCCGGAGATGAAACGCGGCGAGCCGGTGTTGGTGGTGAAGGATCTGACGGTGAGCGATAAATTTCGGACTCAGGTAGATCATATCTCGTTTCACGTGTGCAGCGGCGAGATCCTGGGGATTGCCGGGGTGGATGGCAATGGCCAGAACGAGCTGGCGCTCTCGCTTTCTGGCTTGTTGCGTCCGTCATCTGGCAAAATTCTGCTCAACGGGAAAGACGTAACGCACGAATCGGTTCGCAAGCTGAACCGGGTCGGGCTGGGGCATATCCCAGCGGACCGCCAGAATCTAGGCCTGGTGATGGATTTTACTGTGGCGGAAAACTTGATCTTGCAACGATATTATTGCTCCCCCTTCACCACCACTTTGGGTTTCTTTGATCTGGCTCAGATTCAAGAAAACGCCCAACGCCTGGTGAGGGAATACGATATCCGCACCCGCACAACGCAGACCAAACTCAACCACCTTTCGGGGGGCAACCAACAAAAAGTCATCCTCGCCAGAGAAATTGACCAGAAACCCAAGCTGCTGATCGCCGTCCAGCCGACGCGCGGCCTGGACTGTGGCGCGACGGAATACATTCACCAGATCCTGGTAGAACAGCGGAACGCGGGGGCAGCCATTCTGCTGGTTTCCACCGAACTGGACGAGATCCTGGCGCTCAGCGACCGGATCTGCGTCATGTACGAAGGCAAGATCATGGGCGAACTTCTCAACACAGGTGAAGATATCTTGAGAATTGGCAGATTAATGGCCGGGGTAACCGATTCTTAACCGGCGGCCGTCGTTTTTTAACAAAATACAGGTTTTTATAGGATAGTAAACTTCATTGACATCTATAAAGGAGCCGCAAAGATATGAAATATTCCAACATGAATCCGCAGGAAATCGAAGCTTACAAATCAGACGACTTGCGCTACGTTGCCCAAACCACCCCCTTTGGCAAACAACTGGCGCTGGTAAAAGGCAGCGGCGCAACCGTTTGGGACGTCGAAGGAAAGAGATACCTGGATTTCATCGCCGGGATCGCGGTTAACAATGTCGGCCACGCCCACCCCGAAGTCGTCGAAGCGATCTGCGCGCAGGCGCGGCAATCCCTGCATCTCAATGTGTTTGGCAAGGTGCTTGTGCCGGTTCAAGTAGACCTTGCCCGCCAACTGGCAAAAGTTACGCCCCCCGGCCTGGATAAGATCTTCTTCACCAACAGTGGCACCGAAGCCATCGAAGGCGCCATCAAGCTGGCGCGCCGGGCCACCGGGCGGCATAAAATCATCGCTTTTGAAGGGGCTTTCCACGGGCGCACCTGCGGCGCGCTTTCCATTTCGTACCGCGAAGTTTACCGCAAACCCTTCGAACCCCTACTACCCGATGTTACATTCATCCCCTTCAACGATCTAAAAGCCGCCGAGGAGGCCATCACCGATGAGGTCAGCATGGTGATCATCGAACCGATCCAGGGCGAGGGCGGGGTGCATGTGCCTTCAGACGACTTCTTGCCCGGCCTGCGGGAATTATGCACAAAACATGGGGCTATGTTGGCGCTGGACGAAATACAAACCGGGTTTGGTCGCACCGGCCGGTTCTTTGCCTGCGAGCATTGGAACGTGACACCGGACATCCTAACGGTTGCAAAGGCTGTGGGGGGCGGTATGCCGCTGGGGGGCTTCATCGCCCGGCCCGAGGTGATGGATCTTCTCACCGATCCGCCGCTTTCACACATGACCACTTTCGGCGGGCATCCGGTCTCCTGCGCGGCTGGGCTCGCCAGCCTCAACATTATCCTGCGGGATAAACTGGTTGAGCGTTCGGAAAGGCTCGGCGGGCAAATCCGAGAGCGCCTTTGGGAGATGAAAAAGAAAGACGATGTAATCGTGGACGTAAGGGGAAAAGGGCTGATGATCGGTCTCGAATTCCGCGATCCTGAGATCACCAAAGTGATCGTAAAACACGCCCAGGATCTTGGGGTCATCTTGAGTTATGGTGTCTATTCGGGCGGGACGGTCCGCATTTCGCCGCCCTTGACGATCAGCGATGAAGAGGTGGATGAGGGGCTTGGAATCATTGAAAAAGCCATCCGTCTCAGCGTATAACGCTGATTTATGAGGGAGACTGGGGCGCCCGTATGATCGAACTGGGAATCGAAATCATGCCGGAGATGCCGGTAGCGGAGGTGGTTGATACCATCCGCGCAGCGGAAGAGATCGGATATTCCTATTGCCTGCTAACGGACGAAGGGTTAATGCGTGAGGTTTATGCCGTTCTGACCGCAGCAGCGTTAAGAACTTCTCGGATTATGATCAGCCCAGTAACCAACGGCTACACAAGGCACCCGGCGTTGACAGCGGCCGGGACGGCAACGCTCAACGAAATCAGCGGCGGCAGGGCTTTTGTGACCCTGGTAGCTGGGGGTTCGATGGTATTGCAGCCTCTGGGCATCGAGCGCCAGTCTCCTCTCCAGGTCGTTAAAGAAACGATTCAGATCCTTCGCAGCCTTTGGAGCGGGGAAACCATCACCTGGCAGGGGGAAAAATACCGCCTGGATCGCGCCCGGTTGAACGCCCCTGCCGGGCAATTGCCCATCTGGGTTGCCGCGCGAGGTTCCGGGATGTTGTCGCTGGCTGGAAAAGAAGCGGATGGCGTGGTTCTGATGGGAAAATCCGACTTACCCGATGCGCTGTCAATTGTTGAGCAAAGCAGCGCCGGGCGCGCGGGTCAACCCAAACGGATTTATCTGGATCGAATCGCTTTCACGCCCGAGATGGTAAAAGAAGCCGCCGCGCTTTACGTCTATTCCATTCTGGACACTCCAGCAAGGATGCTGAATAATTTGGGGATTACAGAGGAAGAACGGAAGATCATTCAATCTGCTCTTGAGACCCAAGGAGAAGCAGCCGCCGCGCAGCTCATCACAGCCGAGATGATCCAAAAGTTTCAGGTTGCCGGAGAACCGGAGGAATGTAAGCAAATATTAGAGGACCTGATTTCCCGTCACCGGCTGGACATCTTTTTACTGGATATCGTTTCGGGGGGGCTAGACGCCAACATCCGCTTGATGCAGGATACTTATCACCTTATCCAGGCCGCGGCCTGAAAACCCCTATCTGGGGCAAAGCAGGGAGGCGAATTAACCAGATGAGAAAAAAGGCTAAACCTGGTTGGCCTCCAGATCAGGCGGAACCCAATCATTCACATCTTTGAGAACATCCGGGATGAGCATGGTTTGCGTCCGCTGCACCCCAGGCACATTCCCGATAACCTCATCCACGTAGGTGTACAGCGCCTGAACGTTCAACGCAACCACCTGGGCGGTGACATCTTTCATGCCCCCCGCCGAGTACGAGACGTATCGCACCAGATCCAGTTCGGCCAACCTTTTGGCAACCTTGATGGCGTGCCCAGCTTCGACTTCTACCCACACATCTGCAACCACCGGGAAGCCGATCGCGCCAGGATCTACGACCGCGCTGACCCGAATAACTTTTTCCTTGATTAACTTGCCAATCCGGTACCGCACGACCCTCTCGCTGACACCCTCGAGATGCCTGGCAATCTCTGTATTCGACATGCGTCCGTCTTTAAGGAGCAGCTTGATAATTTCACGATCTACAGGGTCGATTTTGTTGCTCATAGTCTGGTCTCCCTACCGTAATATTTCGACAGGAATTAAACCATTTACGCCGAAATAAGTCAATCGCTGAGGCCATCCATAAGACAGCGCCTTTCACAACAAACCACAGACCGGTAAGGTTAACGCTAATTCTTGAGCATTTTTCTACAACACTGCACCAGGCAAATATCCTTATGGATGCGCATACCCCACCTGGTTGGCCAGTCTCCAAGCTTGTTTTTGACATTCCTGCAATAATTCCGGTTCATCAACCGTTAATATTTTGCCGTCCTCCATCACCACCTTACCTGCGATCATCGTGGTTACAACGCTATCAGGCCCCGAAGAAAAAACCAGGCTACTAACAGGATCGAACACGGGGGTTGATTTTGGCCGCAGCGGGTCGAAAATGAACAGGTCTGCCTGCTTATTGACCTCGAGAGACCCCAGGTTATGTTCCTGTCCGATTGCTTTTGCCCCTCCAAGGGTTGCCATATCCAGAATCGCTTGCGCCCGTATGACGCCTGGGTTCTCATATCCTGCTTTGTGCAGAAGCCCGGCGCATTTCATCACCTCAATCATATCCTGGCTATTATTGCTCCCCGCGCCATCGGTCGCCAGGCTGATCGTTAAACCCGCCTTCTGAAAGTCTAGAATGGGAGCCCGACCAACACCTAAGTACATGTTGCTGACCGGATTATGCGAAATTTTCACATCCCTGCGGGCGAAGATTTCAATGTCTTCGGGCTGCATTTTTATGCAATGAACAGCAATCACATCCGGTCCCCAGAAGCCGATGGATTCAAGGAACGGCACCGAACGCATTCCATAATCGGTCATGTTGGCTTTGTCATCATCCTGGCTCTCATTGATGTGGAGGGTGATGGGCATATGATAGTCTGTTGCAAACTGGCGGATCAATTCAAATCCTTTACGGGTGATACCGAAAGGAAGCTCTGGCGCCAGCGCGAAACTCAGCAATTCGTCGCTGAGCTGGCGGCTGATGTCCTTCCATTCGGCGAGCGCTTCTACAACCGGCCTGAACTGGCAGGGAGAAAGGCCATGCTCTTCGCCGTTTTCCATTAACCCGATCCCCATCACGCCTCTTAGCCCAAGTTGTTTAAAGCTGCGCCCAATCTGCCTGTACAATTTAGAGCTCGGCATGGAATACATAAAATCCAGCACCGTCGTGGTGCCGCAATGGATTGCCTCCATCCCGCCCAGCAGGCCAGAAAGATAGGCTTGCTCTTCGCTCATGCCTGAGGCGCTGGGCGCAGAGATTGTATCAATCCATTCATACAAGGTTAATCCCTCTCCTAAACCTTTGATAAAGGTCTGGAAAAGATGGGTGTGGGTATTGATTAAGCCAGGAAAGACATATTTGCCGCCAGCATAGATGCGGCGATCAGCCTGAAAACGGCTGAGGACCACTCCAGCCGGTCCCACAGCAACGATCCGATTTCCTCGAATCGCCAGCGCGCCATTCACAATGATCTCGCGTTGTTTGTTTTGGGTGATAAGCGTTCCGCCGCTGATGATCAGATCGCAGTTTTGCAGAGCCATTGCAAGCCTCCAAAGCGTTTAATCGATAGCCTGACGTTCCTTAATAAATATCAGTTTCTCTATTTCTCTTCCTCAAGGATCTGCCGGGTGAAGAAAAAAGTGTTGTGGTGATAATTTATCGAAGCCACCCGACTTTGAGGATGATTATCAAAGGTGAAAGGAGAAGAATAGCCAGGGGAATAAGGTCCCCCAACAAAAATGGAACTATAAGTGATAAAAAATTCGTTCAAAAGCTTTTCTTTCATTAATAGCCACATCAAGGTAGGCGATTCGATCAAGATGTGGTCAAAACCGGCTTCCTTGATCTTTTGAAAGAAAGAAGCGAGATCTGTTTCGGCGCCCTGGCCTGTGACTACAACGGGGGTCTTCCCAGACTTTTGAAAAATATTTTCCTTGGTCACATTTTCGAGTTGATAAAAATTCTCACCGGCCTGGCGGGTGATGGTTTCGTAACCGCTGGGAGATGTAAAGACAAGGACTGGGATTTCATCCTGGTGAAACAGCAAATGATCGAAGGGAATATCCGTCCCATCTTTTGATGAGACGATCGTAAAAGGTTGGTTTTCTTTATCGCTTAAATGCTCAGCCCGCTCACGAATCAGCTCCTCATCGTATATCACGATCCATTCATTTGCTTCTGCCTTCATGGAACGCGTGCCGATCACGACTGCATCGCTGTAAGCTCGTAAAAAGTTCAGAATATAAAAATCTGCCAGCGCGCCATCCCGGTTGTAAGTGTTGGAGTGAACCAACATATCGCCATCCTGATTATCAGGATATGCCATCTTACCATCCATCGAAAGCGCGATTGAAGCAAAGAGGTAAGGATACCTGCAACCATGAGGAAAAATGATCTTGCCATAGGTTTCGGCTACTTTTGGTAAGAACTCAGTGGGTTTGCCTTTTTGATGGACAGAAGCAATTAATTCGTCATCCTTAAAACAGGGGGTACTGGTCACCTGGTTTCTGGGAAACTCCATTTTTGGAAATACCATCATCCAACTCCTAAAGACGCCATTGAGCCGTACCGCTCAGAGGCGGGTGGGACATTCATCCGGAAATTTTGAACAACAAGACAATTTAGATTAGAGCTTGATCCTATTACAGGTTATTTCATGACAAGACTCAGAAAATTTTTGAGGATGACTTCTCCGTTGACATCTTTTGGATCCCTGGCTCGATAGAATGGATCCGCGGCTTGATGATCGAGTTCGGGATGGAACTGAACGCCAAACTTGTTTTCATCTATTTTCTTCATGGCCTGGATCCTGGTTTTGCTGGTGGACATCAACAGCTCAAAACCTTCCGGCAACTCGGTCACATAGCAATAGTGATACAAAAAAGCGTAGACAGTCCCTTTAATGCCCTGAGTGAGGATCGAATCTTTCTCGATGGTGATATCCTGGAAAAACCGCTCTTCTTTGCCAAAATCTGCCCGCCTGACCCCAGCGCCATAGGCCATTGCCATTAACTGGTGGCCAGCACAGATGCCAAGTACGGGAACTTTTGCCTCTCGCATCAATTCGAACTCACCTTCAAAAATGTCAAAGTACAGCTCATCCCATTTGCTATTGGTTCCACCCGAAATTACCGCCTTGATTTCTGGATGGTTTTTAAGAAACTGGGCATCCACCTCGTTAAATTTCTTCACGACAAACGGCAATCCAGAGATTGATTGAGCTTTCCTGCCCAATTCTTTCATGTCCAGATCACCAAGATGAACATTATCCGTGTAGTTGTTGATGATCAAAATCATCGTAACGCGATCTCCTTTACAGACTTTGAGGTTTCGAATGAGATGAGTGGCTATTCAATCGCTTCTTTGTAAAGCGGATACCCCGCCCGAAACCAGACAGGGTATCCAAACGCTACCGGCCCCTATGCGGCCATTTCCGCTTCGGTAAGAACGCTAATATCGGAATATAGTTCTACTGCTTTCTTGCCTTTCATAAACCGGATCAATGCGGCCATAAAGCCAATGGACAGAACGGCACATACGAGCATGACCGCAAAAACGATCTTGTAACCCGCCGCCCCTGGATTGGCATCCAAAATATTCCCTGCGACGTTGTACATAAAGAAATCGGGGGTGTAGCAAATCATCATCATCACCCCAAGCGCGGTGCCGGTTACCGCTTTGGGAATTTTGGCATAATCGACCAATGCCCAGTAGAGCCCCCTAACCACATACAATGCTACCAGGAAGATCAACAGGCTGGCCATTGCCGGCAAAAGGTAAGCAGGACCGGTCGGCACGAGCAGGAGGCCAATAATCGTGAGTACCAGGAGAGCCTGCGACACAAGCATTCCTTTGTCAATTCCGGCTTTGTTGGTCAGCCAGCCGCCCAACACGACAATCAAGGGAGCTGCAAATTGCGTAAAACTGAAGAACCAGGCAGACTGAGCTTCCCCCATCTCAAAGACGTTCACCAGATAAGAAGTAACGTACCCTTGAACGGTGCTTGAAACATATACCAACAGAATGGTCAAGGCAATCAGCCAAATCGCCGGTTTTTTGAGCAGGGGTATCACCTTCGAGAGATCAACTTTTTCCCCCTCGCGCGCCACCATCTTGTTGTAATCAACACCTTTGAAGGCAAAGAACACAATGACGCTCATCACCAAACACTGAACCGAAATGGTAACCAATGCAGCCTTGAAACCGTTAACACCTTCTCCTGCGCGGGTAAAGAAATAAATGAAAATCGCATTGAAGACAAAATAAGATAACTTCCTACCGCCTTCAAGAGCGCCAAAACCCAAACTCTGCCCAAGGTTGTCGGAAACAAAGCGGGTGGCTTTGATTAAAGCCGGGAAATAGCAGCCGATTGATAACAACGCCATAAAGAACTGGATGACCAGGATCACATTGTAAGAGGGAATGGTTGAGTAATAAAACCCTAACAGGCCAACCCCAAGCAGTGAGAAGGAGATCAGCTTGGTAGGATTAAATTTGTCTGCAATGAACCCCCCGAACAAGTACGAAGGGATGGCCACCGCACCATACACTGTCATGATGTACGCCAATTTTGAATGATCAACATTCAAGGCAGTCTGCATCGGCACATACAATGTCCACAAAATATAGGGGATAGAAAAAACCACACTGCTAAACATCAGTGCCACAAGGCGCCCCCAGGCCTGGATTACGTTCTTTTTCATTATGGATCCTCCTGATAATTTTTATTGTCTTGCAGTAAGTTGTGATGATGCGCTTTCAACCATTAAATTGGCACCAGTATGAACTTCAACGATCTACTTGCTGTCCTTTTCTTAACAATGGGCATTTGAAGAATTGTGCACCTCCTCTTAATAAAATTATTAAATTATTACAATAACGTTAGGGGAAAAATAAGCGAAGTTACGCTATTTACAACTTGTATTATATATAATAATGCTAAAATGTCAATATAAATATAAAATAATGTCTAATTTAGACACAATAGACGCAACAAATGACACGCTGAGCTTGTCGGGTTTAAAAACAGGCAACACCGATCCATTTACTGAATCGGTGTTGCCTAAATTCATCTTTCTAATTCACTCATGACGCTTTTTCAGCCAGAAAAGTATTCCAAACCAGCGCCATGCCAGCATTTTAATTTTTGAACAGCGCAGACGCGCCCTTGACAATGCAAGTAAAATATCCGCTCAGACCACCCTCCATAAACCTAAACTTGCTGGAGCGCCTGATCCAGATCCCAGAGGATATCTTCGATATCTTCGAGGCCGATGCTCAGGCGGACGAAATCGGGGGTAACGCCAGCGCTGATTTGCTGTTCCTCGTTCAACTGGCTGTGCGTGGTGGTGGCAGGGTGAATTGCCAGGCTTTTGGCATCGCCGACATTTGCCAGGTGGCTGAATAGTTTCAGGCTCTCGATGAACTTCTTGCCAGCAGGCGCGCCGCCCTTGATGCCAAAACCGAGGATAGCGCCGGGGCCTTTTGGCAGGTATTTTTGAGCGGCGGTGTAATCCGGGCTGGTTTTCAAACCGGGGTATGCCACCCAGCTCACCCTGGGATGGCTTTGAAGGAATTCTGCCACCTTCTGGGCGTTCTGAACATGGCGCTCCATGCGCAGACTGAGGGTTTCAAGACCCTGGAGAAACAGGAAGGAGTTAAAAGGCGAGAGGCAACCGCCGAAATCGCGCAAGATCTGCACCCGGGCCTTGAGGATGAAGGCGGGAGCGCCCAGGTCGGCATAGACCAGGCCGTGATACGAATCGTCCGGCGTGTTGAAGTTTGGAAAGCGGGGATTGCCGGCCCATTGGAAGTTGCCGCCGTCAATGATCACGCCGCCGATCGAGGTGCCGTGGCCGCCGATGAACTTGGTGGCAGAATGGACGACAATGTTCGCGCCAAACTCAAAGGGGCGCGCCAGGTAAGGGGTGGCAAAGGTGTTGTCAATCATCAAGGGAATACCAAACTCCTGGCCGATGCGGGCAACCTCTTCGAAGGGGAAGACGTTGATCATGGGGTTTCCCAGCGTCTCGCCATAGAGGAGCTTGGTGTTTGGCCGGATGGCGCGGCGGAAGTTTTCTGGCTGGCGGGGGTCCACCAGCGTTACCTCAATGCCCAGCCGTGGGAAGGAGTAAGCGAACTGGTTGTACGTGCCGCCATAGAGCGTGGAGGCGGAAACGATGTGATCTCCAGCCCCGGCCAACGTAAAAATTGCCTGAGCCTGAGCGGCGTGACCTGAACTCACGGCAAGCGCGCCCACTCCGCCCTCAAGATCAGCCATGCGCTGTTCGAACACGTCACTGGTGGGGTTCATGATGCGGGTATAGATGTTCCCAAACTCTTTCAGGGCGAAGAGGTTGGCGGCGTGTTCCGTGCTGTTGAAAACATAGGATGTGGTCTGGTAGATTGGCACGGCGCGCGAGTTGGTGGTGGGGTCGGGTTTTTGGCCAGCGTGAAGCTGACGGGTGGTAAAACCGAAGGGGTGTTCAGATGTGTCAATGGCCATGATTGTAAGTTCCTTTGGCAAAAAGTTGGTATAGGGTACAAGCTTTAATAAAAGTCAGATATGTTTGCACCGACAAACCTGTACGGCTTGCGGCAGCGCATGGGCAAGGCGGGCAGTCATAGCTCAATCGGGGTAAAGTCCTTGAACTGGTTCAGATCATAGGGCGTTTCTTGATAGACGTAATAGTTGATCCAATTTGCAAAGAGGAGATGGGAATGACCGCGCCAGCGCACAATCGGCGGGCGGGCGGGATCGTTGTCTTCGAAATAGTTGACCGGAAGATCAATCGGCAGGCCGGCAGCCACATCCCGATCGTATTCTTTCTTCAAAGTCAATGGATCATATTCCGAGTGGCCGGTGACAAAAATCTGACGGCCATCTTGCGTTGCGACGATATACACCCCGGCTTCTTCCGATTCGGCCAGGATCTTGAGCTGAGGCACTTTTTCGATATCAGCCCGGCGGATTTCGGTGTGACGGGAATGGGGCGCGTAGAACACATCATCGAACCCCCGCAGCAGTTTGACATTTTTCTCCATCGCCCGATGAGGGAACACCCCAAATTTTTTGGCAGGCAGCGGATATTTGGGGATGCCAAACTGGTGGTAGAGCGCCGCCTGAGCGCCCCAACAAATGTAAAACAAGGAAAAAACATTCCGCAGCCCCCAGTCCATGATCTCTTGCAACTCCGGCCAGTAATCCACCTCCTCGAATGGCAGATGCTCCACCGGGGCGCCGGTGATGATCAGGGCATCAAATTTTTGGTCACGGATCTGCTCAAAGGTCTTGTAGAAGGTCAACAAATGCTCTTCGGGAGTGTTCTTGCTCTGGTGGGAATTCGTGCGCACCAGGGTGACCTCAACCTGCAGGGCGGTGTTGCCCAACAGGCGGAGGAGCTGGGTTTCGGTGGCTATTTTTGTGGGCATCAGGTTGAGGATCGCAATTTTGAGTGCGCGGATATCCTGATGGATGGCGCGGTCTTCGTCCATGACGAAGATGTTTTCTTGGGTCAAAACCTGTTTTGCGGGAAGCCGGTCCGGTATTTTTATGGGCATAGAAACCTCCTGAATAAATGCAGTGTTCGTTTGTTTCATAAAATTTTTTCGCTCGTTTTTCTCATTGTTCCGTTCTCTTCGAATAAAAACAAAAAAACTCAGGAGCAGTTTCCTGAGCGTTTTTCCTTCCTCAGGGATTGCTCCACAAAAATTGTTTTCGGGGGAGCAATACACCTGTCTACGGATTTACAATCTCATCGCCAGCGATGCGATCTCCGGGGTGTGATTGCTCCCCAACGCATGTCCATAGACATAAGCATCATGTTCTTCGGGTGAGATTGTGCGCACATACTGGTTATTCCTGTATCTTAGATGGGATTTATATGATATTTTTGGGGATTTGTCAAGCGATCTGGGAAAATTTTATTCTCGCTCTTCACGCCACACGAAGGGTAGCCATTTTAAATTTGGCAAAAGGAGAGCAAAAGATTCCCTGTCAAACAGCGGGGGCAGGCGCAATGTCATGGTACAATCCTGCCGCGCAAAGGAAGGCAATGTAATGAACGTGTATTTTTCCTGTTCTATCACGGGCGGCAGAGAAGACCAGCCCATCTACCAGGCATTGGTAGGGCGCCTGCTCGAACTGGGCCATCAGGTACCCACCGCGCTGTTGGCGCGCGCCGACGTGTTTGAGGCAGAGACCGTCATCAGCCCGGAAGAAGTATTCCGGCGCGACGATGCCTGGGTGCGAGGCTGCGACGCGTTAATCGCCGAGGTCAGCACCCCTTCGCACGGCGTCGGATATGAGATTGCCCTGGCGGTTTGCCTGGGGAAGCCGGTTTTTTGCTGCTACCAGGAAGGAAGGTCTGTTTCGAAAATGCTGCTGGGCAATCGCCATCCCCAATTCAAGATCGCGGCTTACAGGACGACCCAAGAAGCCTTAGACCTGGTGGATGATTTTCTCTCGAATCTGGAGTAATTGACAGGAATTCATCAGGTTTTTGAACCGGCTTGTCACAATGCAATGGAGAATTAAGTCATCCAGAAGCAATGACGTATAACGCTTTTCATTTTAAGAAGTTTCGTATATCATTCGAGATGGAGACATAAACTATTTCAGGACACCTCCTTAATGCTCATCGCTGTCTCCTCCTTTGGCGAAAGCTCCCGCCGGGTTTCACCTCACCGCCCCGGCGGGAGCTTGGTTTAACGCCAGGAAGGCGATGAAATATCTTTCGGGGTCAGGAGCTAACTCTGGAGCGGCAGGACGACGGTAAACGTCGTTCCTTTCTTTACAACCGAATCCACCCAAATTCTGCCGCCATGATTCTCGACAATGGAGCGGACGATGGAGAGGCCCAGCCCCGTACCGGCGACGGCATTTTCCACATTGCCTGCGCGATAAAACTTATCAAAGATATAGGGGAGGTCAGAGGCCGGTATGCCAACGCCGGTATCGGCCACCTGCAGGATGATCTGGTTTTGTTCGATGATCGAGCGGATGGTCACCGAACCATTTTTGGGGGTGTATTTGATGGCATTATCGAGAAGGTTATCAACCATCTGGCGCATCTGCACAGGGTTGGCTTGAATCGCCGGGATCTCTTTAGCCAAGTCGCTTACAAGCCGGATTTGCTTTTCCGCGATCTGCGGTTTGAAGCTCTCCAGCGACAACCGGATCAGCTGATCCAGATGGATGTTTTCTCGACGGCTGTCAAAGCCGGCCTCAATTCGCCCCAAGTTCAATAACTCATCCACCAGGCCGGTAATGCTTTGGGCGCTGTTGACCACCCGCTGGACAAAATCCTGCTGGGCCTCGTTGAGTGGCCCAACCCGGCCGAGCAGTTCGATATACCCCAAGATGGCCGTAAGAGGCGAGCGCAAATCATGCGAGACGGTGTTGACAAAATCGCTCTTGATGCGGTCCAATTTTTTGAGATGGGTGATGTCGTGAAAACTGACGACCTTCCCCACCTCCGGGATGGCAACCAGCCGGGCATCCCACACCCGGCCATCTGGAGAAGCCGTCTCGGCACGGTTTGACAGGCTCTCGCCCTGTTCGAACAGTTCTTTCAACTCCTGCTGCGCTAAGATAGCGCTAACCGGCCCCCCTGTCTTCCAATCGGCTGGCAGATTCAGGATAGAACGGGCAACGTCGTTCACCAGGGCAACGTTACCGCTCTTATCCACCAGCAGAACGCCATCCTGGATGCCTGCCAGCACGGTTTGAAACTTGTTCTTTTCCTGCTCTGTAACTGAATACAGGCGCGCATTTTCCAATGCGATGACGGCAAATTCGGCCAGCGCCTCCAGGAGTTTGAGATCCCGCTCCTTGAGGGGCGCGTTTTCCATCCGGTTGTCCACCCCGAGGGCACCCACCGGATGGTCGTGCAGGATCAGCGGGACATAAATCAGGCTATGAACCAGGTAGGCGGTCTTGATTTTTTGGGGCGATTTCTCGTTGACCAGGACCGGCTGGCTGGTGTGGATGACGGAACTGATGGTCGAATCTTTGACCGGCAGCCGGAAGGTGCGCACAAAATCTTCCTGAAAGTTATGCGCCGCCCGCATGTACAGCTCTCCCGTGGCCTCATCCAGCAAGAGCAAACTGCCTTCTTCTGCGCCGGTTAGATTCACAGCGGCATTGACAATTGCCGAAAAAACCTCATCCAGGTTGAGCGAGGCGGTCACAGAGCGCCCCAGCTCCGTGAGAGTTTCGAGTTCACCCACCCGGCGGCGAAGGCTTTCGGTCATTTTTTTTGATTCGGATTTCAGCCACTGCTGGCGCTGCTGGCCACGCTTAAGGCAGCGCTCGATCGCTTCGGTCAATTCATCGGTGCGCAAAGGAAATGTGAGGTAATCTGCGATCCCCAGCCGCATGGCGCGCTTGAGCAAATCGGGGGAATCGTGTTCGACAAACAAGATAACCGGCGAGGCGGGGTAGAGAGAAATCAGCTCCGCCGCCAGGTCCAACCCGCTTTTACCTTTGACTTTTTCTCCGACGATGATGAGCGTGGGGATCTCATCATTGATGGCTTTACGCAAGTCCTCCAAGCTTTCGCGCATGATGAGATCGCGCCGGTCTTTGGTCAACATGCGCTGGAGCAGGAGACGAATCTGCGCGTCAGAGTGCGCGATGAGGTAGATTTCTTTATCTGAAGCTGGCGTCATTCATGCCATCCAACGACTACGGTTTGACGAGCGGCAAGGTAAAGGAAATACTGGCGCCTTCGCTTGTATCGCTTTCCACCCATATCCTTCCCTTATACCTGACGACGATTTCTTTTACCAGCGGCAGGCTGACGCCCAGCCCGCCAAATCGAACCGCTTTCCGATCCGGAGCAGCGCGTCCAGAAAAGATTTCAGCGGCCTCTTTTGGATCCAAGGCGTCGCCCGTATTCTCAACCGTAACCCTGGCCGCCCCCTCCGGCAAACGCCGAAGCGTCACGGTGATCCGCCCGGCAGGGTGGCAGGTACGGATGGCGTAGCTCAACAATCCTCCCAGGGCATGCGCGATATGCCCGGATTCGGCCTGGACCGCAACCGGCTCCGATGGGAGATCGACAACCAGGGTCGCGCTATTCTGCTGCGCATAGTGCTGAAAGTAAACCACTTGCTGGCGGATGAGATCATTCAAATCAAACCCGGCGCCGTTCGAGACCCCCTCGCTTG
>Ga0067045_1028094_pt1 | contig 43446 bp, 36 predicted proteins | sample TerdegcTABiofilm_FD_59184 | JGI IMG/M metagenome (GOLD analysis project Ga0067045, IMG submission 59184) | Combined Assembly of (Gp0054472, Gp0054536) Wastewater bioreactor microbial communities from Singapore -Terephthalate degrading... | reverse complement strand
CTAAATATATTATTATTTAATGTCATCATTAAACAAATTAATAATAATGTTTTCCCCATCTATTATGTTGTAGCAAAAAAAAAAAAAAACTTTGTCAAGAGGGTGTATGATTTGGCGCATGTATAATAAAGTTTCTAAACTTATGATAGCAATATCTTATAACAAGACTAAATACTAAAAATATTATTCGTTACCATTAAGCTTGATAAATTTATTTCTGAGTTTAGTAAACCACTTTTAGAGACGATCGTTCGTATGAGTGGTCAAGTGGAAATCACCTTGGGACGACTTAATAAATTTCATTGTGTAGTATAATTAAATCTATTATATATTTATTTTGTACTTACCGGCGAAAAGTGTTACGGCTCCCGATGTTTCAAGCTCGAAAAGATAATTAAAAAGCTCGGAAATTTCAATATTTAGAGCTGCGGAGATTTCGTCGACCGTAGCCTCTTTTTTGGTTTTCAAAAATTCATATACGATATTCCCTTTAGGGCTTAGATTTATTTCTTTTTCCTCGTTTTTATAAAGTTTTTTCAAATCTATATCGAAAAGCTCGCTTGATGGTATTAGCTCTATTATATCCTTTGCGTTTCTTACAAGATACGCTCCTTCCTTTATCAACGAATTCGGCCCGTTTGAAAAACGAGAATCCACGCTTCCAGGCAGTGCCATAACCTCTCTTCCCTGCTCTACGGCGTATCTTGCGGTAATCAAAGCTCCCGAGTTAAAATCGCCCTCTATAACCAGAGTGGCGAAAGAAAGAGCGGAGATTATCCTGTTTCTTCTCGGAAAATTGTTTTTTAGAGGTTTTGAAAAAAGAGGATATTCGCTTATAACGGCTCCCCGGTTAGAAGATATAATTTCCGCAAGCTCCTTGTTTTCCGGGGGGTATATATTATTTAATCCGCTTCCTATTACCGCAATAGTTACACCTTTAGCTTTTATTGCGGCTTTATGGGCCACGGTATCTATGCCGCGAGCAAGCCCGCTTACCACTCTTAAACCGATTCTCGCAAGGTCGTAAGATATCTTCGCGGTATTTTTGGCGCCGTAGTCGGTGGGGTGTCTGGTCCCGACTATGGAAACCGAAGGCATATCTTTAATCTCGCCCATAACATACAGGACTATGGGAGGATTATTTATATTTTTTAAAATTTGAGGGTAATCGGGATCTAAATATGCGATTATTTTAATATTTCTTTTTTCGCATTCCTCAATCTCTTTATCCGAATCAAAGTTTTTCGCCATATCTATAAACTTATTAAATCTTTCGGCCAGAAGCTCCGCTTCCAAAAGTATCTCTTTGTTATTTTCAAAAAGCAAAGACGGTTTTTTGTATTTTTCAAGCAGATCTATTACCCAATCGGTATTGGAGTAGTTAAGGGCATAGTTAAGTTTTAATATAAATTTTTTTTCTTTCAGTTCCATAATTTTATCTTCATCTTGTTTTCTATAGGCATGGTATTTTTAATTATTAAGCATTTATTTCCCTCGCTTTTTAAAATCTCGCATTCCCCCGCTTTATCCGCAACGATGGTATCTTCTTTTTCTTCTACGGTATTATAGATTAAAGCTTTTTTAAAATCGGTTTTCAAATCTTTACAATTCAATTTAACCATATCGCCTTTAGTAAATAATTTTTTGTTCCCGTCGGTTATAACTTCCCCGTCGAAAAAATCTTTATTTACTTCTATTCTATCCTGAGATATGTTAAATGAAACCATGGAGCGCGGAAAATCTTCACTTAAAACTTCTTTCTTTTTTAATTTATAATTTATTCGGTTAAAATCCGGGGCTTCCTTTTCAGATTTATCTTTAATAAGATTTTCGTTTTTTTTCATATCCTCGTTATAATCGGTTAAATTATTAGACGATATTTGAGGGAATTTATGAGCCAGATAATCTTCCGATTTCGTTTCCGATTTGTCAATAGGTATATCGAGAACCGTTCCTTCATAAATAAAATCCGGATTCTTTATTTTATCGGAATTGGCTTGGTATATGATATTCCACTTAGACGGGTCTTTATAATATTTAAAAGCTATTTTATACAAATAATCCCCTTTTTTTACTTTATACTTTTCTATGTTCGACTCGGAATAAACATGCCCCGCCGTTTCAAAAATCAAAAAGACAAAGATTAATTTAATCATATCCGAAACTCCCGTCTATGGCGATATTTTTATCAAGCGTCCTATAATGAAGAGCCTCCGCCATATGTTCTTTTTTTATATTTTCCGAGCCCTCAAGGTCGGCTATGGTTCTTGCAATCTTCATAATTTTATCTACGCTTCTTGCGGAGTATCCCATCTTATCCATCGCTTTTTCAATCATCGAATAAGACTCCGAATCGGTTTTACAGTATTTCTTTATTTCGGAAGAACTCATTGAAGAATTAAACCTGAATCTTTCAAACCTTTTAAACTGAATGGAAATAGCTCTCTCGACTCTTTCATAAACCGCCGAGGATGTTTTATCGGAAGATTTGTTATCAGACCATTCGTTAAATTTAACCGGAACGACTTCTATATGAATGTCTATTCTATCCATAATGGGACCGGAAAGTTTTGCTCTATATTTTTTTATTTGTATCGGAGTGCAAAGGCAGTTTTTTACGGGATGGCCGAAGTAGCCGCAGGGACAGGGGTTTGCGCTTGCGACAAGCAGAAATTTGGCGGGATAACATACCGAATCTCTTACCCTTGAAACTGTTATCTTACCGGATTCCATAGGCTCTCTCAAAGCTTCTATCGCGGCTCTTGAAAACTCCGGAAACTCGTCTAAAAAAAGAATCCCGTTATGAGCTAAAGATATCTCTCCAGGCTTCGGATTTGTCCCCCCTCCTATCAAAGCCACGTCGGATATGGTATGATGAGGCTCTCTGAAAGGCCTCTGAGTTATAAGCTCTCCTCTGTTTAATCCGGCAACGGAATATATTTTTGTCGTTTCAAGAATCTCGCTATCATTCATTGGCGGCATTATTGTGGAGATTCTTTTACTGAGCATGCTTTTGCCGCTTCCCGGGGGTCCTATCATTATTATGTTATGAAAACCGGCCGCGGCTATCTCTATGGCGCGCTTTGCGAAGTTTTGGCCTTTGACATCGGATAAATCCAGATGTTCTTTTGCGGGGTTTTCTTTTTTAAAATTATCCGGCTCAGGTCTTGAAAGAGATATTTCTCCTTTTAAATAATAAACGAGATTTTTAAGGTTATTAACCGTATAAAAATTTACTCCGCTCAAAAAAGCCTCTTTTTCGTTTCCCAATGGTATAATAACGGTTTTATCTTCATCCTTTTCCTTAACGGATATCAACATAGGCAAAACCCCCACGACAGGTTTTATGGTTCCGTCAAGAGCAAGTTCGCCTATGAATAACTTATCAGATATGTTTATATTATCCGCCATGGCGGAGTCCGATGCCAGAATTATAGCAAGCGCTATCGGAAGGTCGTAATGAGTTCCGGTTTTTTTTATGTCCGACGGCGAGAGGTTTACAACTATTTTTTTTGAGGGAAGATTGAAACCGGAATTTTTTATCGCGCTTAAAACCCTGTCTCTGGATTCCTTAACATTGGTATCGGGAAGACCCACGATGTTGAAGCTCGGAAGCCCGTTGCTTACGTCCGCCTCGACATTTACAAAAAAACCGTCTATTCCCTTAAATCCCAAAGAAACTACTTTAGAAAGCATCTAAACACCCGACACTTATTTTTTAAGTTTATTTATTTTTTTAACCTGCAGATATCTCCCGCCTTCGGTGTTTGCTCCATTTTAACGGCTTTGGCTATGGAACAATCGCCCGAGTCTCCGCAGTATCTTATAACCTCAAAATCTCCCAGATACTCTTCTCTATATCCTATTATCAAGTTGCTCTTTGGGTCTCTTATTTCTTTTCCCTGTTTAAAACATGAAAGTTTAAGACCGTTGTTTATATTGGAGTTGGAGCCCGCGTTTAAATAAATTTCATCGCCGTAAGCGTCGGCTATCGTGGCGGACCACGGTTTTTTATTCAATTGATTGGCTATGTTATCTACAAATTTAACTATGGCGGCTCTCAAAGCTTCTCCCTCGAGAGTTTCGTCATATCCCCCTTTTGTTCCCATTCCTAAGAAACTCGCTTTTTTTGATTTGGTAATACCTTTCCCGGAATCGGCAAGTATGACCTGGCCGGTCTGGACATCCACCACCCTTATATCCACATTAACCTCGGCGACCTGTTGTTTTGACTGGGTTATAAGATAATCCGAGCCCTCTTTTTTTACCCCGAACTCCGTCACGGCTCCTATAACTATAGCCTCAAGCCCCAATATCTGACCCAATTTGACGGCGGTCATAGGATCGATTGTTCCCTGTTGTTGAAGTTTTTGCTCGGCCATTATTTTTTCAAGCCTGTCCCTTTCCACTACTATAAATTTTTCGGATTTTACAAGTTCGGTAATAAGGATGTCGCTTGCGGCCTGACCCAATCTTTTTTGACCGTATGCCGTTTTGTTTTCAAATTCGACGACTCCTATTCTTCTCTTCGGCCCTATATATTTGGCATCCACTTTTTCGGTCTCTTTTACCGTTGTGGTATGGTCCATTTTTATCGATTTGGAAGGAGCGCATGAAACGACCGCCAAACCGAAAACAATCGCGATAATTTTTTTCATCTTTCCTCCTAAGGTATCTTATTTAAAATTTTACTTACCGCATCTTTAGCTTCTTTATACAAAGGTCTTTTTACAATATTTTGAACAAGTTTCAAAGCGTTATATTCTATAAAAGCCTTCTTGGCTTCGTCGCTTTTTAGAAAAACTTTAAAATCTCCCCCGGTTCCTTTCTCTTCAAAAACCGTTTCTTCAGTTCCCCCTTTAACTATTTTAACATTTATCTCGACGGTTTTTTTTACTACATATCCCAAATTTTGTAGTTTAAAATCTTCTATTGTTCCGTATAACAAATAATCCGCGGTTAAAAGTTCGGAAATTTCTTTTGGCGTTACGGAATTAAGCTGTCCCCCGTCGGTTATCCCTACGCTTTTGAGCTTTTCGTCGGTAATCTCGTTTTTTATAACCTGCCACCCCTTTTTTTCAAGTCCCGAAGTTATCATATCTCTTATCATGGTCTCGGCGGTTATATCGTTTGAAAGATTATCGAAAGGCAAAACGGCTATTGAACCTCTCGAGCTAAGAGAAGAATATTTATTATCCTGTTTTTTCACGTTAAGCGAAGAGCAAGAAACCAAAAGAAAAGAGAAAAACAATATTTTTTTCATATTACAATATGTTTAATCCCGTATTTGAGAAATAAAACAAAGCCGAATTGTTTTCTTCGTCTATGCTATCTATCGAAAGGTTTTTAACGTCTTTTAAAAATAAACTTACAAGCTCCTGTAATGTCCTTGAGTCTTTTTTATATATTTTAATCGATAAAAACTCCGAATTTAAAGAATCTACCGAAAATTTCAAATTATTTTGTTTTAAAACCGAAACGATGCCGGAAAGATAAGAGTACTTTTGATATCCGTATATTTTAAAAGTATAATGCTTAATATTAAAAACATCTTTTTTTTGGTAAAGTTTCGAGTTTAAATCTTCGGCCAATTTTTTAACGGCATCTTCAAAAGAGAGCTGAGATATTGCCGAAGTTTTAAATTCGGCCAACTGAGCTCCGGTATAAGAATTTATAATATTGGCGGTAAAACTTGAAAAATAAACCGACGAAACGGCGGTTTTAATCTCGGAATTAATCAAATATGAATCCAATATAAAATCGTATTTGGAAGAATCGTACGTTTCACCCTTTATTTTAAAATCCAGATTGGCAAAATCGAGTTTTAAACTATCTTTAAACTCATAAATATCTTTATCGGCTAAAAAAAGAATATCGGGAAGAGCTTTAGAGAAAGCTTGTTTTTCCTTCAACTCCGAAATCAATTTTTCGGAGTTAATAATAAATTTATACGAAACGGTGTCGGCATCTTTTGTTTTTTTTAAAACTTTCGGTTTAAAAGAGTTTATATAGTAAAAACACTTTCCATCCTTATCTTCAAGAAAAAATTTAGAGCTATCTTTATTTGAAAGCAAATCTATCAATAAGGCATAAGTGTCCGAACATGCTTTTTTTATATGGAGATCGGAACGAATCTCTCCTTTTTTAACGACTGTCTCGTAATCGAATTTTATATCGGAAAAAGAATCGTTTTTTTTGCTCATATAAGAACATCCCGATATAAACAATATCGAACAAAAAATTATTTTTTTCATTTGTTTGCCGCTCCCACTTTCAAATGTTTTTCGGATATTTCTCTCGCAAGAGTATCTATGAGTTTATAAGCATCGTCGTTCGGCATTCCCTTTATACCGACCTGGCCTATAAGTTCCGCTTTTGAATTTGAAAGCACTCCGGATAAAAACTCTACGGTTTTACCCCCCCATCCGTATGAAAACATAACGGCTAAGTTTTTCGTTCTCGGCCTTAAAAGAGAAAAAAGATAAGCGGCATATATCGCTTTCGGATGAGGCCCGCCGAGCACCGTAGGTGTGGCTATTACAACCGTTTTAGAGTCCACAAGACTCATAGCCACTCTCCCCAAATCCGCGTCTTCCAGATTAAGTTTTTCCACCATAACTCCGTAATCGTTTAATTTGCTTATAAGCCTGTCCACCATCATATAAGTGGAGTTATGCATGGAAACGTAAAGAACAGAAACTTTATTTTCAAGCTCCCCGAAACTCCATTTTTTATAACAATCTATAGGGAAATTTACATTGTTATGTATCGGGCCATGGCTCGGACATATGGTTTTTATTTCAAATTTGGAAATCTTTTCAAGATTAGATTTTATATTCGCCGAAAAAGGCATCATAATCTCGGCGTAATATCTTTTCATAGGTTCATAAACCATTTCCGGCGTAGAATAAACCTCGTCGGTAGCCAGATGAGAGCCGAAGAAATCGCATGGGAATAAAATTCTGTCTTCGTGCAAATATGTAGCGAATGTTTCCGGCCAATGAACCCAGGGGATAAAAACAAACTCCAGAGTTTTTCCTCCTATATCCATTTTCTCGCCGTCTTTTATCAAAACGATTCTCTCGTCTTTTATATGAAGATGAGTTTTCAAAAGATCAGCGCATTTTTCGTTAGTCAAAACCTTGCATTGAGGATATTTATCCAAAACAACGGGGATAAGACCGCTATGATCTTGCTCGGCGTGATGAGCCACCACAAAATCTATCTTATTTATCTCTTTCAGATAATCTAAGAATAAATCCCTTTTTTCAGGGTCGGCGGTATCCAACAAAACCGTATATTTGGTTCCAATTACCAGATAGGAATTATAGCTTGTGCCGTCCGGAAGAGGAATTAGCGCATCGAAAAGTTTTCTGTTGAAATGATTTACTCTGAGCGAATACACCCCGTTAGATATTTCTACCATCTTCATAATCCCTCCTAAATATATGATAGCATTTTTAAAATGAGGATTTGGTGGCGAAACTTTTCCAATCCAGGGAGTGAAAAACCCCGTTTTCTTGCTCTATTCTTTTCAAAAAATCAAAATCCAGAGACCCCGAATTTAAATCGTTTATGATCTTTAGCGCGTTTTCGTAATGGGTCTTTAACCTAAATATCGCGTAATCCTTATGGGTATCGTAGTTTATAAGAACGGCCCAGTCGCTCGATTGCATCAAAAGAATTTCTCTGGTGAGTTGTTTCAAAGCTTTATCCACGTCCGCGGAAATAGAGGAGTTTATAAATCTGTTAACGGTTCTTATGTATTTTCTGGTAATTTCATAAAGATAAGGATAAATAAAATCGTTTTTATCGTTCAGCCATTTATCAAAAAAGCCGTTATCGCTCCAGCTGGATATTGAAGGTCTTAATATGTATGGGGAAGAATTATTCGAAATATATTCGGAAGGGGTATACATCTGAACCGGATATCTTTGAGCCCTTATATTTCTAAAAAACGATTCCAAAAACGCCACACCCTCAAACCACCTGTGGCCGAAAAGTTCCATATTAAAACAGCTTACCGAAACGGGATCTCCCTGATAATTTTCAAATCTTTTAATCATATCTTCTATAAAATCTTTACTATCGGTATCAGCTTGATTAAATGCGGGCTCTATTTCATAGACTTCCTTATCCTTAAGAGGTTTATTGATATCTGTTATCTTATGATACTTAATTCCGGTAGGTATCCTTTGATCCGAAAGAGTAAATTTTTTTAGATAATCTATATCTCTCTCGTAACCTATATCTCTGTAAAAATCCCTGTACAAAGGATTTGAAAGATAAGAACTTCCTCCGAATATCCTTTCGGATGTCAGATAATCGAGCACAAAAAATGTTATTCCGTTATCCGTTTTATATGAGTTATAAGGAGAATTCTTTGTTTTATCTACCGCGTTATCGTCTACAAAAAAATATTTTATCGAATTTTTTTTAAGATACGGCTCTACCCGGCTGTCGTAAGCGCATTCGCTTAAAAAAATACCGTTAAGATCCTTTGAAAATCTTTCTTTATAATCGTTCGACGCTAAAGTTATCTGAGCGTCCATAGTCTCTCTGTTTAAAGTTAAAGGTATTATGGGATAAGTGGCCGGGGTGGTAATAACTTCGATTAAACCTTGATTTTGATATAGTTTAAAAGGAGTTATCAAATCTCCGCTGTATTTGTTTAAAAATTCCAGAGCCTCCAGATATTTTTTATGATAAAAATCCAAAAGAGCTACAATTCTCTCGTCTTCGTTTATTTCCGTTTCCGATTCTATGAGTTTCAGTCTAAGCTCTATATACCTTTTTAATTTTTTTTCCAAGATCTCGTTTTCCATCATAGAACAAAGCGTAGGAGACAGGGAAACGGTAAGCTTCGGATTTATCCCGTCGTTTGAAAGCCTTTCTATCATTCTAAGAATCGGTATATAAGACTCTACGACATTTTCGAAATACCAATTCTCTTCTATATAATTGGAATTTATATGGTTTATGTATGGAAGATGAGCGTGAAGAATAAAAATATGATTTATTTTTGAGCTCATTATATTCTCGTATATTCTTTCTTTATTTCCTTTTCGTAAGATATATTTATCTCGTTTGAAACCGAAATCTTTTCCTTGCCGTTAGAGTTTTCCGCGTAGAGTTCCACCGTAATAGAATTTACGAATTTAGGAAGCGATATGTAAAACTTGGCTCTCGCCCACTCGCAAGGTACATCCGCGACTATGTTTTTATTTTCGTCCAGAACCCTGAATATTATGTTTTTTAAATAATAACCTTTTTCAAATTGAGAAATCTTAAAATCCGAAAACTTCCAGAAAACGAAAACCTCCCAAGAATTTTTGGGAAGAACAAGGCAGTAGTTCTCGTCGAGTATGGATCTGGTCGTCAAATTAAAACTCATATTTATAATTTAACAAAAAAAGAGAGAAATAATCAAACGAGTTTGGACAATCTTTTTTTAAAATCCGGGTCTAATTCCGCTTCGAAAGAAACTTTTTTGTTTTTGGAAGGATGGAGAAAAGAAATTTTATGGGAATGAAGCATCAATCTGTCGTAATTTGTTTTTGAATATATCCTATCTCCTATTATGGGATGGTTTATAAAAGAAAGATGAACTCTTATTTGATTGGTCCTTCCGGTTTTCGGGAATATGTCTAAATAAGTGTTTTGCTTTCCTTTTTTTATAACTTTAATCTCGGTCACGGCGTCTCGCCCGTATTCCATAACCTCCAATTTTTTCGAGCCGGAAAACCTTCCTATCGGAGCGTCTATGGTAAGTTCTTCTTTTTGAAAAACTCCCAAAGAAACCGCTTTGTAATTTTTAAAAACCTCTCTTTTTGAAAATTGCTCTATAAGTTTTTTTTGAGCCGAAACGTTTTTAGCTATAACCATAACCCCGCTGGTATCAGCGTCTAATCTGTGAACAAGGCCCAACCTGTCGAGTTTTTCCATATCTTTTGAAAATTTTTGGGAGTACAAAAGCCACACCAAGCTGTCTTTTGAAAAATTAAGAGCGGACAAATCCGAGTTCCAGTTGTCGTCCGTAGGATGAACCAGAAGGCCGAAAGGCTTGTTTAAAACAAGTATATCCTCGTCTTCATAAATCTTTATATCGGCCAATAAAATATCTTTTTTATTTTCGGCTTCCTTCGCTATCTCCACGATATCTCCTTCGGACAAAACAAAAGAAGGTTTTACTCTTTTGGAGTTTACAGAAATATTTCCAGACAAAATAAGCTTTTTGATAAATTCGCGAGAATAGGGCAACAAAGTTTTCAAAAAAAGATCTATTCTATCCCCCCCGCCTTTATACTCTATTTTTTGTTTTTCCATACGTAAAACCTTAAAAAAATAAAAGAAAATATTATTACCAAAATCGATATGAGTTGCGCCTGAGAAAAATAACCGAGCCAATAACCGCCTCTATTATCACCCCTAAAAAACTCGACTATAAATCTTAAAAAAGAATAGGATATAAAATACCCGAATATAAGGCTCCCTTCTTTTAAATTTTTATTTTTCGACAATCTATTTAAAAATAAAAAAATCATAAAATTGCCGATAGACTCGTATAATTGTGTCGGATGTATTTTATGCCCTATTAGAGACACATCAACTTCGCAATAAGGACTCGTAAATACGACTCCCAAAAAGGAATTCGTTTCTCTGCCGTGACAACACCCCGCAAAAAAACAACCCAATCTTCCTATCGAATGAGCAAGAGGAATAGCCGGAGCGAAAAAGTCGGCCAATTTGAAAAAATTAATTTTATTCTTTTGCGAATAATAATAAACAAAAATAGAAGCGGATATAAAACCGCCGTAGAAAACGAAACCGGCCCTTAAATTAGTTAATGTAAATATATTTATAAATCTTTCGTAAAAATTATTTCCGAAATCGTTATAAAAAGTAAATATATATAAAATCTTTGCCCCTATAAAACCCCACAAAACGATATAAAACATAATATCCGAAATTTTGCTTTTGTCAAAACCCGCATCTTTTCCTCTTTTAACCAGATAAAGATAAGAAACTAAATAGGCCGAGGCTATCATAACTCCGTACATCGGAATTTTTACAAACCCTAAATCAATAAACGGATGCATTTATAAATTCCTTAAGTTCTTTAAAATCGTTTAATTCTTTAAACGGATAGTTTTCTTTTTTTAAAATCTCTTTAAGTCTCAAAGCGGCAAAAGCGATATCCGCTTTTTTAGCGGCTTTATAATCGTTAACGGCATCCCCGCAAAAAATCGTTTTATATCCCAAATTCTTATAATAATCGACTCTATAAGCCTTAAAATCGGAAAGGGTGTCGGAGCCCAAAAAATCGAAAGAAATTTTCCCGTCGTTAAATTTGCCGTAAAAACCTTTTAAATCTATACCGTATATCGAAAAAACTTCTTCTATGTAAAGATCCACTCCGCCGCTAACGACCTCTACCGGCATATTATGTTTTTTCAAAGATTCGACCGCCTCTTTAAAACCCTCTCTTATCTTTATATTTTCTCTCACCGCTTTTTTTACGTCTTCTTTTTTTATCTTATTAATTCTGGAAAAATATGTTTTCATCCATTCTTCTATTTTTATTCCGAGCCGATAAGAATCTTCAATTTCTTCCAAAGTGGCCAATTTGAAATAAAGAAGAAGGAAATCTCCGACATCTCTTGTCGTTATAGTTCCGTCAAAATCTGTTACAAGAGCTATTTTCATAAAACTATGGATAAAAACTCGTCTCTAAAAGAAGCCGTTTTTAAAAATATGTTATTTTCTTTTTCCTCGCCTATTGTGGTTTTAAAACCGTTGTAATCGTGCCCCGGCCAGACCACCATATCGTTTGAAAGCGAGGATAGCTTTAATAAGCTTTTTCGCATTTCCTCCGGATCGGATTTTGGAAGGTCCACCCTTCCGCAGGCCTTACAAAAAAGAGTATCTCCGGTAAATATATTATTTTCATAAAGATAGCATACGCTGCCGGGGGTATGTCCCGGGGTCGACAAAACTTTTATTCTTATCCCGTCGATATTCAGCTCTTTTCCGTCGGACGGCGATTTAAAATCGTATTTAAAATCCACAAATTCCGCGTCTTCATTCGACAAATATATATCTACGCCGTATTCTTTAGCCAACTTATCTATATCGTTCGAATGGTCGAAATGTCCGTGAGTAAGCAAAACCGCTGATAACTTTTTCGAAGTTTTTAAAGAGTACTCCTTTATCTTCTCAAATCCCCACGAAGGGTCTATTACCACAAAAGAAGCGCGAGCCGGAATAATATAAAGAAAATTATCCATTTTTCCGACTTTTATCTGTATTATCTCGATCATTTGTTACCGGGAGGTTCGAATCTATATTCTATCTCGTCGTCTTTTTTAAAACCCAATCTCACCCTCGCGTTATATTCGACAAATTCGTTGGAGTCGCCGTGTTTTATTTTCGTTTTTAACAATTCGTTCTCTTTTTCAAGTTTGGCTTTATATTTATTAAGCTTGTATATATGATAATAATTGGATACTACGGAATATATGCCGCCGATCCAAAAAACAAAGCCCAGGATAAATATTAAAAAATACTTTGTCCCGGGCTTTAATTTTTTAAACTTCATTATTTGACTTTAAAGGCGATATCGCCCGAGTATTTGGATTTTTTACCCAGCTCTTCTTCTATTCTTATAAGTTGATTGTATTTTGAAAGCCTTTCGCTTCTGCAAGGAGCGCCGGTTTTAATGGCTCCGGCGTTAACCGCAACCGCAAGATCGGCTATAAAATTATCCTCGGTCTCTCCCGATCTGTGAGATATAACCGTAGAATATCCGTTCTTTTTAGCCATATTAATTACTTCTATCGTTTCTGTTAAGCTTCCTATCTGGTTTAGTTTTATAAGTATGGCGTTGGCCACATCCTCGGTTATTCCTTTTTCGAATATTATGGGATTGGTAACGAATATATCGTCGCCTATTATTCTCAATTTTTTACCCATCATTTTTGTAAAATTCTGCCATCCTTCCCAATCGTATTCGGCCAGAGGATCCTCGTAAGATATTATCGGGAAATATTTTCTCCACTCTTCATATTTCGCTGAAAGTTCTTTTGAACTCATAGTGGAACCTTCAAATATATATTTTCCGTCCTTATAAAATTCGCTTGCCGCTGAATCTATTCCTATTTTTATTTCTTTCTGGCTATATCCGGCTTTCGAAACCGCTTCCATAATGGTTTCCAAAACGGCTTCGTGAGTAAATATCTTCGGGGCAAATCCGCCCTCATCTCCTACGGAAACCGTATAACCTTTGGAGGCGAGTATTTTTTTAAGACTATGATAAACTTCGCTCGCCATCCTTATGGCGTCTTTAAAGCTTTGGGCCCCTACCGGTACTATCATAAACTCCTGAACGCTTAATCCGCTATCGGCATGTTTACCGCCGTTTATTATATTTAACATCGGAGTCGGTATTAGATAATCTTTTTCCTTAAGCCCGTAGGTTTTTCTAATATAAGCGTAGAGCGGCATCTTAGTCGCCAAAGCGCAGGCTCTGGCTACGGCCATAGAAACCGAAAGTATGGCGTTAGCTCCCAACTTGGATTTATTCTGAGTGCCGTCTAAATCTATCATAATCTTATCGATTTTCTGCTGTTCGGTAGCTTTTATTCCGACAAGAGCTTTGGATATTGTGGTATTTACATTATTTATCGCCTTTAAAACCCCTTTCCCGCCGTATCTTTTATCCCCGTCTCTTAACTCTAAAGCCTCGTTGCTTCCCGTAGAAGCGCCGCTTGGAACCGCGGCTCTTCCGAATGAACCGTCTGAAAGATAAACATCGGTTTCCACGGTAGGAAAGCCCCTTGAATCGAGTATTTCTCTGGAAAAAATCTTTTTAATTTTAATGTCCATAAAAAAAACCTCCTGTATATATAAATTATATCATTTTAAAAAACTATTTTCCGTTTACTATATTTTTCCCTTCTTCTATTAGTTTATTTAATAGAGATTGTTCGTTTGCCTCGGCATATATTCTAACGACCGGCTCTGTTCCGCTCGGCCTTAAACCTAACCAGGCTCCGTTTTTAAGAATAAACTTAAACCCGTCGGTATGGTCTATTCTCCAAACGGCGTTATTCCCTATTTTAAGCGGAGGATTGTTTTTAAGCCTTTCTACTATCTTTCCCATATCCATATCCTCGCTTATCTTGAAGTTAATTCTCGCGTTGTAAAATTTACCGAACATCTTTTCCGCTTTTTCTATTATCTTATCTATTCCGCTTCTATCGTAACAAATCATTTCGGTTACCAAAAGACAAGCGAGTATTCCGTCTTTCTCCGGAACATGTCCCGTTATGCTGAGTCCCCCGGACTCCTCTCCCCCTATCAGATAAGCCCCCGTTTTTAACAGATCTCCTATGTATTTAAACCCTACCGGAGTTTCTCTAACCTCGCAACCGTAGTTTTTGGCTATAACGTCCACCATGTGAGAGGTCATTACGCTTCTAACCACCCCGCCTTTCATCTTTTTATTTTCAAGAAGATGATAGTAACACAAGCCAAGCACAAGATTCGGAGAAAGCCATTTTCCGCTCGAAGTGACTATACCGAATCTATCGGCGTCTCCGTCGCATGCAAGACCTATGTCGCATTTGTTTTTCGTAACGTTAAGCTTCAAATCTTTTAAATTCTCCTCGTCGGTATCCGGAGAATGGCCTCCGAAATATACATCCCTGTTTTCTCTTATTCCCACTATATTTAGTCCGCAGTCAAGAAGAAGTTTCTTTAAATAAGTTCTTGCGGTTCCGTATACGCTATCTATGGCCACCTTCGGTTTTACGGATTTTATCTTTTTAAAATCTATTATTTTATTAATCTGCTCGAAATAATCCTGGTGGAAATCGGCGACCTTTATTATTTTATTCGAAACCCCGGCCTCGAAATCCATATACCTTTCGCACAAAGAATCCGGCAAAGAAAAAGCCTTCGATTCTATATCGTTTGTTATTTCAACCGTAGCCGGTCCTCCCCAGAAAGGCGTCCATTTATAGCCGTTATATTCCGGCGGATTGTGGCTTGCCGTTATCATTACTCCTCCGACGGCGTTGTTTTTCATAACCATCCATGCAACGGTAGGAGTCGGAGATTCTATATTTGAAAATATCACATTTATGCCGTGATAAGCGAAAACCTCGGCAACAATCCTTGCGGCTATTTCCGAAAAAAATCTCGTATCGTATCCTATTATCACCAAAGGCACATTAGGTTTGGACTTATTTCTGCTTTTGAGGTAAAACTCGTATTCTTCGCCGTTATAGCCGTATCGTTTATTTTCTTTTATATGCAATGCCGTAGCGCATGCGACACGACGGATATTATGGACGCTGAAATGTTCTCCTATTTTTGCCCTCCATCCGGAGGTACCGAATTTTATAAGTGTAATCATAGATAAAAAATATATCAAAAAAATAAGTTTAAATCAATAGAACTCCAATCTTAAAAGTTTAATGTTCAAAGTTTGAAGTGTTAAGTTAAATAATTCAAAATAGTTTAAAAATTATTATTACGGAATTATCAAGAATTTTCAAATATAGAGGGTTTAGAGGAGTTAGAAGCTTTAGAGAGTATAAAAGAATTGGATGATTGGATTAATAGATGACCGGATGATTTGAAGATTAGATGATTTGCTATTTAAATGAATTTAATTTCTTTCCTCTCGTGAAACTTTAAACATGCAACATTGAACATTAAACATTGAACTTTGAACACAAATCTCTAAAAGCCGAAGGCTTTAAATATGTCGTCCTCGTTATTGGTCGCCGGTTTTTCCTCTTTTTTCTCTTCGGTCTTAGGCTTTTCCTCTTTCGTCTGAGGAGGCTTTTGACCGGGAAGAGTTTTCATCTTTCCTATTCCCTCTCCGACGGGAGCCACCACCACCGACCTTACTCCTTCCGCAAAAGCCAAAAAACCGTTTTCTAAATTGTAATAAAGTCTAAACGGGGATTCCTTTATCTGTGGCTCGTAAGTCTTGCCTAAATTGTTTTTCTGCTGCTCCCACCCGGGGTTATAGACAAGTCTTCCTCTTACGTCCACCTCGTTATCTATTACGGGAAGGGAAAACCTTATTTTATAAATTCCCATAGTGTCGCTTACTCCCGGAGTAAAGTTTAAGCTTATCATGGAATTGGCGTTTTCTTCTATTATATTTTCATCTTCCTTTTTTACCACATCGCTTACCGCTTTTACGGTAACCCCCTCTATTGGATTTCCGTAATAATCGGTAACAACCCCCGCTATGGAACCTTCCAAGAATATTCCCAATTTGGTAGTCGTAAAAAATAGGAAATTTTTCTTGCCTATAACCTTTTTAGTTAACGCCAGATCCGAAACTCTGCCGTCTGTAAAATCCACAACTTTTATATTTGAAGAAGAAAAACATCCGCTAAGGAAAAAAAGCAAAAAAATTATTTTATTTTTTTTCATCCTTCACCTTCCCTGCAAAAGTTTTTACAAAAAAAACTACTCTCCTATTTTTTTGTCTGTTTTGCGGAGTGTCGTTTGGAACGACCGGCCTGAACTCCCCGTAACCTATCGCGGATATTTTTTTTGGAGATATCCCTTTATCTATCAAATATTTTACAACCGAAGTGGCTCTTGCCGTTGAAAGTTCCCAATTGGATGCGAACTGCTGGGTAAATATCGGAACGTTATCCGTATGGCCTTCGACTATTATTTCATAATCTTGAGAAAGCTTTTTTAAAGTCGGAACTATTTTATCTATATTGCCGGTCATCTCTTCGGTTAAAGTCGCCTTGCCGCTTTCAAAAAAAGGCAAGTTCCCCTGTTCTTCCAGAGTTATCTTTAACCCCTCTTTATTTATCTCCACCTGACCCGCCATCTCTCCCTTTTCCATCATCTCTTTAATCTGTTGAGCGGCATTTTGAACATTTTTATTTAAAGCCGCGCTTAAAGCGTAGAGTATTATGAAAAAACAAACCATCTCGGTCATAAGGTCGGCGTAATTAACCATCCAGGGAGGCGCCGGATGGCCTATTGGAGCGACACGAGGGTCGTCCTCCGGTATCATATTTTTAAGTTTTACCGCCATTATCTATTTTCTCCTTCCCCCTCTTCTTTCTTAACGGATTGTCTTTTGGAAGGTTCAAGATATGCCTTTAAATTGGCTTCCACAACCGAAGGCGTGGCGCCGCTTTGAAGCAACAAAACACCTCTTATAATTATCTCTTTTATAAAAATCTCTTCCTCCGATCTTAGCTTTAATTTACCGGCCATAGGCAGAAAAAGCCAGTAACCGGAACCAAGGCCGTAAAAAGCGGCGGCTAAAGCGAGAGCCATTCTTCTGGGCACCTGAGCCACATCGTCTATCGTAGATAACATAAGAATCATACCTAAAACGGTACCTATTATTCCGAAAGCCGGAGCGTACGTTCCCAAAGCGTTAAATATTTCTCTTCCGACCTTATGCCTTTCGCGTATAAAATCTATTTCGGTCTCCAACATGTTTTTTATAAAATCGTGGTCCGCGCCGTCTATCACCAGCTGTATGGCTCTTTTCATAAAATCGTCTTCTATATTCTTAACGTCGGCTTCAAGAGCCAAAAAACCTTCTTTTTTGGCTTTCTGAGAAAGAGAAACGAAAGTGGAAACGAGTTTCGACGTGTCTTCTCCTTTAGACGCCATTACTTTTTTTAAAACCTTACCCATTCCTATCACTTTGGATAGCGGAAAATTGACAAGCAAAGCGCAAAATGTACCGCCCATAACTACCAAAAGCGCTTCGACGTTCATAAACGGCTTAAAACCGTTGATTCCTTCTTGCAAATAAACCGCTCCGACCACAAAGCCGGCGAAAACTATTATACCGCTAAAGGTGGCTATATCCATTTCTCACCTCATTTTTTTTCAAATCCCTCTATGGGATTTAAAATTCTTCTTTCCGAATAAACCTTTTTTTTATATTCTATCACCTTCATTTCCACATCTTCTTTAGATTCTCTTACTATAAACCTGTTACCGGTAACTAAATTTATTACGGTATCCGGAGAAGACTCGACGCTTTCTATAAGCTCGGCGTTTATCAATATCTCGCAATTGTTAAGTTTATGCAATAATATCATCTAAGTATAATTATATCAAAAAAGATTATTTCTGTTGTTTCTTTATTTCTTCGATAAGTTGTTTAAGTTCTTCTATCTTTTTATCTTTCTCTTCGATATTCATAACATGTTTATGCAATTCTCCGAGAAGTTCGTTGTAATCGGAGTTTAAGGCGTTGAGATTGGAATTCAATTCGTTTATTCTTTTTTCCGAGGCTTCCTCTTTGGCTTTGATCATAAAATAAGCGTTTTTAAGTTTTTCGTATTCGGATTTGTATTTTTCGAGAAACTGTTTATATTTTAAAAGCTCCCCGTTTAATTTGGAAGGATCTTGAGGGATATTTTCGGATTGCGTTTTTAGTTTTTTTATCTCTTCTTCCAGCAAAGATATCTTGCTTCTTTCTTCCTTCAATTCGTTGGAAAGCGCTTCTATTTGAGAGATATATTTTGCCTCCATTTCTTTAATTTTATTCTCATAACTAAATTCGATTTCTTTCGCCTTATTTTCCATCTCGGTTGAAAAATCCGGGGAATTGTTTTTAGACGACTCCAATTCTTCTTGTTTTTTGGATATCTCGGATTTCAAATCGCTTATTTCCATATCCTTCTTTTTCAATTCTTCTTCATATTCCGATTTAATTTTTTCGATATTACCCGTCTCTTCCCCTCGATTTTTTATTATATCATTTAATTCGTCTATTTTTTTCTGACTTTCGTCAAACTTCGATTTTATATCTTCATACTCTTTTTTGCCCGATTCCACGATTTGAGAAATCCTTGCCTCATACTCCGCTTTTATATCCGCTATTTTTTTCTCGTAATCGGCCTCTACATTTTTCATCTCGTTTGAAGATATATGTTTTATCTTTTCTTCGTACTCCGCCGATATCTTTTTAATATCTTCATCGTATTTCGCCCTGATATTTTCGATTTCTTTTTTGTAATTTCCTATCTCCGTCTCATATCTGGCTACCAGAGAGTTTATCTTATTTTCATACTCCGAAATTATATTTTCGTTATTGGAATTTTTTATGTTTTCTATTATTTTTTTATAGTTCTCTATTTCCTCTTCGTAAGCGGATCTTACGGCCGCATTTTCCATCTCTAACTTTTTAATATCCTGCATCAAACCGGCCAATTTTTTGGAAAGCTCCATTTTCTCGCTTTGAAGCCTTTTGTTTTCGGATTCTATAAAAACCTTGGTGGCCGCTATTTTCTTTATGGATTCGCTTACTTTTTCAAACCTGTCGTTATAAGTTTTTTTAACGTTTTTTATTATATCTTCCTTTTGTTTTAACTCCCTTTCCACATCCGCCAATTTTTCTTTGGCTATAGTAAGCTCCGAATTGATTTTTTCGTTTTCGTATTTAATTTTATTCAATTCTTTGATAAGCTCTCTATTTTCGTTTAAGGCTTCGGAGTAATCTTTTTCCGCCTGCCTTCTAAAAGACTCGATTTTTTTTAGTTGTTCCGACAAAGATTCCGTCTCGCTTTTATATCTGTTTAAAAGAGCGTTATATTCGTTTTCTTTTCTCTTAATATCCTGAGTTAAATTGGAGTTTTCAAATTCCAGGTTTCTTATTTTATCCGAATATTTCATTTCTATTTTATTTATCTCGTTTTTCAAATTGGAATGCATATTTTCGTTTTCGGCTTTAAGCTCCGCGTTTTGGCTCATAAGGACCTTATTCGCCTCTATTAATTTCGCAAGCTCTAAAGCCATCTCTTTCTTTTCCATCTCTAAGTTTTTATTTTTTTCTTTATGGAAAAACAACTCTTTTTCCGCTTCCGAAACGCTATTTTTTAATTTAAAGTTTTCCTGAGCCAACGCGGTCTTTGCCAAATTTATATCGGATATTAAAAGCTCTTTTTCTTTAAGCAGTTTTTCGTAATCGAATTTTATCTTCTCTATTTCTTTTTGTCTTTCTATCAGATTTTTTTCGCTTACCTGGGAAAGTTTATTTTTCAGCTCCAAAATCTCTTTATTCAAAGCCTCTTCCTTATTTTTAAATTTGCCGACTTCGTTTTCAAATAGAATTTTTAAATTGGATATCTCGTTTTTCAACATTATTATTTCTTTTTCTTTTTCGGGTATGAGTTTTATGTAGGAATCCAAGGAAATCCTTTCCTTCTCTAAAGAATTCAAGCTTTCTTTAAGCCTTTCTATTTCTTTTTTATCCCCCTCTCTTTCCATCAAAAGCCTTTTATAATCTTCTTCGATTCTCGTTTTTTGTTCGAGCAGCATCTTAATATTTTTAATCTCCTCGTCTTTTGAAAAAATCGCCTTCTGCCACTGAGCCTTTTCGTCCAAGAACTTTCTTTCAAACTCTTGAAATCTCAATATGAAATGTTCTTCTATGTCTTTGGACTCTTTCTCTTTGTCTTTTATTTGAGACTTAAGGGTTTGCATCCATGTTTCTCTCTCCTGAATCAATCTTGTTTCAAGCTCCTTTATTTTCGCTTTCAACTGATTTTTCTCTTCTTCTAAAGCTTTTTCCTGCTGAGTTCTTTTTATTTTCTCTTCCACGTCTCTTATGGAATTTTCAAGTTTGGCCGCCAAAACCTCTTCCTGTTGATTTTTTATGGTTAAGGCCAGGACTTTTTCTCTTTCTTCGCTTAAACTTTTTTCAAGTTCCGCTATCTTTTTTTCAAGTTTTTCTCTTTCTTCTTTTCCTCTATCTTCCTGAGCCTGCGGTTTTTGAAAAGAAGGAGGAGAAACCCTGGGGGTTATGGGACTCGGTATTTGAGGAACGGATCCGGCCGGCTTATTAGCGGGCTTTGAAGGGAAGCCCAGCGGCGGTATCGGAGGTATTTTTTTATTCTCTGCCATATATTTATATTTTAAAATACTCGTATTTCAATAAAATTAAAAAAATGTTACATTCCTAATTGCCTTTTTAAATCCTCAAGCCAGGACCTAAACTCTTCGTCTCCAGTAATATTTACGTAATTTTCATAAGCGGATACAGCCTCCTGATAATTGCCCAATGAGTAATAAGAAGAACCCAGGTACTGCCATGCCGATGCGTTATTCGGATCGGAATCCGTTATATATTTAAAATAAGACGCAGCTTCTTCGTAATTGCCCGAGTTATAAAGCTCCACCGCCGAATTGAAATAGTCTTCGGCAGACGCGTTTAAATTTTGAGACTGAGCCGCTTTTCCCATTTTGCTTTCTCTTAAAGAGCTTTGGGAAACGTCCGATGAGTCCAATATATAAACTCCCCCCGCATCGCTTCTTCTATAACTGGATATCTTTCCCTCCGCTTCCAGAGTTTTAGCGGTATCCAAAACCTTCATCTGGGCGTCGTCTATCTGCTGCTGGTTCTGCTCTCCCATATATTCCATTATTTCTCTTATTGTGGCCTTTGCGCCCGCGGACATATTGTTAAAAAATTTATCCACTATTTCCGGAGCGGCTCCTTTTAAGGCTTTCGCGAGGTCCTCGTTGGATATGTTTCTTATTATTGTCTGTATATCCTTATCCGAAAAAGAAACCAGGTCCTCGAAAGTAAGCATTATCGTTTTTATTTTTTCGTATATATCCGGCTTTTGAGTTTTCAAATATTCCAAAACGTTTTTTCTTGTCTGAGCATCCGCCTCTTCCAATATCTTCATTAACTGCTCAACCCCCCCCATAACGAATTCCACATTTTCTTTTATATCCTTATCTATGGCTTCTATCTGCTCTCTGGTAGCCTGTTTGACTTTTAGCGATTCCAACGCCACTTTCGATTGCAACTCTACCGGCAACATCGCAAAAGCCTGCTTCGAAAGCTCGGGTTTTAAATAACTCAAAACTATCGCTATTATCCACGGGTCTTCTTTCCTTAATAAGAAAAGATAAACGAGTCTTTTTAAATTTTCTTCGTTTATATAAGTAAAGGGCTCAAGTTTTTTCATAGACTCATCCTCCTCGGGCGGCGGGGGCGGTTCTTCCTCTTTTTGAGTAAAATTCATATCTATCTGTTGATGTCCTTCCTGCTCTTCCTCTCCTTCTCCTTCGCCTTTTCCTCCCCCCTCTTCTCGCTTATCCTCTATGTTAACCTCCGCACCCGGTTTTTCCATAAGAGCTTTTATATATTTTCTTAAAAAAGACCACAAAGGGCCGAAAAGATAAAAAAGAAGCAACAGAAAAAGCAAAGCGTATAACAAAGGAAGATAAACCATTGGTTTTTTCAAGTCGTCCCATATGTTTGTAGCTTTAAATTTTGTCGGTTTGAATATTACTATCGGAGAGTCTTTGCCTTTTATTTTATAAGGGAGCAAAAGGTCGTCTATTCTTTGTCTTGCTATCATCAAAAGATCCTGAGGCAAACTTTCATCGTGTAAAACGGTCACCTGGAATCTGGTTATTTCTGGCTCTACCGAAAATTTGGTTTCTTCTATGGCTTTTGTTTGCTGGGTTTGAGTTCCATGCGCGGCCTCGGGTCTTTTATTATTATCTCCAAGTATTGATTTCGGTTTTGGAATTCCAGGGAGAATAAAGTCGGTATCGGCCTGAGACTGGGCCGCTCCTTTTTCTTTATACTGTTGCAAAACTCCGACGCCTTCTTTTGTCTGATCTTGTTTTCTGGTAATTATGTCGAACAATATGTCCGCAAAGGCGAATGCCTTATCTTTTCCCAAAACAGGATCTAAAATATTGTTTTTTATTTTATCTTCTATTTCCTTTCTAAACTCGTTTTGTTTTTCTATAAGTATTACGTTTATGTCTTTGGAAGAAGATTTTTCTTGAGAATATAAAAACGAAGATATTAATACTAATGCAAACAAAAAATTTAAAGCTTTTTTAAGCCTCATAATATAATTTTACCTTATAATAATTACAAAAAGATTTCATAAATATTTAAAATCGTATCAATTTAATATTATCTTATCTGGTCTAAGAATTGTTTAACCGTGGTATTATTGGGATTTATTTCGACGACTTTTTCCCAAATGGCTTTCGCTTTCGATTTTTGATCCATTAAGAAGAATGCGCTACCCATTATTTCGAGAGCGGTCTCGTTATTTGGTTCAAGATCCAATATATCCTGAGCTCTTCTAAGCGCCACGTCGTATTTGCCTTCGTATATGGCCTGTCTTGCGTCGTAAATCTTTTGATCTATCAAAGTAAACATCTCAGGTCCTTCCGGTCTTCTGGTAAGCTCGCTTACTCCGGCCTCTCTTTCTATCATATTTAAAAGAGACAATAACTTATCGTCTTTCGGATTTTTATTGTAAGCGTGCCTTAAAACGTTTACCGCGGTTCTTAAATCTTTCCCGTCCACGTACGCCACTATACCTCTTCTTACCAGAGTTTGTATCTCGTCGTTTCCGGTGGCGTTGGGGACATAGGTTATGGCGGCCTGAAGTTTATCCAGCATATTCCTAACTTCCTGATTTCCGGGGTCCGCGTCCATGGCCGCTTTTAATTTTTCCACGGCTTTTGAAAAATATCCCGATTTAAAATATTGCAAAGCCTGTCTTACAATGTTTCTTATTTCACTGTCGTGTTTGGCCTTTGTGGAATCACCGAACCTCATACCGACCGAAAATTTGGTCGTACTTCCTAAAGAATGAATGCCCTGAGCGATATCTAAATTTATTCCCCTGTATTTAAGACCTATCCCGAAACTCGCCTCTTGAATTTGAGGCGTGGCCATTATCCCGAATCTGAAAGCCGCCCAGTAAAGCGGCCAGTACTCGCCGCCGAATCTGAGATTCTGCCCGCCGCCCTGGGTCTTACTTACGTCCAAATCGAATATTAAACTGCCTTTAAAAAGGGAAAAGGACTGACCTATTTTAAAAACCAAAGGGAACTCGTCGTCGGTATCTCCGCTTTTCATTGAAAAAATGTTTTGGACTCCGAAAGCGAATCTGTATGTTTTTGAAACGTTATAGTTCATGGCGAGATCTATCGTATTAAAAGAATCTTTGGATACGTCTATGCTTCTCGAAATATTTTTTATGCCTATTCCGAAAGCGAGTTTCGAAGATACTGCCCTTCCCCAGCTCAGTCCTATGGCTCTTTCGCTTACGCTAAAACTTCCCAAACTATCCAATTTGACTATCTCATCTGTATTAGGATCTACGGTTATTGAAACTTTTTCAAATCCGCCGGAATTCATTTGATTCATAAAAATACCGAATGTTCCTTTGGAAGCGGTCGGCTGAACGTAGCCTATAAAATTTAAAGTGGTCTGTTCAAACATCTGAGCCTGCATAAAAGCAAATTCTTTCCTTTCAACAAGCGTTAAAGCGGCGGGATTCCAGTAGCTTGCCGTGGCGTCGTCGCTTATCGCAAAAAAAGCTCCCCCCATTCCTAAGGCTCTGGCTCCTACTCCATACGACAAAAACGCTCCGGGCTGACCTCCGGCTTGAGAAAACAAATCGGTATAAAACGAAAAAACCGCTATAAATACAGAAATTATGCTCTGTATATATAACGGTCTAATTATATTTATAAATTCTCTTTTCATAGTTTCGGCAGCCTGACCCCCCGGTATACTCCGGGGTCTTTAGCTTTGCGCCCCCGTCTTACGACGGGTTTGCTATTATCGTACTATATTTGCGTTACAAATATATTACGCTTGCCTTACAAAGCTGTTACATTTATATTATAGCAGATTTCGCTATTTTGTCAATACCCAAACTATTGACATGTCAATATCGGTTATTTCTCAAGATTAAACTTCTTTTTAAACCACTCCTGAAGGTTATCCATCAAAAGATATGTTACCGGGGTCATGAGAAGAGTGATAAGCAGAGACAAAACCTGTCCGCCTATTATGACTCCGGCCAAAGACCTTCTCATATTCGCTCCTGGACCGGTTCCAAGAGCCGTAGGAATCATCGCAAAAACAAGCGTTACCGTCGTCATAAGTATTGGCCTGAGCCTGGTCCTGTTGGCCTCTATCATGGCTTTATATCTTTCGTAACCCTGAGCTCTTAAGGTATTGGTATAGTCGACTTGAAGTATGGAATTTTTTTTGACTATTCCGAAAAGCATAAACATTCCCATAAGAGCGAATATTGTCAGTTTAGCTCCGGTAATATACAAAGAAATCAACGCAAATGGAATCGTTAAAGGCAGAATTATTATTATGGATATAGGATAAGTAAAGCTTTCAAATTGAGCCGCAAGAACTATATAGACAAACAAAAAGGCGAATATGAAAGCCATTAAAAAGCTTTTCAACATTTTTCCAAACTCCTTGGCCTTACCCACGGGCTGAGAAGAGTATTGGGGATTAGTATTTATTTTTTTAAAAGTTTTATCCGCTATGTCGAGCAACTGATTTAAAGAAGCTTTGCCCTGTATATTTGCGTAAATGGATATTTTCCTCTGCCTGTTAAATCTATCTATCTGGGTCGGACCGTATCCGGACTCGACATCCGCAACGCTATCCAGCCTTACCACTTTATTGACGGAGGAAGGAACTATTAAAGATTTTATTATATTATCAGAACTTCTCCACTCTCTATCCGCTCTCACCTTCACCTCGTAAAGCTCGTCGCCTTCTTTGTATTTCGTAACGCTTTCCTGACCGGAGACGAAACTCCTCATGGTATTGGCTATATCTTCTATCTTTACGCCCAATTTGTGAGCTCTGTCTCTGTCTATTATCACCCTGTACTCCGGTTTTGCGTTTGAAAAACTCGTATCTATATCCACCGCTCCTTCAACTTTTTTTAATTCTTCTATTATGCTTTTTGAATAAAAATTAAGCTCGTTAAGGTCGGGACCGGTTATAACATACTCCATATCGTAATTTTTCATTCCTGATATACTTCCCTGCCCTCCAACTATTACTGAGGTTCTCAAACCTTCGTATTTAGAAAGCATTTTTCTGACCTTAGCCATAACATCTGCCAAAGTTTCCTTTCTTTCATGCACCCCAACTATTTCGAAAAACAAATATCCTTCGTTCTTATTTGCTACTCCAGATTGAGAAGAACCTATATTAACCAAAGTTTTGGTTATATATGGTATCTCAGCTTTTACCTCCTTTTCTATCTGAGACAAAATCTTTTTCATCATTTCTATATTGGTTCCTTCTTTTGCAGTAACGTTAACTTGAAACATGGATGTGTCGTCGACAGGAATAAAATCTTTTCCTATAAATTTCAAAAGGAAAACCGTAGATATCATAAGAACGACAGAACTTATAACCATCAGTTTAATATGAGAAAGAGCAAATTCCAGAATTCTTATATACCAATCGCTTATAAAACCGTTGATCTTATCGGCAAATTCGGTAAATTTTGTTTTCTTTAATTTTTTTAATATCAAACCGGAATAACTCGGAGTAATAGTCAAAGCTACAAATGTGGATATTCCAACAGCATAAGCCAGGGTTAGCCCGAAGCTTTTCATAAATCTTCCGACCATTCCATACATATAAGCCAGAGGAACGAATATGGCAAGAAGCGAAATGGATATCGCAAGGACCGCAAAACCTATTTCCTTAGATCCGGTTATGGCGGCGTCTTTTGATGATATGTTTTCGTGTTCTAAGTGCCTGTGTATGTTTTCTATCATAACTATAGCGTCATCTATAACCAGTCCCACTCCAACCACCAGAGCTAAAAGAGTTATGTTATTCAAAGTAAAACCGCTTGTTTCCATTAAAGAGAAACTTCCTATTACGGATACGGGTATGGCTATCGCCGCTATTATAGTGCTTCTTAAATCCCCTATAAAAAGAAGTATGACAAGAGAAGCAAGTATCGCCCCCAACACGAGATGTTCTTTAACCGCGTTTAATGAGCCTTTTATGAAAACGCTTTGATCCCCAATTATATCTAAGTTCATATCAGGAGGAAGAGTTTTTTGTATTTCTTTTAATTTTTCTTTTACGTTTTCTATAACCTTAACGGTATTCGTTCCCGACTGTTTTTTTATAACCAGAGTAACGGCGGGTTTTCCGTTTAAATAGGATATACTTTGAATATCTTCACCGGTATCTTCAACCCTGGCTATATCGCTCAATTTTATAAGCGTTCCGTTATAAGAAGTTATCAGTATATCGTTAAACTCGCTTACTTTTTTTATCCTACCCATTGTCCTTAAAACAAAATCCATATCTTTTTGCTCAACATTTCCGCCGGGAATTTCAACATTTTGTTGTCTTATTGCGTCGGTTACCTGTTTTACGCTAATCCCATAAGACTGCATTTTTAACGGGTTTAAAATTATATGTATTTCCCTCTCTCTTCCACCGACTATGTCTACCGAGCCGACCCCGTTTACCGTTTCAATTGACTCCTTAACCTTTTTTTTGACCGTTTCAGTAAGATTTACTATATCTCTATCTGAAGAAATAGCTACGTTTATTACCGGCATCGCCCCGAAATCGACCTTGCTTACCACCGGCGTATCGGTCCCCTGAGGCAGTTGCGATAATATCGTATTAACCTTATCTCTGACTTCCTGAGCCGCCACATCCGGGTCTTTATCCAGATCGAATTTTATCATTACAAGGCTCATTCCTTCGTAACTGGTAGAGTTTAAGTCTTCTATTCCGCTAACCGTATTAACCGCCTCCTCTATCAGTTTCGTAACGGAAGACTCCATCTCTTCCGGACTTGCACCTCTTAATGTCGTTTTTATGGTAACAAAAGGAAACTCAACGTTTGGAAACAGATCCACCCCTATTCTTATATAAGAAAATATTCCCAGAGTTATTATTGCGACGCCCATCATTGTGGTAAATACCGGTTTTTTTATAGAAAATTCAGAAAGTTTCATAAATTCTCCTTAATAATCAAACGCTCAATCGTTTAGAACTTTTATTTTAGAATCGTTTTTTATTCCGTAAAGTCCGACCGTTATTATCTCGCTTCCCTCGGCCAGATTTTTCACTTCCACATAATCGGTATTTTTAAGTCCTATTTTAATTTCTTTTTCTATAGCCGTATTATTGACTCTATCGGCGATATAAACGTAATATCTCCCATTTTTTTCTACCAATGCGGAAATTGGAACCGAAAGGGCCCTTTGAGCTTCTTTAAGTATTATATGGACCTCGGCGGTCATTCCCGATTTAAGCAAATTATCTTTATTATCGACCATAGATTCTATCGCAAATGTTCTTGTCATTTTATCTACCACGGGACTTATTTTATTTATCTTCGACCTGAATATCTTATCCTTATAAGCGTCAACTTTAAAATAAATATCCTGTCCGATTTTTAAATCCGAAAGATATTTTTCGGGCACATCCGCCTGAACTCTTACGGCGCTTTGATCCACCACAAGAGCTATCGGGGTCATCTGATTTACATCCGCCCCCACATCCTGATAAACCCTGCCAACATATCCGTCAAGCGTCGAAGGAACCGGAGCCGGCTCGTAAACCACTCCCACCTCGTCTTTTTTTATCAAAGATATCGTTTCGTCTTTTTTTACGAAATCCCCTTCTTTAACCAAATTTTTTATCAGTTTTCCCCCGACCCTCGGATATATGACGGCCTCATCTTTTCCTTTTATGTTGCCCGCGAGCACAATCTCTTCTTTTAGGTCTTTTCTCATAACCTTTTGAGTTTGAACGTAAAAAACGTTGCCGTTTGCCTCTTGAGTTTTCTTAACGCATGAAACCGACATAGACAAGAAAATAATAGATATCATTATTCTTTTCATAAACTCCTCCGGTTAAATTCCGACGACATAATCAAGATTTACGACGGCGGTTATATAATCGTAAACCGCGGATATGTAAGAAAGCCGGGCCGTGTTATAAACAAGAGTCGCATCGTTTAGTTCCAGCTGGCTGCTAAGACCGTTATTAAACCTTTCTTCGGTCGACTTTAAAACTTTAGCGGCGTTTTCCACCCCGACTCTCTGGCTTTCTATTCTTTTTTTCGACTCTTCTATGTTAAAAAGCGCCTGCATTAACTCTATCTTTATTTTTCTTCTCAAGTCTTCTATGTTACGCTCCGATATCTCGAGATTATACTCGGCCTGTTTTATTTTGGATACCGTAGAAAATCCGTTAAAAACGGGCATCGAAAAACTAATTCCAGCGGCCATGCTCCAGCCTCTTGAGTTTTCGCTCGGAAAACGTGAGGTTTCGCTCTGACCCGAAAACTGTCTTGAGGCAAAAAGCGAAAGAGTCGGCCAATGCCCGGCTTTTTCCAATTTGAGTTGCTTTTCGCTCATCTTTTTGTTCAAAATCGCAAGTTTATAATCCGGCCTGTTTACGAGAGCGGATCTATACAATTCGTTAAAATCGTAATCCGAAAATTTATAATCGAACTTCCCAGAAACATTTATCGAATCGTCAAGTTCGAGCCCCAAAAGGTTTTTCAAATTCAACAAACCTGTTTTATAAAGATTATCCGCTTTTATAAGGGCGGGTTCGTTATTGGAAACCTCGACCTTCTGCCTCAATACGTTCAAATCGCTGGCCAGACCCTGTTTGAATTTTTCTTCGGTCGTTTTTAAATGCTCTTTAGATATATTCAGCATATCGTTTTGTATTTTAACAAGTTCCTTTGCGTATAAAACCGAATAAAAAATCTGCTTCACCGATCTTTTAACGAAATTTTGAGATAATCTCGTATTTTCTTTCGAAATATCCGCGTAAATCTCGGCCATTTTAATCGCGGTATCGACCTTGCCTCCGGCCCATAAAACCTGATTTAAATTTAAAGCGAGAGAATAACTGTTTTCCATTCCCACTTCCGTTTTCCTTCCGCCGAAAAAAGCCAGTGGTTTTTCTATGTTCTTGGTATAAGAAGCGGATAGCGATATTTGAGGATAGGCAGAACCGTAATACTCGTTTATTTTTTCTTTATAAACGCTTTCCAGAGTGTAAGCGTTTTGAAGAGATATGTTTTTTTCAAACGCCATATCGACTATATTATCCGCCGTAACTTCGAGGGAGTTAGAGAGTGAAGGCGAAACAAACAAAAATAAAAAAATCGAAAGACCTTTCAAAAATATATCCACCACTTTATATATCCTTTTAACGTCTATTTTTCTATCCATCTTTTTCTCCATAATAAGATAGCTAATCATAGAAAAAATAAAATCCGAAATAACCATGGTATCGGTTTTTGAAATCTTCTCGTCCATTTTTTTCATTTCTTCTATTTTATCGTATACATATTTTTTATTTTTATCGACCAGGTCGTTTGCCATTTTAATCATATATTTTCTCTTGTCTGAATCTATTATCTTAAAAAAACACTTGATATTGGAAGAATTTTTGGAAAAAAAAGAGATGTGTTTATCTATTAAACTTTTGATAAACTCTTTAACATCTCCCGAGTTTTGGATATCTTTATAAATGCCGTCCATTTCGTTTACTCTCATCGAAAAAGCATACTTTATCATTTCGTCTTTATTTTTAAAATAGTAATATATTACTGGCTTTGTTACTCCGAGTTCTTTGGCTATTTCGTTCATGGAAACGTTGTCTATCCCGTTTTGAGCGAAAAGCTCTATCGCTTTCTGAGTTATTATTTCTCTGGTTATTTTTGCTTTTTTCATAACTTACCTACCGGTAAGTAAATTATATTAAATATTTTAAAAGCTTGTCAACATCCCAAAAAATCAAACGATAAATATTCCGCAAAATTACGAAAATTAATAAACGCAATGACGCATTAATCCCCCCTTTAGATAACGGCAAAATTTAGCGCCGCAAAAACTATATTATATCCTTTTCCACTATTCTATATTTTTTATAAATCTTTCCGCCTATCGCCATATCGAATCTGTTTATAAGGTCGTTATCCTCCAGATTCCACCCCAACTCGCACCACTCATATCCTTTTTTCCTGGCGTTTATCTCGGTTTGATAATAAAGAGCGGCTATTATCCCGGTATTTCTGTATTCTTTTTTAACCCCGCCTATCAAAGACCTTATCCCTTTCATCTTTTTTCTATAATATAAAAACCTAAAAACATTCAACAAATTAAGCTCTCCATCCATTTTCTTTAATATGGGGTTTATGTCCGGAATGGTAACGGCCACTCCCACCGGAGAACCGTTTACTTCGGCAAACAAAACCAAATCGGGATCTACGAAATCCTTAAGTTTTTTTGCGGATATATTGATCTCGCTGTCGGCCATCGGGACAAAACCCCAATTTTTTTCCCATGCGGAATTATATATATCCTTTAATATATTTATATCCCTTTCAAAATTTCTCATATCCAGAGTCCTTATCTTTACTCCGGTCTTTTTTATTACCCCGTCTATCATTCGCTCTATTCTCTGCGGAATACCTTCGGAAGTATATTTAATTAAAGCGTAGAGATCCTTGGCTTTTCTAAAGCCGTAGCTCTCGTAGAGTTTTATATAATAATCGGGGGTATAGGGCATCATTATGGAAGGCATCTTATCGTAACCTTCTATTAAAAAACCGCACTCGTCGTTCATGCTGGGGTTCACCGGCCCCCTTATCAAATTCATTCCCTTTTCTTTAACCCATTTTAAAGCCGAATCGAATAAAAGTCCGGAAACCTCGGTATCGTTTATACATTCGAAAAAACCGAAAAAACCGGTTTTTTCGCTATGAAATTCGTTATGACGTTTATCCATTATCGCGACTATTCTTCCTACTATATTTTCTTTTTCGTCATAAGCTAAAAAAATCTCTCTTTCGGCGTGTTCCCAGAAGGGATTATCTTTACCTACCAGAAATCTTACCTCGGATTTTAAAGGCGGAACCCAATTGGGATAATTTTCGTAAATCTTCCAGGGAAGTTCTATAAATTTTTTTAAGTCCTTATCGTCCGTAACTGTTTTGACAAAATATTTCATTCTAATAAAGCTCTTTAAGACGATTTATCCTGTCTTCAAGCGGAGGATGAGTCGCAAAGAGATGGAAAAAAGAAGATTTCGACGAAATTTTAAAAGCTTTAACGCTTTCAACCTGCGTTAAGTCGGCTCTTTCTATTGTTCTTTTAAGTCTTTCAAGAGCCGCTATCATCTTTTCTTTTCCGGCAAGTTTTGCTCCACCCTCGTCGGCTTTAAATTCTCTAAATCTCGAAAACCATGCTAAAAGAATCATTCCCAAAAAGCTCAGCGCTATCTCCAGAATAACCGTAATAACATACCTCATAAACGGCGATGAATCCCTATCTCCGTCTCTTCTTGAAGTTACCGCAAAGGCTATAACTCGGGCTAAAAACATTACTATCGCGTTTATTACACCTTGAAGAAGAGTCATAGTGACCATATCGCCGTTCGATATATGAGAAACCTCATGGGCGATAACCCCTTCTATCTCCTCCTCGCTCATATTTTCAAGAAGTCCGGAAGATACCGCCACAAGAGCTCTATTTCTTGTAGGTCCGGTGGCGAAAGCGTTTATCTCTCTGCTTTCGTAAATTCCCACCTCCGGCATTTTGTCTAATCCCGCCTGTCTTGAAAGTTTATAGACGGTATCTACAAGCCACTTAAGCCCCGGATCTCTGGTATCCGGGTCTATCACATGAACGCCCATCATCCACTTGGCCATTATTCTGGAAAGCATAAGCGAAATAAAAGCTCCGCCCATACCCCATATAAGGCAAAACACCATCAAAGCGTAATAGTCTATGCCGTAGTTTGTCAGATAACCTTTTATACCCAATATGTTTAATGTTATGGAAAGCGTTATTATTACAAGTATATTCAGTATCGCAAAGAGAAAAACTCTTTTCGCTATTCTAAATAAGGCCATAATACCTCCTTGCTTAAAAATGCTTATATATATAATTTTATCAAAAATTAAACGAGACATAAATAACCGTTTTTATTTGTTAATTTTTTTTATTCGGATAAATTTTATAAAATAGAAGGTATAGGCCTGTTCGTCTAGCGGCCCAGGACGCCGCCCTCTCAAGGCGGAGATCACGGGTTCGAATCCCGTACAGGCCGTTATATCTACTTTATAAAAAAGACTTTACCTCGGAACAGCCTTAAAATATATATGGATTTTTGTGATTTTTAAAACAAAACTTATTTTTTGGGAATATTCAACTCTTTAAACTTAATATAATATCTATGATATACTTTACTTATATAATATAACATTTCATCTGAAGTCAAAAATGCTTTAATTAGTTTTGAGATATTAAAAACAACTAGAAATAACTTCCTTATATTTTTTAACCAATTGATTCAAACTCATTACTTCCAACTCTTTTTCCAGAGAATTAGCAAAAAGCACAAGATCTAAATCATATATTTCTTTTTCTTTTTTAGATTTATAAATTTTAACTTTACAGTTTATCATATTATTAACCTGTTTAGTTTTTTTACAAGAAAGATTATAGTTATTCCTTCTAACACAATCATTTATTTTTTTTCCAGATTATTAAGAGTGGATCCATCAAGATCAAGCAATAAAATTGTTTTTAAATTATTATCAATAAGAAAGTCTAATATGCTTACCAAAAGCTTAATTGCTTTTTGTTTTCCAGCCTCAGACTTAACCAGCACAGAATATGGACTTGTATTTTGTAAAAATTTATTAAACTCACGGTTTTCACAAAACTTCAAGTTTTTAATTTTATATCTTTCATTTTGGTCAAATATCTTAGCTTTTTTCCCAAGAATATTTAATATTTCCCTCAAAAACTCACTATCTTTTTTCCCCTCACACAAGATAACCACCTTCTGCATTAAATCCCTCTTAAATCCAAAAACAAATCATTAATGCTTTCAACGGCATCTGAATAAGTATACGTACTAATCAAATCAATATCATTTTTTGTTTTGAAAAGTCTTATAACATTTAGTTCTTTTTCTAAGTATTTTTTAGATTTTTCATCAAATTCTTGCGACAAAAGTAAATCTATTAAATCAGAACTGTGAGTAGCAATGAAAAATTGAACCCGTTCCAGCATAGACCACTTTATTATTAATTTTATAAACTCCTTAAGATATCCTGGATGCATATGAGAGTCTGGTTCGTCCATAAGTATTACATTTTTTTTAGTTTTATCATCAAAATAAATGTAAAGCATTTTCGTAAAAGATTTTAACCCATCACCCAATACATTAAAAGGAACTTCTATTCCGTTACCATAAAGTATTGAATCAAAACCAAATCTTTTAACATCCAAAATATTATTTTCTCTTAAAAAGTTTTCTATTTTAACAAAGACCTTTTTTGAAGTATTATTTTCTCTTAATCTTAAAAGGTCTCTTATCAAGATTACTCTAATGTTACGTGAATTCCTTTTTAATGTTTTAAGCATCTGATAATGAGTTTTATTGTATATCTTTAGGAAATCGTCATAAACCTGAACTCTAACCAGTTTTCCATGTTTTATTTCTTTCTCTGGTACAAGATAGTCTGCCAATGAAAAATACATAAAACTCGGTATAAACAAAACTTCTTTGTTATTCTTTTTTATCTTTATAATTCTATTTTTATAATATTTTTCCTCTCTCTCCCCGAATAGTTTATCCTGTTTTATACTGTATTTTTCTGTCAAATTGGAAATTATATCACCTTTTATTTTTTCATATAGAATATTTTTCTCTTCTTCGGAAATTTTTTTTAACTGAAGAATATTTTTCTTATTATTAAAATATATTGCCTCAACATGCGCGACATCTCTTCTACATTTAACTATATAATCGATATTATCGTCGTATCTATTATTATATCTATCATATCTATCAATCTTATGAGTGTTAAACAATAAATCTATTGCTTCAAGAACACTACTTTTTCCGACATTATTCTTCCCAACCAATATATTTATAAATTTTGCATCAAAAGACAATTCTGAAATTCCTCTAAAGTTTTTTATTTTTAATTTTCTTATCATAATTTAATTATATCATATTATTCCTTTCGAATATTAATATTTTATCTATCTTCAAGATGTTGAACAAGCAGCAAAAAACGATAGGAAATCTTTTAAAAAACTATTTCAGTTTTTCCTGGCCGGTGAAGTTTCTGCTAAGCCTAAAGTTTATTATCATATCGTCGTCTTTAGTTTTTTTGCCGGTTAAAACCTGAGAAACCACCCATCCTATGCCGGGTCCCAACATAAACCCCTGTCCGCACATTCCCACGCAAAGTATATAATTTTCGATACCGCCCGAATTGAAATCGACTATCGGAAAACCGTCCGGGGTCATGGGATATAAGCCTTTCCATAATCTTCTTATCCTTATATCTTTAAGTCCGGGGATTAAATTTAACATTCTTTTCGATATCTCGTTTAAAAATTCTGAAGAGACTTTTCGGTCGTACCCCCATTGAGGAGGTTCCGGGGTTAAGCAAAATATTATCTGTCCTTCAAAATTTTGATAAAAATAACAGTTTTTAGATTTTTCTCCTTTTCTTATATCCACCAACATCGGATCCAAAATTCTCTCGAGAGGCTCGGTTATTCCGGCGGGATGAGAGTCGGGTTTTACCGGAACATCCACCCCAAGCATCAAAGACACGGCCTTTGCGTGAGAACCGGATGCGTTTATGAAATATTTGGATTCATACTCCGCTTTATCGGTTTTTATTACGAAGTTTTCTTTTTTGGAAACTTCTATTATCTTTTCGTTAAAATTAAATTTAGTTCCGTATTCCATCGATTTAAAATAAAAAGCGTTTATGGAAAGCAAAGGAGAAGCCGAACCGTCGTCCGGAGAATAGGTTGCGCCCAAAAGCCCTTCCTTATTTATTCCCTTAACCAGTTCGCATATCTCGTCTTTATCTATCCATTTAATATTAAGCCCGTAAGATTTCTGAACTCGCAAAAGGTCTTTTAAAATTTTTTCGTCTTGAGGATTATAAACCGGAAATAGATATCCCCCTTTCAACCATCCGATATCGTCTCCGTATGTCTCTTTCCATGTCGAGAATATCTCAAGGCTTTTAAGGCAGGTTTTTATTTTAGACGAATCGGAGTGAGTAGCTCTAATTCCGCCTATCGCGGCTTTATTCTGCCCCTGCCCGGGAGAAGGGTTTTTTTCTAAGACCAGAACTTTAAATTTCTCTTTGGAAAGAAACAAAGAAAGAGGAACGCCAACGCTTCCCGCGCCTGCGATTATAACGTCAAATTTTTCCATTTTATCTCCTTTAAAAATTACTAAAATTGTTTTTGGGCTCTTCTTTTTTATCCAAACCCGCAAAAGATTTTAGCTCTATTTCTATAAAAAGAGGTCTTTTTGTAAGATCCGTAACATCCTCTATTTTTACGCCTTCCGATCTCATTATCGACAAAAGCAAACTTCCGCAGGTTTTGGAACCGCAGGCTCCCATACCCGCCCTGGTCAAAGCTTTTAATTGATTTAAATCTCTAATCCCTTTTCTAATCCATTTCCTTATTTCTCCTAAGCTTACTCTTTCACATCTGCAAACTATAATCTCGTCGCTCAAAGAAGACAATTTTCCTGCGTATGATTTTAAAACTTCTTCGTTTAATATCCTTATTGAAGTTATTTTCGAAGAGATATCGTTTTTAACTCTAACCGCAACCGCCATAGTATTTTCGGCTTTAAAGTTTCTTATATCTAAAACATCAAACTCACCCAAAAACTTGCCGTCCGAATCCACACCTAAAACTTTATCTCCTTTTTTAACTTCCAAATTTAATTCTAAAGGCAGCCAGACTGTCGGATTTTCTTTATCCTTTCTTTTATCCACTATGGTTATTGCAAGCCCGGGACATATTATTAAACACCTAAAACATCCTATGCATTCGCCGTTAAATTCCGGCAAAGACCTCATATCGTTGTTTTTCATTTTTATCGATTTTTTAGGGCAGACGCTCGAACAAGGGTTGCATGGAATTTCTTGATTGCAATGAATAACCGGATAGACAAGCGAATTTTCTTCCTTAGGTTCCAGGTCGTAAGTATTTCCTGGTCTGGATTTAAGTATTTCAAGCTTCTCAAACCAAAACTTTGGAACATCGGTAGTTATAAAACCTAAGTGTTTTAGAACTCTGTGAGCGGTTATTTTTCCGCTAAACATAGCCGCGGAAGCCTCGGCTATCTCTTCGGCGTCTCCGCATACGAAAGAAGGGAGTTGATATTCCACAGCCTGATTATAAAATTCGTTTACCGGATTTAATCCCGCCGCCACCAAAACGGTATCCACATCGAAAACTTTTTCTTTTCCTTTTATTGGATTAAATTTTTCATCCACCTCACATATTACGACTCTTTCGACAGATTTATCGCCTTCTACCTTCAAAACCGTGTGTTTTGTAAAAATAGGAACCCCTAATCTCTTTATTTTATCTTCGTGAACTTTGTAACCTCCGCATCTTGCGGATATTTCGCACAACCCCACGACCTTTATTCCGGCTTGCAATGCGTGATAAGCCGCTATAAGCCCGACATTCCCACCACCGACTACAAAAAGCTTATCCGACGGTTTTACAAGGTCTCTATTTACAAGAGTCTGAAAAGCTCCGGCTCCATAGACCCCGGGAAGGGTATTGCCTTCGAATAACAAAGTTTTCTCTCTGGCTCCGGTGGCAAAAACCGCCACTTTGGGTTTTACAAGATAACAAACGCCGTTTTTTATAACGCCTATCTTTTTATCCGAAAAAACTCCGAAACAAACCGAGTCGGTCCATATTTTTAAAGAGGGATATTTTATAAGTTCTTCGTATAATTTTTCGGCTATGTCTATACCTCTGGTTCCCGCATAACAATCGTCGACCGAGCCGAAAAACTTGTGAGTTTGAAGAACAAGTTTTCCACCCAACTTATCCTTGTCGTCTACCAAAATGACATCTAAATTAAATTTGCTTATCTCGGCGGCGGCGCTCATTCCGCTGGGTCCCCCACCGATTATAAGAACATCAGTATCTATTTCTTCTATGGAAGAATAGTTAAAACTCGTTTCCTCTTTCAAATTTATCTTTGCCGCCCCTTTAAGAGTATCTATTTTCATTCCTTCCTTTACCTTACTGACGCAGGCCTTGACCACGCGGCCGTCGGCTACGACGCTGCACTGAGCGCACTGGCCGTTGGCGCAGAATATTCCTTGAGGAGCCGTATCTTTTTTATGATAACTGAATATTTTTATTCCGTTAGCAAATAACGCCGAAGAGATAACCTCGTCTTCATAAGCTTTCAAAGGGTTTCCTTCGAAATAAAAAACAATCTCTTTTTTTTCTTTAACATCCAGAATAGGATGATTTTTTATTCTATTCATAAAAACTCCGTCGGGAACATAAATCTAAAAAAATTATATAATATTTAAAGCAAATGCTAATAATCGGAGGATAAATGAACCTCATAATACTAATCTCTTCTCTTTTAATCCAGGGAGCGTTTTGTATGGAAAACTCTAAAATTTCCGAATTAAAAAAATTGGGCGCCGATGTCGAAACGGACCCTAAGTATCCTCAGGTAATATCTTATAAGATGAAGAACGGGCTAAAAATTCTGATGCTTGAAAAAAAATTCGCCCCAACGGTTTCTTTTACTATGATGTTTAAAGTAGGAAACGTTGATAACGTTCAGGGTCAAACCGGACTTGCGCACCTTTTCGAGCATATGGCTTTTAAGGGCACTAAGAAAATAGGAACGAGAAATTATTCCAAGGAAAAAGAAATATTAGATAAAATAGACGAACTTGAAACTGAGATAAACAACGAAGACAAAAAGGCTAACAAGGATACGGAAAAGATAAACAAACTGAAGGAAGAAGTAAAAAAGCTTGAAGCGGAGGCTGAAAAGTATCAGGTCAGGGAAGAGTTCTGGAAAATATATAACGAGTTGGGGCAAAACGGAATGAACGCGTTTACCTCAACCGACTACACCGGATACATAGTATCGCTTCCGTCGGATAGGACCGAAGCTTATTTCATAATAGAATCGGACAGGTTTAAGAACCCGGTTTTAAGAGATTTTTACAAAGAAAGAAGCGTCGTTTTGGAAGAACTGAGAATGAACAAATCCGATCCTTCCAGAGTAAGCTGGGAAAACCTTTTGTCCCACGCTTTCGTAGCTCATCCTTATCATAATCCCACAATAGGATGGGAGGACGACGTAAGCCATTTAACGAGAAAACAGGCCGAGGATTTTTATAAAAAATTTTATCTTCCAAATAACGCCACTCTGGCCGTGGTAGGAGACATAGATCCGATTAAAATAATAAAACTTTCGGAAAAATACTTTTCCGATTGGAAACCCGCCAAACTTCCGGATACCAACTATACCAAAGAACCTCAACAAAACGCCGAAAAGATAATAAAAGTCCCATTCCCTTCAAAACCGAGCCTTAGAATAGGTTTTAAAAACGACGGAATAAACTCGGAGGATATGCCGGCTTTAATCGTGGCAAGCGAATTATTGGCTAACGGCAATACTTCAAGACTCTACAAAAAGCTCGTCGAAGAAAAAAAGATAGCATTGTACACCGGCGCTTATCACTCTACCCCCGGCAACAGATACCCTTCTCTTTTCATCGTAGTATCGGCTCCCAAAGGCGATTTTAAAGTGGAAGAGCTGGATAACGAGATAATGAACGAGATAGAAAAGTTCAAATCCGAACCGCCCACTCAGTGGGAGATAGAAAAGGTCATAAACAACTACGAAATGAGCATAATCAAGGATTTGGAGTCAAATTTGGAGTTTGCGCAAACCCTGGCGACAAACGAACAAATTATGGGAAGCTGGAAATTTTCCTGGGATATGATAGAAAAGATAAAAAAAGTTAAAAGCGAAGATGTGACAAACGCCGCAAAAAAATACCTGAACAGAAACAATAGAACCGCTGTATACGTAGTGGAAAGCAAATAAGGAGCGAATATGAAAAAAATATATCTTTTTTTAATCGGAGTGATTATGAATATATCCAGCATGCATTCTTACGAAATACCTTCTTATAAAAACATCGACTTCAAACCCGAAGAGACCAATCCGGTATTTCTGGATAACAAACTTAAAATTTACATTAAAAAAGACGCATCTCTTCCGACCGTCAGAATAACCTTATTTTTAAAAGCAGGTAAGGTATACGACCCGAAAGACAAATTCGGTATGGGAGAACTTTTTTTCGAATTATTAAAGGAAGGCGGCAGCAAAAAATTTAAATCGGAAGAAATAGACAAGAAATTGGAGTACTTCGGAGCTGAGATATCCGCGGCGATAAACAACGAGGACGCAAGCGTATCCATGTATTCTCATAAAAAGAATTTCGACGAGGTTTTCGAAATATTCTCCGATATAATAAAAAATCCGGCTTTCGAACCCGAAAGATTCGAACTTAAAAAACAAGAAATGATAGAAATGATTAAAAGAAGAAACGACAATCCTTCCAAACAAGCCACAAGAGAAGCGCTTAGAATGTTTTTCGGCAAAGACCACCCCTACGGCAAAAGGCCGGAGATAGAAACGGTATCCCCTATAACCGTAGAAGATTTGAAAAACTATCATATCCAGATAATGGATTCGGATAAAATGATAATATCCGTTGCCGGCGATTTCGACGAAAAAGAAATGGTTGAAAAGATAAAAAGGGCTTTTTCGGACATTCCGAACAAAAAAATACCTTTGCCCAAAATACAGGAACCCGCTACCGTAAAAGGGAAAAAAATATATCTCATAGACAAACCTTTAAGACAGGCTTTTGTCGTAATACTTCATAAGGGAATTAAAAGACACGACCCGAAGGAATTTCCTTTAGCGGTATTAAGCGAATATATGGGCGGCGGAATACAATCCAAATTGGGAAACGAGATAAGATCTAAAAGAGGGCTCGCCTATAGCGTATACTCATATTTTGCCAAAAGAAACGAATCCGGATTTATAATGACTTATTTAGGAACCAAGCCGGAAAGCGTCGAAGAAGCGATAGATCAAATATTTTTAGAATTTAAAAACGCTAAAGAAGGAAAAATAGAAACCAAAGAATTCGATATGGCCAAATCGCAAATAATCAACTCTTTCGTTTTTAGATTTGAAACGGTAGCATCATTGTTAAACGAGATAGCAAGCTACGATTTGTATTCTTACCCTTCGGATTACATATACAAATACACTTCGAATATAGATTCGGTCAAGGAACAAGACGCTATAAACATAGCAAAAGAAATGTACGATATGGAAAACTATCTGATATTTATCGTCGGGGACTTGAAAAAAATCGGCGGCAAATTGGATAAATTCGGAACTCTGGAAATATTGAAAGAAGATTGATTGTGGACAAAACCATAATCCAATTTTTCAAATATCTTTTAATAGGCGGATCGGCTTTTTTAATAGATTACTCTCTTTTGTGGATTTTAACCGAAAGGTTTAATTTTTTTTATCTTATATCTTCGGCGATATCTTTTATCTGCGGTTTAATATTTAATTATCTTTTAAGCGTAAGATGGGTATTCGATAAAAGAAAGCTAAGAAATAAAAAATTAGAGTTTCTCTTTTTCTCAGTCATAGGAATAGCGGGACTATTCATAAATCAACTGTCAATATGGTTTTTTACCGAAAAACTAAAAATTTTTTATATGTATTCAAAGCTTTTATCTTCGGCGATTGTTCTTTTATGGAACTTCGGAGCAAGAAAATTTTTTCTTTTTTAATAAAATAATATTATGAGCGAAAAAACGGTTACTATAATAGGAGCCGGGCCGAGCGGCTTAACCGCGGGATACGAACTTTTAAAAAAATCCGGATTTAAAGTAATAATAATAGAAAAATTAAATATTTTCGGGGGAATAGCCAGAACCATATCCTATAAAGGCAACAGAATGGACCTGGGAGGACACAGGTTTTTTACAAAATCCGAAAACGTAAAAAAAATATGGGAAGAGTTGCTTCCGATTCAATCAAAGCCTTCCAAAGACGACATACTGACCGAAAGATATAAAGAAATAAATTACCCCCCCGAAGGGCCGGATCCGGAAAAAGAAGACAGAGCGATGCTTATTAGAAAAAGGACATCACGGATATATTACCTCAAAAAATTCTTCGACTATCCGGTATCTCTAAACAAAAATACTATAAAAAATTTGGGTCTTTTAAAGATGTCCAGGATAGGATTTAGTTATTTGAAAAGTCAAATATTGCCTATAAAGCCGGAAAAAACTTTAGAGGATTTTTTTATTAATAGATTCGGCTACGATCTATACGATACGTTTTTTAGAGATTATACGGAAAAGGTCTGGGGAACAAAATGCTCGGAAATAAAGCCCGAATGGGGAGAGCAAAGAATAAAAGGGCTTTCCATAAAATCGATATTAAAAGACATAATTCTAAGTTCTTTATCTAAAAACTATTCGGATAACAAAAAAATAGAGACCACTCTTATAAGAAAATTTTATTATCCGAAATACGGTCCGGGGCAGCTCTGGAACGAGATGGCTAACATAATAGAAAGAAAAGGCGGAATCATATTGAAAAACACGGAAGTGGTAGGATTGGAAACAAACGGTTCTAAAATAACGAAAGTAATAGCCCAAAATTTGAAAAACAGGGAAAAAATCGAAATCAAATCGGATTTCGTCATATCGTCTATGGCTATAAAAGACTTACTAAACGCAATGGACCGAAAAGAAGAAAATGCGAAAAAAGTGGCTGAAAATCTCGTTTACAGAGATTTCTTAACAACCGGCATTCTGGTAAAGAAACTTAAAATAAAAAACGAAACCAAAGAAAAAACGATCAACGACTTAATACCCGACAACTGGATATATCTTCAGGATAGAGACATGATAGCGGGAAGGCTCCAAATATTCAATAACTGGAGCCCTTATCTGGTAGCCGATTTAAACACCGTTTGGCTCGGGGTCGAATTTTTCTGCGATAAAAACGACAAATTATGGAATATGCAAGACTATGAACTAATAAACTTATCTGTAAAAGAATTGGAAAAATGCGGGATTATAAACTCGTCGGATTTTATAGACGGAACCGTGGAAAGAGTGGAAAAAGCATATCCCGCGTATTTCGGAAGCTATGAAAACTTCGATGTCGTAAAAAATTATCTTGATAAAATAGAAAATTTATATCCGGTGGGCAGAAACGGAATGCATCGCTACAACAACATGGACCACTCGATGCTAACGGCTATAGAAGCGGTCAGGTGTATTTCGGAAGGAAGAGACAAAAAAGATATCTGGAACATAAATACAGAAAAGGAATACCATGAAGACAAGTAAGTCTTTATTTTTTCTCACGAAAAACATCTATTTTTAGTCCGAAATATTTACCCTTCTTATCCCAATACAAATCCCACGGCAACAAATTATCGCAAAACAAAAACTGCAATTTCCTATTTTTATAACCCGCCCCGTTTTCCAACTCGACTATTTTCAACGCTTCTTTTATTTTCTCTTCCGCATCTTCGTAATAATTGGTTTCGTTATGCGAGTTTACGAGATTCTCGTAAAATTTGGAAAAATATTCGTAAAGCTTCTTTTTCTTTTTTTTATAATCGGAATATTTTGAACCGG
>Ga0067045_1028093_pt1 | contig 43455 bp, 38 predicted proteins | sample TerdegcTABiofilm_FD_59184 | JGI IMG/M metagenome (GOLD analysis project Ga0067045, IMG submission 59184) | Combined Assembly of (Gp0054472, Gp0054536) Wastewater bioreactor microbial communities from Singapore -Terephthalate degrading... | reverse complement strand
AGTAGATCAGACCTTTAGGTCTGCCGAATAGGTGAAATTCCCCATGGAAAATTTTTTATCAGACTCACTATAACCCAAATCCCGGCAAAAAATAACAGAGTGGAAAATCGGGACTTACGCGAAAAACAGAGACAGTCTTATCATCGACTACCCCTGTTTTATATCAACGTCAGGAGTTAGTTACGCTCAAATTCGAGGAAAACGGCATGAAATCGTCATCCTGAACTCGTTTCAGGATCTCTGGAAATCGGCATGAAATCTGGGTATTACTAGGAAATGGCGTAAGTCCTTAACGTGTTTTTTATTTGTTATTCAATCAGATATCGATCTGGGTGGGATATTTCCGGTTCCAGTTCTGGAGGGTATATTCCAGTTCGAAGAGGTTTTGATCCGCCTGACGGACTGTTTCCAGAGCCTGGATCAGATCCTGGGAATCGACCTCGTTTATGGGAGTAGCGGGCAGAGGTTGTTCGTTTTCGTCTGTGGGTGCAATCAGATTTTTCAGTTGAAGAAGACCGTCATTAAAGAGTTCGAAGGTGGTGAAGACCATTTCATGGGTTTCTTCCTCGTCTTCAGGGGGATTTTCCTGGTTGTGTTCCCGGATTATTTCCTCTCCCTGGATGACGCGGTTGTCGATGTAGTCCAGCAGTTGTTTTTTCAAATTTTCATCGCCGGGATTATTTATCAACGCCATCACTTTGTTATAGAGTTTATATGACAGGACATTATTAAGTCTTTCGGGCTGAAATTCCCTGAAGCCCATTTCCATGACTATTCGCAGAGTTTCTTTCAAATCTTCCATAAAAAAACCTTTCGGTAAAAGATTATCGGTTAATGGGGATAAAAGCCCTGACCGACGAGTATTAACAAAAATAAATAAACCTACAAAACTTAAAAGCGGGATCCTCCACTCAAAAGGGGGGAAGATCCCGTAAACCTACCCCTTACTCCAAGGGGCATATAAACCAATAAAAAACTAAAAAAACCCAAGTTAACTTTCCATGTAGCTGTGGATTTTGTTCATACAGCTCATCTGGTATTTCCGGAGGCTGGACATTTCGGTCTGGCTCAGAGTTCCGTCGGACATGTATTTCTGCATCATCTGCATTTCCTTGTTTCTCATCTTGCCGATCTTTTTCATTTCGCTCTTGGAGAGGTTCTGCATTCCGTCCATGCCATACATGCCGCCCATGCCGTTCATGCCATACATGCCGTTCATACCGCCCATCATGCCATTCATGCCGATCTGGGGAGGAGGAGGCGGGGGCTGCATCTGACTATAATCCTGACCATAGTTCTGTCCTATCATGGAATTCATGCCGTAAGCGGTTAATCCGCCCAGAATGGAACTGTAATTAAAGTTATTTCCACCGATTCCGAACATTGGACAACGACCTCCTATAAGTAATCTTCTAAAATCATAACACCCCTTTGTAAAGAAAGATAAAAGTTTTGTAAAGTATTTTTTAACTCTCTTAAAAAAAAAACGGCAAAATGATCCATCGCCGTATTTTTAGCCCTTCCCCCGATTGGAAACCCGATTGCTACATCTTTTTTTAGAAAATGAAAATAGATTGAGGAGGCGTCAAAATGGGACCTGTAGCAGACGGTGTTAACATCAAAAAGGCACAGAAGTTGGAAAGTAGTGAGGTAAAAACTGTTGATACCACGAAAGTGAAATACGGCGGGTTATGTTCTTCCTGCAAATCGGCGGAGGGTTGCACTTACACCAGAAACCCCGAAAAACCCATCATGCACTGCGAGGAGTTTACCGGATACGAACCCATGCCCACCCCCACCCACAAAGAAGAGATCACCCGACTGGAACGGATCTGGGAACGGACCGTTTATCCCCAGACCAAAAGAGAGGCATACAAGGGACTTTGTCGCCACTGCATGGTTCTGGATACCTGCACCTTCCCCAAACCCGAAAGCGGAGTCTGGTTCTGTGACGAGTATGAAGATTAGCGAAAAAAGATTTTAAAATTTCCTCAGATGGAATAACGGTAAAACAAAACAAAAAGGATGGTATTTGATGATACCATCCTAAATTTTTTCAATCTGTTATAGGACCATATTCAGAGGAAAAAACTCAATCATAAAACTTTTTAAAGGAATATGTCCTATTTCGGAGCAGGCAATCAGAGGATAACGCTGATGGGATATTTCTCGTCCCAATTTTTAAGAGTCTCTTCAATTTCAAAGAGATTCTTGTCCGCCTGTCGTATGGTTTCCAGAGCCTGAACTATCTCCACGGCATCCAACGCCGGGTGAGACGGTTGTTCCCCTTCGGTGGAAGCCGGGGTTTTAGCCTGCTCGTTGGAATCGGCTTCTTGGTTTTTGGCCTCGTCCGCTTCCCTGGGTTGTGGATAGAGAAAATTCTTCAACTGCCAGAGTCCTTCACTGAAAAGGCTAAAAGTATTTACGGTAAAGGTGTTAGTGTCCATCTCTGCCGGGGGGAGCTGTTGCTGTTCGTACTGCTCGATAATTTTTTCAACTTCGTTGATGCGGTTGTCGATATATTCAACCAGTTGGGTTTTAACTTTTTCATCGAAGGAACTGTCGGATAATTCAATTAATTTGCTGTATAGTTTAAAAGATAACGCTTTGGGTAAGCATTCCTGCTCCATTTCAGCGAAGCTTTTCTTCATAACGATCTCAAGATTTTCTTTTGAATCTTTCATTTTAAAAACCTTCCTACAACAGACTTCCTGTAATATGGCGATAAACCGACTACGAATCCCTTAAAGGGGGAACCGATATTTTTAAAGGTGGGACCTTCATCTCGACGGGGATTACAGGAGAAGGTCCCATAAACTTACCCCTTATTTAGTTCGGATGCCAGGGGTGTATTGATTAGGTAAACCAACTTGCCAAATCTGAAAAAACCGCTCTTAGCCCTGCATGAACCCCTGAATGGTCTGCATGGAGTTCATCTGATAGTTACGCATGCTTGCCATTTCGGTCTGACTCATAGAACCGTCGGACATGTAACTCTGCATCATCTGCATTTCCTGTTGTCTCATGGCTTGCATCTGCTGGAGTTCTTCCTGGGAGAGGGTTCCGTTCTGAATAGCCTGTTGAATGGGATCCTGCTGACCAAACTGACCATTCTGTCCCTGCATTCCCGGAGGAGGCGGGGGCCTGTGCCCGTGATGCCGATGAGTTCCCTGACTATCATTGGGCGGGGGAGGCGGGGGCTGCATCTGACCGTAATTTTGACCGATTCCGTTGAAATTATTCATTCCACCTATTCCAAACATCTTCTGAAAACCTCCTGTGTGAATTTATTCTGTGAAAATCATAACACCCTTCTGTAAAGAAAGATAAAAGTTTTGTAAAGTTCCTATTAACTTAATGTTAAAGGAATGTTAACTTTTGTTTTTGAGAATTTATCAGATTTTCGCCGTGAGAGTTAATAATTTGTTAACATTTTTTTTACCCCTGCTTTACACTTCTGCCTGTAGAATTGACATTCCGATGCTAATATAAATCAAGAGCGGATAAAAAAAAAAATGCCGGAAATTTATTTTTTGCAAAGGATGTCTGCTATGGAAAATTCAAAAACCATCTATTTAGTGGAAGACGAAAAGGAAATCAGCGACATTATTATCAAGTATCTGGAAAAAGAGGGATACCGGGTGGTTCCCTTTTACGACGGGGATAATGCCGTCAGAGAAATACTGGAAAATTCTCCCGATCTGACCATACTGGATATCATGCTTCCGGGAATGAACGGCATCGAGATATTAAAGGAAATGAGAAAAAAAGGGACTTCTCCCGTGATATTCATTTCCGCCCGCAAATCGGAAGTTGATAAGATTCTGGGTATCGAACTGGGAGCCGACGACTATATGGGCAAACCCTTCTCCTTCCGAGAACTGGTGGCAAGAGTAAAATCCCTCTTCCGACGACTGGACTTCAAAAACAGCGGACAATTCCCCACCGGCTCCAATATCATCAGGACAAAAAACCTTACTCTGGATGTGGACTGCCGCATCATCCGCTCTGTCTCCTCCTCCTCATCCCTGGAATTGACCGTTTCCGAATTTTCCCTGCTGAAAACCATGATGACCCATCCCGGCAAAATTTTCACCAGAGACGAACTGCGAAATCACCTGTCCAACGGCGAAAGATCCATGGACAGCCGAACCGTTGACATGCATATCAAAAACCTCAGAAAAAAGATAGAAGATGTCGGTGTCGCATCCTTTCTCATTAAATCCATACGAGGAGTGGGATATAAATTTGAAGAATAAATTTTTCATACCCCTCTGGCTAAAAGTACTTCTTTACTATGTAGCCATCATTATCATAACGGTGGCTATGACCTATTTCATCCATATCGCCCTGGTCAAGGAAGGCATAGAGAAACAGATGCAAAGAGAGCGGGAAGAAAATAATGCCTGGGCAGAACAGACCATCCGTAAAAAATTTGCCAAAGGAGGAACCCTGGAGGACGCTGAAAACGAAATCCGGCAGATAGGCGAAATGAGAAGAAATCATATGATGGTCGCCGAGCTGGACGGAAAACTACTCCACGAAGGCTTCTTCTCTCACGACAAAAACCGCTTCAAAATACCCGAAAATCTCATCCCCCTGATCAAACAGGGCAAAACCGTACAAGGAAACTTTGTAAAGGACAACAACAATAATAAAAGAGATGAGAATAACCACGACAACCAGAACGACAATGAACGGCAGGACAACCGAAACGGCGAAAATAAGAAAGATGGCTGGAATCCCCCCAACAACCGGGACCATCGGAATAACCGCGAACTGGAACGATTCATCGCTTCCCCACTTTATATCAAAAACAAAGTGGAGGGTATAATTGTCAATCTGGCTCCTCCCAAGCCTCCTTTGGATGTTCCCAGGATGGTCAAGATGGCTTTTATTCAGGCTATGGTTATTGCGGTTATTTTTTCCTGTGTTACCGCCTTCTTCTTTGCCCGCAGTATTACAAAGCCCATCAATCTGATGGAATCCTCGGCCAGAAAGATCGCTATGGGTGATTTCTCCTGTCGTATGAATCTGAAGCGGAGAGACGAACTGGGAGTTCTGGCGGGAACCTTTGACGATATGACTTCAAAACTGGACAGGAATATAAAAAGCAGGAACCGCATGATGATCGATATATCCCACGAGCTCTCCACTCCTCTGACCGCGATTCAGGGTATCGTGGAAGCTCTGCAGGACGATATAATTCCTTACAACGAAAAAAATACATATCTTGAATCAATACTGAAGCAGATCAATCAACTTTCTGCTCTTATCGACGATGTATCGGAACTTTCCCGTTTCGAGAACAAGGAGATCGAGCTTAATAAAACAAAATTCAGTCCGGTGGAAATGATTGAAAGTGCAGCGGAATCGGCTCAACTCAACGCCATGAAAAAGGATATAAGGATAATCTCCTCGATTGAAGAAGACATTCCGGTTCTGGGAGACTCCAGGAGGATCCGGCAGGTGGTGGATAATCTCATCAACAACGCCATAGTCCATAACCCGCCGGGAACGGAAATAAACGTTCTGTTGAAAAAGGAAGGAGAAAAAGTCCTTATAGGAGTGGAGGATGACGGCAAGGAGATACCTCCGGAAGAGATGGAGCATATATTCGAAAGGTTCTACAAGGTGGACAAATCCCGTTCGGGACACGCCGCCGGTGCAGGACTGGGACTGGCGATAGTCCGGGAGATCCTCCTGTCCCACAATACCGACATATTCATAAAATCCTATGACAAAAACGCCAAAAAGACCAAGATGTTTTTCTTCTATCTCTCTACCTGCAACGAAGAGTCCCCGGCGGAGGATAACGGCTAAAAGCGTGGAATTATATCCCATTACTTGAAAGGGGTATTTTGTTGTGGAAGAAATTTTTACGGGGGACGTAAGAACCCTCATGAGAAAAGCGGCCGAATTCGCCCTGAGAACCGGAGAAAAAAACCTGACTCCCGATGCTCTTCTGAGGGGTATGCTCTCCTTTCCCGAAAGTATGGCGAATCAGATCCTGATCTATTCCGCCATAGATGTGGAAAAACTTGCCCAACGTATGGATAGGGAAATATTTAACCTCCCCACCTCGGGTGATCCGGGGATGGTGAACTTTTCCCAGGCAGTAAAGGATTGCGTGGAACTTTCTTTTGAAGGAGCCAGAAAACTGGGACACCGCCATATAGATACAGAACATATACTTTATGGACTTTTAAGATATGGGAATTTTATAACCAATAAAGAGTGGAGAGAAAGGGAAATATTACCCCCCTCCCAGGTGCTGGAATTTTGCCGGGGACGAGAACGGGTAATGCTGAAATCCCAGGGCTTCATCTTGTAAAAAAAGAAAAGCCTCGGGGAAGAGAGTAAATGCAAGAAATAAGAAAGAGATGGAGAACCTTTTCTGAGGTTTTTTTGTTGTTGTAAGGAAATCCCCTTAAAAAGGAAAAAAGGTGGTTATTATGGCTATAAGACAGATTCGGACAGTGGGAGATCCGGTCCTGCGGAAAAAGTGCAAACCGGTAAAACAGGTGGATCCCCTGACCCTGCAACTAATCGAGGATATGGCGGAAACCATGTATAAGGCCCCCGGTATCGGCTTGGCAGCCCCTCAGGTGGGCATCAGTAAGCGGATCATCGTGGTGGACGTGGGAGAAGGACTCCTGAAACTCATCAACCCCAAAATCACCGATAAATCCGAGGAAAGAGAAGTCATAACCGAAGCCTGCCTTTCCGTACCGGAAAAAGTGGGCGATGTGGAAAGACCTTCCGCCGTCGTGGTAAAAGCCATGACCCCGGAAGGAAAGTTTATCCGTATCGAAGCCTTTGACATGCTGGCGAGATGCCTCCAGCATGAAATAGATCATCTGGACGGCATTCTGTATATCGATAAAGCTACCAACATCCGGATCCCCACTGCCGAGGAGGAAGAGGAGGTTATGGAAAGCGAGAATCCCCACCGGGAAGAGACCGCAGCAGAAGCAGCGGAAGAACCGGTGGTAGCCGGCGCCATATTCCAAAAAGAGTAATAAAAAGAATAATAATAAGATAAAAGATAAACTTCCATGACTAATAGCCTCTTGTGTCGGTGAAATTCAGGATCTATTTCCCGGTTCCGGTGAATCAGGCCGGTTTTCCGGAGTTTGGCTTTAGAACCTGAATTTTTTTATTGTTTTTTTCGCAATTTCCCGTTTCCGGTTTTTTTGTTGAAGGAAAAAGGGGAAGGGGGGGAAATAGAAAGGGGAAATTGAAATCCGTTATCTAAATATCCGATTGTGAGGAGGTGTGCGGGTATGAGCAAACTAGTCATAGGCGTGGCGGGAGGTTCCGGTTCGGGCAAGACGACGGTGGCTCGAAAAATATCCGAGGGACTGGAGACGGAGAGTTATGTTCTGTTGCCCCAGGATGCCTACTACAAGGACGGCAGTCATCTGCCCATGGAGGAGAGGAGGAAGATCAATTACGATCACCCCTTTGCCTTCGACAATGATTTGCTGATAAGCCATATTGACGATTTAAAACAGGACCGCTCCATCAGGATTCCCAAATATTCCTTTATCACCTATACCAGGGAAGGTTTCGGCGAGGAGATAAGCCCGGCGGGAGTGATTATAGTGGAAGGGATTTTGGTGTTAGAAGACCCCAAGATCAGGGAAAGACTGGATATAAAGGTCTTTGTGGATACCGAGGCCGACGAGAGGTTCATAAGGAGACTGAAACGGGATATATTCGAGAGAGGCAGGAAGGTGGACGACATAATCCGCCAATATACCGAGGTGGTTCGCCCCATGCATATTCAGTTTATAGAACCGACCAAGAGGTTTGCGGATATAATAGTTCCCCAGGGAGGAGACAACCGGGTGGCCGTAGATATACTCATCTCCACCATCAAGGCGAAACTGGCGGGAATAGGATAACAGGAGAAGAATCGGCGGGTTCATGGTTTTTTTTAAGAGGTTTTCCGTAATCGAACAAAAGTTCTCCCGTTGAAAGAGGATAAATTCTTTTTTTGTAGAATTGCGAAAAGGATTAGATTCCCTGAAGGACATCGGTTTTTTTGTTAAAAAAATTTTTTTCTTGCAGGTAAATATCCCTTCGTGGTATAATAAATTATTCTAATCAAGGCGATTAATATGAATGAGGTGAAAGTCTGATGATTTCCCGGTCTCTGAATAAGGATATAGGTGAACTCTTAATTGACGGCGGATTTATTACTACCCGACAATTGAAAAAAGCCCAGGAAAAAGTGGCAAGGACCAATGAACCCTTGCAGAAGATTCTGGTGCAGTTGGGCTATGTATCGGAAAAAGACATTACCGAGGTTATGGGTCAACAGATGGGGGTAGAATTTGTGGATCTGGAAGATATAGAGATCGAGCCGGAGTTAGCCCGCTCTATACCGGAACACCTGGCCCAGAGGTACAAGGTTATTCCCGTGGGACAAAAGGGAAATCGACTGACCCTCGCCATGGTGGATCCTCTGAATGTTATCGCCATTGACGACATCCGGCTGATTACGGGATTCGACATTGAACCGGTGATTGCCACGGAAGAAGCCATCATGAAAACCATCAACCGCCAATTCGGAGTTACGGACCTGGCGGAAGTGCAGGAAACGGTGAAGGACATCAGCGCCACGGACTTCGGTGCGGTGGAAGTGGACGATGCGGTGGAAGAGGAAATCGCCCTGGACAAACTGAAGGAAATGGTGGATGAAGCACCTATCGTCCGGGTGGTGAACCTGATTATCTCCCAGGCTATCAACGATAAGGCGTCAGACATCCATATCGAACCGGAAGCCAAGCAGGTGCGGGTGCGGTATCGGGTGGACGGCGTGCTCCACGACGTCATGACCCCTCCCAAACATATTCAGGCTCCCATGATTTCCCGTATCAAGATTATGGCCAACTTGGACATCGCAGAACGGCGGGTTCCCCAGGACGGAAAGATCCACCTTCGCCACGATAACCGTGAATTCGACCTTCGTGTATCCACCGTGCCTACGGTTCACGGAGAGAAAGTGGTTATGAGAATTCTGGATAAATCCTCGGTTATGTTGGGTTTGAACAAACTGGGGTTCTATCCGGACACTCTGGGCCCCTTTGAAGGATGCGTGGAAAAGCCCTACGGTATGATTCTGGTTACCGGCCCTACGGGATCCGGAAAATCCACCACCCTGTATTCCTGCCTTAACAAACTGAATACCGAATATGTTAACATAATGACCATCGAAGACCCGGTGGAATACCAGTTGCCGGGCATCAACCAGGTGCAGGCCAACGAGAAAGCGGGACTGACGTTCGCGGGAGCCCTGAGAGCCTTCCTTCGTCAGGACCCGGACATCATCATGGTGGGTGAAATCCGTGACCACGAAACAGCCAAGATTGCGGTGGAAGCGGCGCTGACCGGACACTTGGTGTTAAGTACCCTCCACACCAACGACTCCTCGGGAGCGGTAACCCGTCTTATAGAAATGGGCGTGGAACCCTTCCTGTGTGCGTCGTCGGTCATTGGCGTGCTTGCCCAACGACTTTCCCGTCTGATTTGCCCCAACTGCAAGGAATCCTATACCCCACCCATCGAATCCATCAAACAGTTCGGACTGGCAGCCTTTACCGATGCGGATATCTCCTTCTACAGAGGAAGAGGGTGTGATAACTGCAAGATGACGGGATATAAGGGTCGTATGGGAATTTTCGAGGTGCTGGTGGTTACCGACCGGGTCCGGGGACTGATACTCCAGAGAGCCTCCACGGCGGAAGTGAAACAGGCGGCGGTGGAAGAAGGCATGAAGACCATGCAGGACGACGGATTGAGAAAAGTGCTGGACGGTCATACCACTATCGAGGAATGCCTGCGGGTGGTCTATGTGGAGGGACAGGATTTTTAGTAATAGTCAAAATTAAAATTTTAAGTTAGATGGAGGAACTGCTGATGACAATGGAACCGCTTCCATTTACAATGGATGAAGTATTGAAAACCACGGTAGCCCGGGGGGCCTCCGATTTACACCTGACGGTGGGGCTTCCCCCCATGCTGCGTATATCGGGAAGGCTGACCCCGACGGAATATCCCCGCTTGATGCCCGACATGACCAAAAGGCTGATTTACAGCATAATGAACGATAAGCAGAAGGAAACGTTCGAGAAACACTGGGAGTTGGATACTTCTCACGGCGTCCGGGGATTCGGGAGATTCCGGGTAAACGTGTTCAAACAGAGAGGCGTGGTGGGAGCAGTGTTCCGAGCGATTCCCAGCTCCATCCCCTCCCGCCAGGAACTGAATCTGCCTGCCATCCTGGATGATATAGTAAATCGTCCCAACGGACTGATTCTGGTTACGGGAGCCACCGGTATGGGCAAATCGACCACTCTTGCCTGCATGATCGACATGATCAATACCAACCGGGCGGAACATATGATCACCATCGAGGATCCCATCGAATATATCCATCCTCACAAGAAATCCATGGTGAACCAGAGAGAACTGGGGCAGGATACCCAGAGTTGGACCAACGCTCTGAGAGGAACCCTGCGAGAGGATCCGGATGTAATCCTGGTAGGAGAAATGAGAGACCTGGAGACCATCGGCGGAACCCTGACCGCAGCGGAAACGGGACACCTGGTCTTCTCCACCCTGCATACGTCCGACGCCTCCCAGACCATTGACCGGGTAGTGGACGTATTCCCTCCTCACCAACAACATCAGATTAGAGTTCAGTTGGCGGGAGTCTTGCAAGGGGTCATTTCCCAAAGGCTGATTCTCCATTCATCGGGAGTGGGCAGAGTTCCCGCAGTAGAGATTCTTTTGAACACTTCTGCGGTAAAGAATCTGATTCGGGAAGGAAAGACTCATCAGATCTATAACGCCATCCAGACCGGCTCCAAGCATGGAATGCAGACCATGGAGCAATCCCTGCTGGATCTCTATGTCAACAAGCAGATCACGGCGGAAGAAGCCATGAGCAACAGCCTCCATCCGGAGGATCTGCGCAAGATGATAGATAATGTTACCAAATAGGCGATGTAGCCGATGAAATAGTTTTTTAACATGGTTGTAAGATGTTCTTTTGGCGGACTGACGGGATTCGGGGCAGGAAAAACGAGATGCTTCCCTGAATCCGGGTCCCCGAAGGGCTTTATGGTTAAGCCAAATCTAAATGTAAAGGGTGAATGTATATGTGGTGGTGGCTAGTCCCTCTTGCTATATTCATAGTTGGAAACTTGACCAAGATCTAGCGAGCTCAGCTCGACCCAATGTGAGGGGAAGTGTTTTAGATGCCGTTCTTCTATTATGAAGCCAAGAATGAGAAAGATCAGGTGATTCGTGATACCGTTGAGGCACCGGATCTGAAGGAAGCGGTTAAAATACTACAGGGGCAAAAGATAACCGTAATCAATATTACGGAGCAGTCTGCCCCTGGCTCCCCACCGGGTGTATTCGGTTTTTTGAGTAAGTTGTTCAGTGAAAAGGGATGACCTTTTGAATAGATGGAACAGGTTTTGCGGATGTCCGGCAGCGGGCGTTTGAAGTCGGTTTTAAGGTGAAAAAGGAGAATCCTTTGCTTATGTTGAATCAAGTTTTATTAAATTTGCAAGCTAGGGGGTGAATGTTATGTGGTGGTGGCTGGTTCCCCTTGCCATATTTATAGTCGGCAACTTAACAAAAATTTAAGAAAAGGGAGGTTTTTGCTGTATGCCAGTATTTCAATATGAGGCGCGGGATCAATCGGGTCAACTGAGAAGAGATACCATGGAAGCCCCAAACCTGCGGGTGGCAACACAAAAACTCCAGGAACTCCGATACACGGTAATCAATATCAAGGAAAAAGCCGCTGCGGGAGGCTCCCAGAGCGATGTGCTGGGGTTCCTTGAGGGGTTCCGAAAAGTTAACGAACAGGCCCTGACGGTGTTTTCCAGGCAATTTGCTACCATGATTAATGCAGGTCTGGCCATGGTGCGGTGTCTGGACATCCTCTCGGAACAGACCGAAGACAAGAAATTGCAACATACCCTGATTCAGGTGCGGAGAGACGTTGAGGGCGGTTCCACCCTGTCGGCGGCTCTGGCCAAGCATCCCACGGTTTTCAGTACCCTGTACACCAGCATGGTCAAGGCGGGGGAAATGGGAGGAGTCTTGGACGAAGTTCTGGAACGGTTGGCGGGTTTTATGGAAAAGGACTTCGGCTTGAAGAAAAAGGTCCAATCCGCCCTGACCTATCCTGTGGTAATTCTGGTAATGGCCATGGGTATCGTGTTCTTCCTGGTTACTTATATTCTTCCCACCTTTGTGGAATTGTTCGAAGGTATGAACCTGGATCTGCCTCTTCCCACCAAGATCCTGATCTCCATCACCAAGATGGCCAAGGACTGGAGATTTGTCAGCCTCTTCCTGGTGATTTTGGGCGGCGGCGGTTTTGCCCTGGGGCAATATGTCAGGACCCCCTTCGGCAAAAAACAGTTCGACCTGTTGAAGTTGAACATTCCCGTGTTCGGTCTGTTGAACAAGAAGGTGGCTATTTCCCGGTTCTGCCGTACCCTGGGAACCCTGTTGTCTTCCGGTGTGCCTATCATGCAGGCTCTGGAAATCGTGGGTAAGGCGTCGGGTAACGAAATCATATCCATGACTGTGGCGAAAGTCAGAGAGTCCATCCGGGAAGGTGAATCCATTGCGTCTCCTCTGGGAGCCAGCGGTATGTTCCCTCCCATGGTTACCCAGATGGTGGCTGTCGGTGAAGAGACCGGTAACCTGGACGCGATGCTTTCCAAGATTGCCGACTTCTATGACACCGAGGTGGAATATATGTTGGCGTCTTTGACTTCCATGTTGGAACCCATCATGATCGTCGGTATGGGCGGTATCGTAGGATTTATCGTAATATCAGTGTTTTTACCTCTATACCAGTTGATCGGTCAAATGAAATAAATTCACTATCCAATATAGATTTATCGTTAAATACAAGGGGCAGTTTCTGTCCCTTCTTATGTTTTCGGAAAAAAATAAAACAGAGTCGGGAAATAAAAAGGATTGTCCCGGACAAATAGAAAATAGTATGTGGATTTGGCTATAATACCAGGAAGACAGATTGGAAAAATAAACTGCAAGGTTGTGATCCCGATTATGAATGAACCTCACCCGGCTCCCGGTGAAAACCAGGAAAAAGAAGTTCTGGCAGAAGGCCCTTCACCGGATGAGTTGTCATTGGAAAAAGAACTGCCGGAAGAGGATAACGGTGTTCTTTTTCAGGAGTGGCGCCGGACGGGGGATGAAAGGCTCAGAACCCGGCTGATCCAGGAGAAATCTCATCTGGTTCTGCCCATAGCCAAGAAGTTTTTCATACTTCACCATCCCAACGAGGCGCTGGAGGATCTGATTCAGGTGGGGTATATCGGACTGATCAAGGCGGTGGATAATTTTCAGCCGGAACGGGGGAACAAGTTTATTACCTATGCAACTCATTGCGTCTGGGGAGAAATCCGTCATTATATGAGGGATAAATCCCAGAGTCTGAAAAAACCCCGATGGCTGCAGAAGTTAAACCGGCAGGTGAGCATGTTTATCGAGGAATTTCTCCATAAACACCAGCGGATTCCCACCATCGACGAGATAGCCACCGCTCTTAACATAACCAGGGACGGTATTCTGGAGATCCTGAAATCCAAATACCTTATCTCCTACCAGGATATTAACCGGCAGAACGCCGAGCAGCTGGACATCAACCGGATCCGGAGCCTGCGGCAGGAATCCTTCCGGTTGCCCATAGAAGACCGGATTGTCCTGGAACAGGCTTTCGACAAATTGCTGCTGGCGGAGAAGAAGATTATCTATCTCTTCTTCTACAAGGATCTTACCCAGACCCAGATAGCGGATTTCATGGGATTATCCCAGAAGAAGGTGTCCCGGATGATCCAGAAGTCCCTGGAGAAACTGAAAAAAGGGATAGTTCCTGAGAAGTAGTCCTTGTAAGACGTATTGAATTACCTCCAAACAGCTCCCAAAATAGTCCCCTGGAACTATTTTTAAAAAAAACCGAAAAATTATAATAAGATAAGTGTCTAGAAAAAAAAAAGTTGGGTATAATATAGGTGAAAGGCAAAACGAAAAGCGAGCAATCGAAATTCGAACCCGACGCCTGAGATTTCAAAACGAGGAGGTGAAATAGAATGAAGAGAAGAAAAGGTTTTACCCTGATCGAGCTCATGATCGTTATCGCAATTATCGCCATTCTGGCGGCTATTCTGGTTCCTAACTTCCTGCGAGCAAGAGCTCAGGGTCAGTTCACCGCTTGTCAGTCCAACTGCAAAAACCTTGGCACCGCCCTGGAAATGTATTCCACCGATAACGCCGGACACTATCCCGAAACCATGGGCACCGGCAGTGACACCATTGCTCCCAACTATCTGAAGAGCATACCTACCTGCGCTTCTGCTGGTACTGACACCTACAGCGGATCCTATGAAACTGCCACCAACCCCGATGCCTATACCTTCTATTGCGAAGGCGGCAATCACTCCACCCTGGTCCAGGGAGACTATCCTCAGTATACTTCCGAAGGTGGTCTTACCGCAAAACCCTAATTTGAAACTTATCTGAAGTTAAAAATTGCGAGATAGGGAGCAAACGCTCCCTATCTTCGTTTATAGAAAGGTTTTCAGATGGAGAGTAAGGATAAAATTTCAATCCGCTTTGACCGGTTTTTAGATGTTTTACAAATTCCTTCCGCTCTTCTGGTGTTTCTGCTCCTCTGGTTCACCACCCGGCCCATTCCCGTGGCGGACTTATGGTGGCAACTGAAATCGGGACAGGTGGTTCTGGAAGGAGGAAAAATCCCCGCCACCGACATTTTTTCCTGGACAGCCTCCAATCTCCCCTGGATCAATCACGAATGGCTTCCCGAAGGAATCTTTTACTGGCTTTATCAGAGAGGGGACTTTACCGCCCTTTATATATTCAAAATTTTCATCATCGCTCTTTCCTTCTTTATTTTGATTTTCGCGTCCCTCGGTCAGGAAGTAAAATCTCCTTTTCCTTTCATATCGGCGATTCTGCTGTTGTCGGTTTCCGGGGGTCAACTCTATTTTGACATCCGCCCCTATCTTTTCACCTATCTTTTTCTCGCCCTGACCCTTGCCATTCTTCTTTATTCTCTTCATAGCGGAAAACCCCGATTATGGCTTCTTTTTTTTCTCCTTCCCGTAACTCTTTTGTGGGTAAATTCCCATGGCGGATATATACTGGTTTATATTCTTGGCTTTCTCTTTATAGGCGATTATCTTTTAAAGGGATTTCAGTTAAGGATAAAAGCGGGAAAAAAAGAAATCCCCCTGAGTCTGATATTGGAACTGCTGCTTTTTATCGGGGCGGGGTTGGGTATGCTGACAGGAAAGGGTTTTCGCAGGGAGATTCTGGGAATTTTTTCCGTGCAGCAGATATTGGGTCTTTTTATGGCGGCGGCGGGTATCTATATTTTTGCCAAAAGGATTGATATAAAACCATACAGTCCCGACTCTCCTGGCTCCGACAGTCTCTCTTTCCCGGTTTCCCGTCCTCCTCGGTTTTTGTGGTCGGTTTTTCCCCTGGCTCTTCTTGCCGGTCTTATTAATCCCTACGGTTTTGAGATATTTACCTATCCCTTTACTTTTTTCGGTGATTCCTATTACAGGAGAAATCTCATCGAGTGGATTCCTCCGGATCTTTTGAAAACCCATTTCTATTTTCTTGCGGCTTTTATTTTTATATTTCTGCTTTTTGTTTTATTTGCCCATCGACTCAGGACATGGGATATAATTCTTTTTTGTTGCTTTTCCTATCTTTCCCTGACGGTGGTGCGGCATTCGGTGCTTTTTTCCCTGGTGATGATTCCTTCTCTGGCATATTTGCTGGAAAATTTGTGGCAACGGATGAAAACGGCGGTGAAAGGGGAAGGGGAGGGACTCTTCGAATCGGGGATGTTCCGCATATTGAATCCTGTTCTGTCGGTTCTGATCTTGATCTGCACTTTCTATTACGGTTTTACTCTTTCATGGCGGGATCTGAATATGGAAAAGAAACTATTTCCCGTTGCCGGGGTAGAATTTCTGAAAAAGAACCCTCTGCCGGGAAGGATGTACAACCCCTACGAATGGGGAGGCTATTTTATATGGAAACTGTATCCCGATTATCCCGTTTTTATCGACGGCAGAGCCAACACCCTCTATCCCGAATCGTTTTATAAGGAAGCCATGGAGACCCTGTGGGGAGAGGAATGCTGGGAAGAGGTACTGGATAAATATGATGTGAACTTCGTGTTCTGCAATAAGTATCTGTGGGCGGCGGGGAGCCAGAAACTGCCGGAACGGCTTATGAAAAGCAAAAATTGGGTTCTGATATTCGAAGACGACATAGAACTTTTATTCATTAAAAACAGTGCTGAAAATAAGGAGATAATTCAAAAAGCCCGCCGGGGAGAGCTGATATTGCCCGATACCCCTTTCCGCTGGAATATGCAGGCACAGGAACGGATCCTGAAAAAAGACTTTAAAGGAGCGGAAGAAATTCTGAACAAGATTCTCAGGGAGGATCCGGAAAATATTCCGGGGTTGATGAAATTTGCCTACATTTACCTTGTTAACGGCGATGACCTGTCGGCAGAGAAATATCTGAACAGGATCCTTGAAATAAATCCCCAAACCCCCATGGCCCACTTCAACCTGGGACTCCTTTATGAAAATCGCAAGGATTATGGCAAGGCCCTTTACCATTATGAAGAGGAAGTGAAAAACAACCCCGATAATAAAGGAGCGGCACAGGGAGTAAAAAGACTAAAAAAAATTTTCGCTCCGGAGGATTAAAAAACTCTAAAAAAGAAGAATACTACAAGGAAATAAACTTATGAAATCGAATAAAACAGTAACCTTGTGATAAAGTATCAAAAGAAGGGGGTCTTTTTATGGATTCCACCCAGGAAGAAAAAAAACACCCGCAAATTCCGGAAGAATTCACGCAAAAAGAGCAGGAAGCGGAAGATTCCATCGCCGCCATTGACATTAATCAAGCCCTTCAGATTTTTAAAGACCTGACTGCCAAATACCCCGACATAGATCGGGGATGGTTCGGACTGGCCCGATGTCATTACCTTCTGGGCAGTTATGCGGACTGTGCCAAGGCTTATAAAAAATGTCTCGGTATTTCCCCCCTATTCGGCGTGTTCCACAAACTATCCTCCATGGGTATGGGGCAGCCGGGGAAGATGCTGGATATGGCCGAAGCCCTGGCTAACCAGGGAATGAATACGGAAGCCCTGAAATTTACCGACAAACTGGTGGAAATGGAACTGGATGACACCCTCCGGGGAAAAGTGAATTATCTCCGGGACGATCTTAAAGCCCAGATGGCAAAGGCCCAAAAAACCGCCGGAGAAGGGGACTATACAAAACAATCCCGCAGTTTCGGCTCGGTGATGAAGTTCGTGGTGGGACTGGTGGTGGTGGCGTTGCTGGTGGGAGCCGGATACCTGATCTATAACGCCTACGTCGGTTCCGATCTTACCAGCGGTATCGAGAAGTACAGCCGGGGAACGGATCTGTATGCCAATTTTCAAAGATCGGAAGAAAACGACCAACTGAATATGGCTATCGAGAATTTCAAAAGTTCCGAAGAACACCTGAAGAAAGCCCTCAAGAAGAATCCCGACGACGCTATGGCCCTTTTCTATCTGGCCAGCATATATATGAAAGAAGCCGAAATAAAAGGGGCTCAGAGTAAATCCTCCGCCGCCCGGACCAAAGCTCAGGTGCAAGTTGAGGACAAGGACTATATCGGTCTGGCAGAACCCAACCTGATCAGAGTTATCCAGATCTCTCCCGATTATGCCGATGCCTATCTTCTCCTGGCCAGGGTCCGGCTCAATCAGAAGAAATATGACGAGGCCAAGGAACTCCTGTCCAAAGCCATCACTCTGGCTCCCAACCGGTATAAATCCGGCTCCGAAGTCGATAAGAAGAAGTTGAACGATATTACCTCCAACGCCAAGGCTCTGCTAAAGAGTATCGAAATCCGGCAGTCGAGGGGAACTCAAGAAACAGCGCCCCAAGTTACGCCCGAAGTAAAACCCTCGAAGACTCCCGCCCCGGAAGATAAACCCAAAGCGGTAACCCCCCCCGGTACAGCAACTCCCCAAGGAGAAACCAAACCTGATAGTACAACTCCGCTAGGGGAAAATACGCCTGCTACTCCGGCCAGCCCGTCTCCCACGGAGGACCGAGGGACAACTTCTAACCCGGTGATTATTCCCGATGCAGGCAGTACTCCTGACGCAGGAACAACCAACCCGTAAGGAAATGGGAATAACCTTGAATACAAGCGAGTCGATTTAGAGGAACCCTTTGCCATGCCCTATGAAGATGATGCCACTCTTGCTCACCTGCCGGAGAAATTCCGGGAGATGCTCCTTTCCGCCGACGCATGTATGGAACGGCAGGAGTATTATAAAGCTCTTGTCCTCTATAAAACCATGACGGATGAATTTCCCGATTATGCCGACGGCTGGCTGGGATTGACCAGAGTCAATCTGCTGATAAAAGAATATGACAAAAGTGCCGAATATTATCTGTATCTTATCGAGATTCTCCCGGATTTCAACCCTTACAGCCATGTGGTCCCCATCGTAAAGAGTGATATTCCGGGAGGAGTGAAGTTTGCCTTCGCTCTTGCCCGACGGGATCTTTATAAGGATGCCCTGAAACTTCTGGATGAATGTTCCGGTGTGTATCCCGAAGAAAAAATCCTGATTCTTCTGGATCAGGCAAAACATGAAATTCAGGAATTGTACCAGAAGTTCATGGCCAACAGACTGGAAGAATATAAAGAACAGAAAATGGGCGAAACCATAAAGAAAGCCATCCTTTATCTGCTGGGGGCAGTGGCTCTGGTCCTGGCAGTGGCCGGGGTAATTTACGGAGTTAACCGCCTGACTCTGGAACTCAGCATCCATGAGGGTATTAACTGTCTTACCATCGGCAGGACCAAACTGGAGGACTATAAGGAGTACCGGCAGAATCTGGGCGAAGCCGGTGAAAATCTGAAAAAAGCCAGGGAAAAATTCCAAAAGGCGGTTTCCATAGACGATTCCTCCTGGAAAGGACACCTCTATCTGGCAAAAACATACATGGCACTTCTGGATTACGAATTCGCCAAGGGAATATCCAGTGAGGATTACGTCAAGGAGATACTGGCGGAGTCCGCCAAAAACATAGATGCCGCTCTGAAACTTCAACCCGATAATGCCGATGTGAATATTACCGCAGCCAGAGTCTATTTCGAAAATCAAAATAAACAGAAGGCGAAGGAATACTGCGAGAAAGGATTGTCCCTGGCAAAGGCCATGCCCGATGGGGGACAGGACGACAACAACGCACAGAAAGAAAAGAAAAGACTTATCGACGAGGGAGAATCCCTGATGGACGGCATCTCAAAAATGTAGATTGGCTCACAAATAAAAAAACTCCGGGAATCACGAAACCGGGGTTTTTTGCTTTTTCTGGATAGTTTCGATTATATCCCGGCGGATGAAGGCAAAGTTCTGGAATATGCGGACGCCGAAGGTTACAATGGCCGCCAGATAGAGATCCACTCCCAGTCGATCTCCCACAATGGTCAGAAGTGCCGCCAGAAGGGTGTTGGCGATAAAACCTGTGGAAAAAACCGCCAGATTGAATTTGCCCTCCATTCCTCCCCGGATGGCTCCCAGGACAGAATCCAGACCCGCCAGAAAAGAAATGGAAACATACTTGGCATAGGCAAAGGGAATGCTGATGGGTAATAAAGTGCCGATTATAACACCGGCGAATACTGCTATAAGAATAATCCACATTTTATTTTTTCTCCTCCTGGGCAAACGAACTAATGATATTCATGGCCGAAAGCCCGCTTTATCTGTTTTCTTCCTCGGCGGTGGGTTCGTATATCTGGGAGTAGCGATGTACCAGGCTCCCTTTGAAAGCGGGGATGATGATTTCCTTTTCCCTGGTGATTTTGATACTTACTCCCCGGTCTATGTTGGGGGACATGCTGTCCAGGAATCCTCCCGTATATTTCAGACCCGTTTCCAGGGTGGTGGAGGGGCCCAGGGCTTTCACAATGTAGGGGGGGGAAAGCCGTACCGAATTCACCGTAATGGTGGGGCCCACACATCGGATGGAGGTGGTCATGACGATTCTTTCCTCGTTGATGGATACGGCTTCGGCTCCACTTGCCCACAGTTCGTTGACCAGGGCGGAGAGATCGATATCGTGTATTATATAGTAATTGGGATCGTCGTCGGGCCGGGGAACATAGGGGGAATCATCCAGCCTGACTATGATGCCGGTACCCTTGAGCCAGGTCAGACCCGCTTCCTGTCGAGCTTTCAGCAGCTGGTTCTTCAGGGTTACCGATTCGTCTTTTCCCTTAATGGTAGAATTTTCATATTCTGACAGACTTTTACGGGCACTGGCCAGATCCATCTGAAGTTTGTTTCTTTCCTGTTCCAGAAATTTCACCATCTTTGCCAGTCCCTCGCTCTGGGTATAGAAAGTGGGCAGAGAACCCTCCTTGCGATAAGTCTTGAACAGAAGGGCGATGATGATGCCCAAAATAACACAGGCAATACTGATGGATAACTGCCAGGATTTTTGAAAATCTATCTCTTCTCTGGTTTTTAGAACGGGGGATCGGGGTTGTTTATTTTCAAACCAGTCCTCCCCGTTCCCGCCGTTGGAGGGATTACCCTGATTATGGGCGTTTCCGTTATTTTTATCATTGAGAGTCATGGTCGGTACCTCCTGGGGTGGTCTGGGTCTCAGCAGGGGTTTCCGTATTAGCCGGGGTTGAGGGATCTTCTTCCTTCTTCCCCTTTTTCGTTATCGTATCCAGAGGCTGAATCACCGGTTGTTTATGCCGGAGATCTATATATTCCACTTTTATTTTTCTCTCTCTTATAATATCCTGCAGGGCAGAGAGGCGATTCATCTTGTTTTCCATGTTTTCTTCCCTGCCAAGAAATATTTTATAATCATTCTCTTCTCTTAGCCTGAGAGTTATTTCCAGTCGATTATCTATCTGATAAAACAGGATGGATTTTTTCAATTCATCGGGCAGATAGGGAATAACGGCAAACAGAGACTGAACTTTTTCCGGAGGGATCTTGCCTCCCAGTTCCAGTTTGTCCCCGGTGATCAGCCGGGGAAAGGTAAGTTTGGACAGGTCTGCCGGGTGAATCTGGTACAGGATGACTCCGTCCTCGTCTCCCGCGTACCATATATTGGAATCTTCCTTCTCCGTTATTATAACCGAAGGAGTCCGTTCCTGAACCTGGACTCTGACTTTTCCGGGCAGGGAGAAGTTAACCCGGACGTCCTTTATCCATCTCAGTTGCTTCACTCTATCCTGAAAATCCGTCAGGGGAAGAGTTACCACATTCTTGTTCATATAAAGGGGGATGTTGGAGGTTTGCAGGATTTCCTCCTTGGATAGCCTATAGTTGCCGTACACCTGGATGCTCTGCAACTTGAAAAAATCCGAGAAATAGAACAAAGCCTGGGACAACAAAAACAGAAAAACTATAAAGATCTTTTTGGCGATAATAGCCGAAAGAGAGGGAGCCGCATCCCTCTTGCGGGTCTTCTTTCTTATGGAGGTATCCGTCATATTACCGCCTTTTTTCAGTTTAGGCTAAACCCGGACTCCGGAGAAAGCCTTCATCCTCTCATGACGCAAAAGAGCCAGATCTATTTGCATTTTGAGCAGTTCCTCAAAGGAGATTCCGTCTTTCTGGGCTGCCTCCGGGAGAAGACTGGTTTCGGTCATTCCCGGTATGGTATTTAATTCCAGTGCGAACAGTTCTTTTTCCGTCACCATGAAATCAACCCTACCCATACCATAACACTGAAGAGCCTTAAAGGTCAAGACTGCCAGGCGCTGAGCTTCCTTATAAAGATCTTCCGGAATTCGGGCGGGGATTATATGGGTGGACATACCCGGCTGATATTTGGTGGTGAAGTTATAAAAACCTCCCTGGGCGATAATCTCGATGACGGGAATGGCTCTGGGATCGTCTCCTCCCAAAACTCCCACGGTTATTTCGATTCCCTCTATAAACCGTTCCACCAGGATTTCTCTCCAGTATTGTCCTGCGTCCCTGCAAGCGGGGATAAAATCTTCTTCCTTTTTTATTATAGTGGTTCCAATGGTGGATCCTCCTACCGAGGGTTTCACTATGACCGGAAAAGAAAGTCCCGACTCCCTGAAAGTTTCTCGGACTTTATTCAATCCCTCTTGAGTTTCCAGCCAGTCGGACAAAATCACGCAGAATTCCGGCGTGGGGATTCCGTTGGCGATCATTATTTTCTTGCTCATGATCTTATCCATACATAGTGAAGAACTCAGAACTCCCGAACCTGTGTAGGGAATACCCACGAATTCCAGCAGACCCTGAATAGTCCCATCCTCCCCCAAAGGTCCATGCAAGGATATAAATGCCAGAGCAATTTTTTCTTCCCTGATCTTTTCCAGCACATCTTCCTGAGCATCTATACCAACCACCGGATAACCCAGTCGTTTTATTCCTTCCAGCACATTTTTTCCCGTCTTGAGTGAGATTTCCCGCTCCGGAGATCTGCCTCCCATAAGAACTCCTATTTTCATAAACTTCTCCTTACTTCTGCACTTGTTATAAAATCAGGCAACCCTGTGATCCTTACCATAGCATAAAAAGGTTACACCCACAACAAGAATGAATTACAAATCGAAAACAATTTCCCTCGTTATCAAGGAGGAGTTTTTCTATCGGAGATTAAAACCTACTCTGTTTGTTTTTTTGTCGGTCATATTTTTAATTTTATCTATAAGAATAACCAGGAGGCATTTTATGAATATTCCCCGGGATCTGCTTTATACCAAAGAACATGAATGGCTGCGGGTGGAAGAGGATGACGCCGTTATCGGGATCACCGAACACGCCGCCCATCAACTGGGAGACATCGTTTTCGTGGAACTGCCCGAAATCGGCGACTCCCTGACCCAGACGGAGGAGTTCGGAGTGGTGGAGTCGGTTAAAACCGTTTCGCCCCTTTTCGCTCCCGTATCCGGCGAAGTTATCGAACTGAACAAATTCCTCTTACAGGAAATCGAGGGCGAGGACAACGAGGATTTTCATCCCGAATACGTCAACGAGGAACCCTACGGCAAGGGCTGGATGGTAAAAGTCCGCATGTCCGACAAGGATCAACTGACTAACCTGCTCTCCCCCGATGATTATGCCAAACTCCTTGAAGAGGTAAAATAAATTCGTTTTGTAGAACCGATTTTGTTGGAATAGATTCCTGTTGTAGGAGATTCCTGTTGTAGGAGGGCTCTCCAGAGGCCGACAGGATCGCCTGCTCTTATACTTTTAAGGGTTTACAATTATCGGCTTCAGGAGAAGCCTCCTACAATGGACATCCTCCTACAATGGACATCCTCCTACGATGGACATCCTCCTACGATGGACATCCTCCTACGATGGACATCCTCCTACGATGGACATCCTCCTACGATGGACATCCTACAATCTCCCTATTCCTGTCGCTGTTCTGCTCCTTTAATGTCCTTACTGTTATAGTAAAAAAAAACCTTTTCTCATGCCCGAAGGAGGCGAAATTTTTTGAAATATATTCCTCACAGTGGGGAGGAAGTGAAGAAAATGCTGGAATTCCTGGGAATTTCCTCGGTGGATTCCCTTTTTTCTCTTATCCCCCCGGAAAAAAGACTCATGGATTTAAACCTGCCCGGTCCCTTCTCGGAGGTGGAGTTGAGTCAGGTCATGACCCGATTGTCGAGAAAAAACCGTGCCTTTTATGATCGCCCCAACTTTCTGGGAGCGGGAATTTATAACCATTATTCTCCTGCGGTGGTGGATACGGTGTTATCCCGTCCCGAATTTTATACCGCCTACACTCCCTATCAGGCGGAGGCGAGCCAGGGAATTTTGCAGACCATTTTCGAATTTCAGACCCTGATATGTATGCTGACGGGTATGGATGTCGCCAACGCCTCCCACTATGACGGAGCCACCGCCTGTGCCGAGGGAGTGGGTATGGCTATTGCTCAGAGCGGCAAGAAGAAGGTTTTCTATTCGGCAGGAGTTCATCCTCAGTATATCGAGGTCATGAAGACCTATCACCGGTGGAATACCAGAGTACAATTTATCGAAATTCCCCTTAATAAAGGTGTTACCTGTCTCACCACTTTAAGGGATAAGATGGATGCCGATACCGCCGCCGTTCTGGTGCAGAACCCCAACTGCCTGGGTTTTATCGAGCCCGTGGAAAAGATAGCCGGATTGAAAACCGAAATGAAAAGCAAGGGATTACTGGTGGAAGCGGTCAACGAACCCCTGTCTCTGGGACTGCTGAAAACCCCCGGCGATTGCGGAGCCGACATCGTGGTGGGAGAAGGATTGTCTCTGGGACTTCCTCCCTCCTACGGCGGACCCGGCGTGGGATTTATGGCGACCAAAGACAAATATCTCCGGCGACTCCCCGGCAGAATCGTGGGACAGACCCTGGATAACGAAGGCAAAACCGCCTACTGTTTAACTCTGCAAACCAGAGAACAGCATATCCGACGGGAAAAAGCCTCCTCCAACATCTGTTCCAACCAGGCTCTTTGTGCCTTGGCGGTTACCGTTTATCTCTCCCATACGGGCAAAAAGGGCTTTGCCGATTTAGCCCGGCTCAACTTCCAGAAGGCTTTCTATCTCAAGGAAAAAATCTGCCAGTTGCCGGGATATTCCCTCTTTGCCGATGCTCCCTTCTTTAACGAATTCACCGTCCGCTGCCCCGCCGATCCCGTGAAACTGAGCCTCTATCTCAAGGATATGGACATCATCGGCGGATTCCGCACCGGTATCTGGGGAGATCAGTATCGGGACTGCATGACCTTCGCCGTCACCGAAATGAACACCCGCAAACAGATCGACGATCTGACGGGTTATCTCGCCAATTTTTGCCGCCAGGAGGTAAGCGTCGCATGTACAACGGATTAATTTTTGAAAAAAGTTCACCGGGACGAGAAGGCTTCGTCTGTCCCCGGAGAGATGTTCCCTACGCGGATCCCGGCGAGGTAATCCCCACCGAATATCTGGCCCAGTCGCCTCCTCCCCTGCCGGAAGTGAGCGAAAGGGATCTGATCAAACATTATACCCACCTTTCCAACCGGAACTATAACGTGGATGCCCAGTTCTATCCCCTGGGATCCTGTACCATGAAATATAACCCCAAAATTAATGAAAAAATATCAAGATTACCCGGCTTTACCAACATTCATCCCTTAGCCGACGCCGATGAAGTTCAGGGTGCCATCGAATTGCTGGTGAATCTTGAAAAGCTCCTCTGTGAGATCACCGGTATGTCCGCCTTCACCCTGCAACCCGCTGCGGGAGCCCACGGAGAATTTACCGCCCTTCTCATGATCCGGGCATATTTTAACGCCCAGGGAGAGCCGGGACTGAACAGGAATAAGATTCTCATCCCCGATTCGGCTCACGGCACTAATCCTGCCAGTGCGGTCATGGTGGGATTTGAAACGGTGGAGATCAAATCCGATGAGAGAGGCAATGTGGATCTCGAAAACCTTAAATCTCATCTGGACGAAACCGTAGCCTGCCTCATGCTCACCATGCCCAACACCCTGGGACTCTGGGACGAACACTTAGACGAGATCATAAAATCGGTGCATGACGCGGGAGGACTGGTCTATCTGGACGGGGCCAACCTGAACGCCTTCATGGGCATAACCCGACCTGCGGATCTGGGTTTCGACATAATGCACACCAATCTCCACAAAACCTTCTCCACCCCTCACGGAGGAGGCGGACCGGGATCGGGCCCTGTGGGATGTATCGCCGAACTGGTTCCCTACCTTCCCAACCCCCGACCGGTCTTTGAAGACGGCAAATACCGATTCATAAATAATTTCAAATCCATAGGTCGGGTAAAATCCTTCTTCGGTAATTTCGGCGTCATGGTCAAAGCCTATACCTATATCCTCTCTCTGGGCGCGGAAGGGATAAAACAGACGTCCCAAATGGCGGTCTTAAATGCCAACTACATGAAGGAAAAAATGAAAGGTACCTATTATCTCAAATATGATCGCCCCTGCCTTCACGAGTTCGTGCTGTCGGCGAAAAACCAGAAGGAAAAAGGCGTAAGCGCCAAAGACATCGCCAAACGGTTGCTGGACTACGGTCATTACGCCCCCACCGTCTATTTCCCCCTCATCGTGGAGGAAGCCCTCATGATAGAACCCACTGAGACCGAATCCATGCAGACCCTGGATCAGTTCATGGAGGATATGAGGAAGATCGATGAGGAAGTTAACGCCGATACTCAACTGGTGATTCAGGCTCCCCATACTACCCCCGTGAAAAGGGTTGACGAGACTCTTGCCGCCCGTAAACCCGTCCTGCGATGGAAACCCTGATGAGATAAAGAACAGGAGTTACGCTCAAATTCGAGGAAACCGGCATGAAATGGTCATCTTGAATCCTGAAACCAGTTCAGGACAGGCTTCGTTTCAGGATCTCCGGCAATCGGCATAAAATCCTGGTTTTGGTATAAAATGGCGTAAGTCCTGATATAATGGCAAAAAGAGGTGGAAGAAATCTTCACCTCTTAAAATTTTTTTAGTAAAAAAAGGGATCTGTGAGATATTTTTTGAAATTACGGTAAAGGGTGTTATAAATATCCTTTACTGAAGTTTATACTAAGAAGGAGGTCAGGTCTTATGAAAAAATTATCCCTTTTATTGCTTCTTGCCCTTATCGCTGTCATAGTCGTTCCCCTTACCGGATGCGAATCCAAACCCAAGCCCCAGGAGATCGCCGCTAAAGAGTTCTTTGGCGCTCTGGTAAAAGAAGACTACAAGACCGCATGGGAAAGCTGCACTGAAGAAACCCGCAACCAGATGTCGGAACTCATCGGACAGGTTGCCAAAAAGATGAATCCCCAGGTAAATTTTACTACCGAACAGGTCCGCAAGATGATGGACGACAACGAAAACGGCATGAGAGACAGCTGCTGGAAGAGCTTCAAGACTTCCGTTAAAGCCGATGAAGTTTATAAGGATGCCCAGTTTACTCTCCTGTCGGAAAGCGGTAACAATGCAGTGGTAAAGATTACCCACAAGGACGAATCCATTGAACTGAAAATGATAAAAGAAGGCGAACAGTGGAAGATCGGCTGGATGGAATCCTTCGGCGACGAGGTCAGAAAAGAACTGGATAAGATGTAATACATTCGCTTGTTCTTATCTGAAATCCCCGATAATAGTTTATTCCGACGAAAAAGAGAGTTTTTCTCTCTTTTTTTGTCCTTATGGTGCTAATTATAGTATGTAGAATTATAATTAGCACTATTTTATATTATATATGATTGGGATTTGTAAATCAGGGAAGATAATTATGAATAAGGAAATTCTTATAAAATTTGGTCAAAGAATCCGGGAGGAAAGAAATAAACAGGGATTATCCCAGGAGGAACTGGCAGCTAGAGCGGATATGCATAGAACCTATATCGGGATGATAGAAAGAGCGGAAAGAAATATAACTCTGGGAAATATTCACAAGTTAAGCCAGGCTCTGGGGATAAAGATTAACGATATTTTTAAGGAGATGGATTGAAAAACTATGGGCTACAAAGATGAAATCCGACAATTAAGTGAGACAATTCCTGAAAACATAGTGGATCTGAGGATTGAAAGAAAAATAGGATCCATACCCACTCAGGCTTTTTCGGATTTCCTGACTCATAGCGAACAGGGAGACTGGGCAGAATTCCTGTTTTTTAACTCCATCCTGGAATCGGGTACTCCTTATATCCCTGTCCGTTATGGAAGATCCGATAAAATAATTGCAGGAGATCCCGGTTTCAAAGAATTTTATAACAAATATCAGAATGAATTGGATGAAATCGGAAAGCGTCCGGATATTCTGTTATTCAAGCCGGAAGATTATAAACAGGAATGGGGAGAAGATATAAGCAAATTCTCCCTGGATACTCTCAAAGATATTGTCCCTCTGACGATAGCGGGTTTCGAGGTGAGATCCAGTTCTTATCTGACGGAGAAATTCAAACCTAAAGAGGATAAGCCTTTTTTAAGTTTTACACCAAAAGTGGAAGACTTGTTGGTAGTTTCAAAATGGATAGAAGTTTTTGGAGTTCCTCACTTCTATGTTCAGGTCTTTTTTGATAAGATATATATTATTTCTTTCAAGGATATACTGAGTTTATTAAGAGAGGCGGAGACGGAAGAAAGAGGAAAAAAGAATAAAAAAATTATAGGTAAAAAACATGAAATGCCGGTTTTTATAATAGAAAAGAACCCTAAAAATCAATATAAAGAGACAATCCATATTTATATAAACAATGGAAAAACTCTGGGTAAAATAAGCGAAGTCCCCCAGTTGATTGGGAATAGGAAAGAACTGGCGGGTGGGAGACTATTACATTATGTCAGTTTTGAGGGAGGGAAAGCGGTTCTTGATAAAAAGGTTCTTCTGGAGATAATAGAAAATACGATTTAAAAATTTCATTCGCTTTTTGGATTACTTTTTCGCCTTCGTTCCCGTAAAGAAGTATTTTCTGTAATTCCCTCAATCGCATTTTATGCTCCTCTTTTAATAAACCAAAATTAAAACATAATGATTTATTAAGATCGTTGGGTTCAAATTTTTCAAGACCGTTGCCATATTCCCGTTTTTCTCGATCTAATAATTGTCTGGCGAAATCGGTATTTAAGTATAAAAATAAAATATCAAAATATTTCTCGCCCCAGGGTGTGGGGTAAAAAGCATGAAAACATGTTAGAGTTTTACATTGGGTTTCATTCCATATAAATTTAAGTCCATGTCTTCCGAATACCGAAACCCATATCTTTGATACTTCCCGTTTTTCAAGACTGTACCAGGGGGTTCGGTTTTTTGTCAGGTATTTTTCGTTTATTCCCGCTTTTTCCCCCTTTTTGATATAATTTATACACTCTGTTTTGTCTGATTTTTCTCCGTCAAAAAGGAACATTTTTTTATTGTCTTTTACCAGTTTATCGAAATCTTGCTGGGTAAATTTCATTCCTTTGGAATAAACGGCTTTTCCTATACAGGGGTGAAGACATTCGGGAGGAATATTGAATTGAATTTTTTCAGATTCGGATAACATAAAATACTCATTAGAACCGGTGGCTATTCCTCTGGAGAATCTGCCCACTCTGGAGAATGGCATCAATTTGACATCCTGTTCATCATGATGATAGCCGTTAAAGTAGTTTCTCCATTTAATTATGGGATCAACATCTTTGATATTCAGGGTTTTGACAGGTTGATTTTTTAGAAAATCCCATAAATTCTTTAGTTTATCTCCATCTGTTATATTATAAAAATTGATATACTTCTCCTTCTTTTCCTTTTTTTCTCCCAGTATTATTACCGAGGTGGTAATGGCATTATCAAATAAATTACTTTTAAAGGATAAATTAATTAAATGATGCACTATCCCGGATTTCAGAAGGTAAGATTTTATCTCTTCTCCGTAATTGGCGTTTAAAAATTCGCTAGGGATTATGAATGCTATTCTTCCGCCGGTTTTTAACTGGTTAAGACATTTTATCAGAAACCAGCAATAAATGTTAGATTGAATACTAAATTTAAAAAAAGTTTTTGAACAAATTTCTTCATAGATAGCACTTTTATTTTTTATAAAATGGTGTTTATAATAAGGAGGGTTGGCAATAATCCCGTCATATTTATTTTTCCAACTTTGAGATAAAAAATCCCCATGAACAACATCGCTGTTTATCTCCATCTCTGAAATTAAACTCTTTAACCTATTATAAATTCCTTCATCGGTTTCCCATAAATCAAAATTTAACTCTTTATTCTGGTTTATATATTGTATTCCTCTTTCAAATATCCCGAAACCCGCCGACGGATCTAATATTTTCATCTGTGTATGATTACCGCCTAAAACCCATTCCGCCATAAAAACCGCTACATCAAAGGGAGTAAAGAACTGTCCCAGGGATCTACGATATAACAGGTCAGTATTTGATGAATACTCATCCTCGAGCTGGTTAGTATAGTAATTTATCATACCTCACCTTAATCCGAAACGAAAAAACTACTTAAAAGCTTACCATCCTCATAGAAATCGACTTTAGAATATGCCCATGGATTTTATGGCGGGGCTGTTGGCGATGGCGCTCAACGTGGCGGGGATGGTGAAGGAAGTGGCGAATATCCAGCTGGATTTAATTCCGTCCCCGATGGCTTTCATGGTTTCCATATAGTCGTAGCCGTGGGAATAGATGATCTCTCCTTCTTCCATCTTCTGGAAGGCGTTGGCTCCTACAATACCTTTCGCCAGGCGGTTGTTGGTTTCCGAGGGGGAAACCGAGATGGGGTTGGGCATGGCTGCCAGGGAATCTCTCACTAATTGAGTACAGTAATAACTCTTGTCGGTCTCTTTGAAAAGAACATTATAGGGTTTTCCCACTTGGGCTTCAGCAAACTTTATGGCAGCCTGTACATCTTCGGGACTCTTGTAATCGGGCCGGACGATCTGGACAGAATTATATCCCTGGAGGTATATATCCACATCGGCTTCCCGGACGCCTCTGACCACCGATTCCAGCATCTTGCCGTCTCCTTTATAAAGAGCGGCATGAACGTAGTCTCCTCCCGTGGCGAACCTGTTGACCGATTGCATTATGGCGGTCTGGTCGTCCTTCTGAAGGATGATGTCGCCGGGTTGTAATAGAGATAAAACTTTTTCCTTTTCGTCTTCCGGGAAGGGATCCAGGATGGTGGGGAAGGGCATGTTGGAGAGGGTTCCCGATACCACCGCATTCAAGTAGGCGGCGTTCTTGCGGACTTCCTGCCATGCTTTGCCCGCACCTTCAGCTACTTTACTCATAGGATTAAATTTGGGTTTTTGAACCGCTATATCAGAAGTTTCTCCCGTCGATGAAAAAGATTCCCCGCCCTTCCATGATTGGGGGATCAGACTCTTTTCACCGGTTTTTTTAAGATTAAGCTTATCGCCGGGGGTTGATACGGCTCCCGTAAAACCGCCTATTCTCATCATATCCGACATACCGTTTCTCCTCTTGTTCTCGCATTAAAATATATCTCTTACATTCGTTTCCCAATTTATGCTAATGCAGTTGGATCCGCGAACTTGGACATTCCCATGGCATCGCTGAATCGTCCCATTCTGCCTTTGGAGAGGGTTCCTTTTTCCGATACGGTTTTGGCCACTACCTCCTGGAGGGTGGAGGTTTCATTTTCCGATACCTGCTCTCCTTTGGTGAACATGTCGTAGTGGTCTCCTCCCTTGGCCAGGAAGTCGATGGTGGCTACGGAATATTCCTTCCAGGGTTCCAGGATTCTCCCCGTATCGGTGGAACGGATTTCCAGGATCCGGTCTCCCTGGGGTCTTCCCGAATCGTAAAGCACTCTCATGCCGGAAATCTGCAGGGTCTGATCCGCCTCTTTTCCCGCGGACATCTCCAGAGCCGCCTTTATGTCTTCCCCTTTCATCTTGACCGTAACCAGTTGGGAATCGAAGGGCATGATGTTATATATATCTCCGTAGGTGATGTCTCCCTGCATCAGGTGTGAACGGATACATCCGCTGTTAAGCAGGGCGAATTCGGCTCCGGTTTTTTCTCTCATCATATCGGTGATCAGGTCTCCCAGGGGGGTTTCCCGGTCGCTGGCCTGGTGGGTCAGGTTGGCGTGGGTTTTGCCCAGTTTCCGGTTCATCATCTGATCCACCTGAACCTTATACTTATCGATGATTCCGTTGACTTCCTTATCGGGTTCAATGGAGTCGCCGTGGAGGGAAATCAACTCTCCCTTATAGGATACCATCCGTTTCTTCTCGGTGTCCCATTCCATCTGGACCTTGCCTATATTCTTGCCTCCGAAGCCCGCCTGGACTATGAGGGTATTGTCCACCTGCAGGGGTTCCGTCAGGGTATCGTGGCTGTGTCCGCCGACAATAAGATCGATACCGGAGACGTGCCGGGCGATGACTTTATCGCCGTTGAGTCCGGCGTGGGACAGTACCACGATAAGATCCGCTCCCTGTTCTTTCATCTGGGGGATGACCGCTTTCAGGTTATCGATGGGTTCTTCGATCTCAAGGCTTTTCACTTCATCCCGGCTGGTAATATCCTTGGTCTCCGGAGTTATCACTCCCACTATTCCCACCTTGACGCCAGGCAGCTGTTTTATAATGAAGGGAGTGGTATTGGGCAGAGGTTTGCCGTCTTTTTTGATGTTTGAAGAAACTATGGGGAATTTGGCCTGGGACAGCATATCCTGCAGGGTATTCAGCCCCCAGTCGAAATCGTGGTTCCCCAGAGTGGCGGCGTCATACTGTTCGTTGTTCATGACCTCCATGACGGGTTTCCCCTGGAACAGGCCCGATATGGAGGTTCCCATGGCCATGTCTCCCGAATCCACCAGTAAAAATCCCTGGCCCGAATCCACCGCCCTGGTACGTTCATTCTTTATAATCGATGCCATGGCGGCTTCTCCGCCGAAGTGGACGGGAGTTTCACTGCCCTCTATCAGTCCTTCGGAAGGCAGAAGATGTCCGTGCATATCGTTGGTGTGTAAAATATTTATAGTGACTATGTTATTGGACTTTTGCGGAACGGCGACAGTCTCCTTTTTGACATAAGGAGTTATCTGGGCAGAACTTTTCTCCTGGGCCTGTCCCGCCTGGAATGAACTGCCTTTACCTGTGCCTGATATGTGGGTTTTATCTTCACCGTAACCGGAGATGCCGGGTTTGAGAACACTACCCGCATATCCGTCGGAATATCCGGCAGTTCCCTCACTTTCGGCGGATTTGGTCTTTTTTGAGGCTACGTCCAACACATCTCTTCCCGTAATGAACAGGTTCTGGGGAGAGTATCTGCCTATGTCGTAGTTTGAATATGTCAACTAAATCACCCCGGTTAGAATATTGATGCTAATCAGCCCTTACGGGAGGATACCGATCTTCCCATATTCCTCCGCACCTGTATTATATCATAAAGGGAGAAAAAATAATGTTACCAAATTGTTAAAATCCCTCCATCTTTGTGCCCGTCATCCTGAAACGAGTTCAGGACAGGTTCCTGACTTATGCTCAAAACCGAAGAAACCGGCTTCACCTCGTCATCAGAAACCGGCTTCATCTCGTCATCAGAAACCGGCTTCACCTCGTCATCAGAAACCGGCTTCACCTCGTCATCCTGAACTTGTTTCAGGATCTCTGGAATTCGTCATAAAATAAGGGTTTTGATAATAAAAAGCGTAACTCCTGTTATTTATTTATCACATATTCTCTCTCCCTGAGGTTCTTGAAGCGGTCTTTTACCTGGGAGACGAAGGCGGAGAGGCGTTGTTCACGGGTATTATCTTCGAATCCGTCGTAGTCCATGGAGAGGAAGGGCAGTTGGTTATGCTTCTTTCTCAGATCCCTGGACAAAGCCGATACCACCAGGGAGGGCATACAGTTAAAGGGTCCCACGTTAACCACGCCGTCGAGTCCTCTTTTGGCGAAATCCTCGGACTTGCCCATGCTTAGAATGGCTTCTCCTCCGAAGAATTTGGTAATATACTCTTCTCCCAGTTTTACCGTTTCTTCCGGGGTGATTTCGGGCATGTGTCCCACGTATTCCTTCACGGCATCAAACAGTTTATGCTCATGGGCGGAGGCTATTTTGGTGAGGAAGCTGCGTTCGGTGGCAAGTTTCAGATATTTGGGGTTACGGGTGTCTTCCCATTGATCTTGTGCCACGACACCGGTGATATAGTTGGAGTAGCCGAAAAACTCCGTCATGGGAGCCATCCAGACTTCACATCCCATGCGTTCCAGGGTTAAAATGAGGTCGATGTTAGCGGGGCGACTGTGGCGGACGAAGAATTCTCCCACCACGCCTACCAGGGGACGTTTCTCATCTTTTCTTGGGATCGCCTGAAACTCTTTCATGGCTTTTTTGAGAATTTTCACCAGATATTCGGCGCTGGCGCCGGTAGCGGCTCCCGCCATTTTCCAGGCGTTATCCAGTTTGTTGGCGGGGTTTTGTACTTCTTTCATGATCTCTTCGATATATTTGAGGAAAACCTTTTCACTGTCTCCGGTGTTCACTTCGTAGGGGCGGGTATGGAACCACATTTTTTCCAGCATGTCGTGGGCAAGGAGGGCGTCGAAGACCATAATCAGGAAGGAACTTCCCAGACCTCCGTCGGTGTTGATATTGCCCAGAGTTACCATGTCCACGGAAACTTCCGGCGGTGTAACTTTTTCAAGAAGAACCTTTTCGATCATAAAATACATCCCGTAGCGGCAGGGACCTCCCGATTTGCCCTGAAAGAAGGCTTCCTTAGCGGGATCGAAGTCGGGTTGTATCGCCCGGTAAAGCATGTCCTGGGTGGTATAGAGCATGGGGATACAAACGTCGCCGGAGATATACTTGCGGGCAAGAGAGAGAGAGGGATCACCGGAACGGGGCAGAACCTTCGCATCGATGCCGTGAGCTCTCATGGCGGCGGTCATTACTCTGGCTCCTTCATTCATATAGGGAACCCAGAGGCGCTTCTTCTTTTGAATAATCTCGGTAAGGGGTGTGGATTCAGCCAGGACATCGCCGGTTTTGGGGAGTTTTACCGAGGTTTCCGCCGAGGTGAGGTGTGCCTGGATCCGGGTCAGGATTCCCGTATCGGAGGTATGTTCGTCGATCTGAACGGTGAGATACTGGCGGTTCAGTTCCTCGTAGAACATCTGATCCAGAAAAGCATCGGGACCGCAGCCGAAGTAGGTAATCACCAGGGCGTGGAGATTGGGGTATCTCTTGATAAACCGGGCGGCGGCTACTTTTTTCTGACCCTGGGCGGAGTAAATATTTGTCCAGGTATCCGACGGGTCATTTTCGGGATCCCGAAGAGGCAGAAAATCGAAAGGAATTGCCAGATACCCTTCATCTCTGACTTTCTTGCCCACATTCATATTGACGCCGGCATCGTGGAGGGCGTAGGGGCGACCGATAATGACAAAAGCCATCTGATCGGAAGGAAGGTTTTTCAGTATCTCTTCTCCCCGTCTCGCCGTTTTATTTCGGAACTCCTCAAGAGCCTTCAATCCGATCTGTAATGCCCGTTTGGATTCCTCCGGTTTTCTGCCCAGTTCCTTACCTAATTCTATCATCTTTCTTTCAATGTGGGCGGTTCCCCGCTGGAAGAAGAGTTCGGGGGCAAGAAGTCTGGTTTCGCTTTCATTTATTTTTAAGGCGGATTTCACCACATCGGGGAAAGATTGCAGATAGGGGCAGGTTACGCACAGTTCATAATCCCCGTAGGGTTCCTCAATAGAGAATATGGCGGGAATGAACAGATAATCCACCTTTTGTTCCAGCAGTTCCTGAGCGTGTCCGTGAGCCACCTTGATGGGGAAGCAGGGTTCCGCCACGGTTTTTTCTATCCCTTTCTTGATGATCCGTTTGTTGCTTTGACCGGAAGTAACTACCTTGAATCCCAGTTCGGTAAAAAAGGCGTTAAACAGAGGATAAAATTCGTTAAACATCAATCCTGCGGGATAACCGACGGTTTTACTCCCCTCGGGAGCGGTTTTGGTATAGGAGTTAAGAAGCATCTTCTCCCGTTCCTCGAAGAGATCGGGAATATTTTCTCCCAGGGATTTCTTATGCTGTCCGCTGTAGCGATCACACCGGTCTCCCTGATAAAAGACCTCCTGGCCCACTCTGAACATGTTGACGCTGCACTCGTTACCGCAATGTTTGCAGAAGAAATTGGTGAGAGAATAGTTCATTTTCTGAATTTCATCAAAACCCCGGAAGGAAGTTTGAGTGGGATCCTTTTCATAATTCTGATATGCAATCCGGGCGACGCCAATGGCACCCGTGAGATGAGGATAGGGGGGGACTATGATGGGGCGATTCAGGACGGTCTCGAAGGCGCCGATCATCCCCTTGTTGAAAGCCACCGCTCCCTGAAAAGCCACCTTTTCTCCCGTCTGACGGTTTCTGACCACCTTGATGAGATAATTCTTTGCGGAAGCCAGGCAGGCTCCGGCGCAGAGATTCTCAACGCTGACGTTATTCTGCTGGAAATAAAGCAATGCCCCTTCGGAAAATACCGCACAGGTGGAATTGATGATGGGCGGTTTATCTCCCTTTAGCGCCAGATCGCCGAAGTCGGTGATCTTTATGTCGAGATTTTTGGCGTGTTTTTCAATCAATGCACCCGTTCCCGCAGCACATGCCCAGTTCATCTCAAAGTCAGAAATAACGCCATCCTTTAAGCGGATAAACTTGGAATCCTGTCCACCGATCTCCACCACAGAAAGGTCTTCCTCTTTTATGAAGGTGGATACACCGAAAGCCTGAGCGGTGATTTCGTCTTTTATTTCATTTGCCCCTATAAAATATCCTGTCAAATATCTACCCGAACCTGTGGTAGCGGAAATCATCTTTTTAATATTAATATTTTTATCTTTTAACTGGGTTCGTATCTTCTCCAGGGTATCCTTGACGGCTTCGATGGGGTTTCCCTCGGTTCTGCGATAATACTGGGCAAGAACCTTATATTCGCCGTCGATACGGGTAATGACCGCCGCCTTGGTGGAAACCGATCCGATATCCACTCCCAGAGATGCCGTTTCTACGTTCAGATCCCGCAGTTCCTCATCGCCGTTGTCGTCCATGATAAGGGAGTCGCTGAATTTAATGGGTTCGGCGGATTCGTATTCGAAAGGAATAGAAAGCCACTGTTCCAGTCGGGAAAGCAGATCTTTCAAGTCCACTTCCTTATCTCCTTTAAGGGCGGATCCCACCGCGACGATATACATGGCGGATTCCGGGACTACCACCTGATCTTCCTTTAAATCCAGTTCATTAATCAAATGCTTTATTATACATTTATTCTGAGCGACACCGCCGATAAGAGCGATACGGTTTTCCGGCGGTTCACTCTTTCTGAGCAGCGACAAGCAGTTTCTTGCCACCGCCTGATGAATCCCCGCCACGATACGATCTCTGGAAGTTCCCTTCTGGTAGTGATGAACAATATCCGACTCGGCAAAAACCGCACAACGACCGGAAATAGACGCGGGATCCTCGATAATGTACCCCTTCTCGATAAACTCCTCCAGGGAATCGTATTTGAGCCGGCGATGCATATAGTCCAGGAAAGAGCCCGTTCCTCCGGCACATTTGGTTCCGGGAATCACATCTTTGAGAATCCTTCTTCCGCTTTTTTTGTCGTAGTAGAAGGAAAGATATTTCTGGGTTTCCGCTCCGATCTCGATGACGTGCCCCACTCCCTTGCCCAGATAGTCGGCGGCGGAGTTTATGGAATCAATTTCACTTATAGATTCCATATCCAGCACCTTACTCAATCGCGATGCGCCCGATCCGGTGATTCCTAACAGAACCTTATCACCGGAGTTGATTCTTTTTCCCAATTCCAATAAAATTTCTTTTAATTTAAGCACCGGTTTGCCGGCTATTCGCAGGGGTTCCAGTTTTTCTATCCGATTGTTTTCGTCTATAATAACGGTCTTTATGGTATCCGATCCGATATCAATGCCAATCCTGTTCATTAAAACCATTCCTCCGGGATCAAAATAATAAAATCGTAGATCGATTAACTTTTTTCAGGAGTTACGCCTTTTATTGCCAAAATCCAGATTTTATGCCGATTTCCAAAGATCCTGAAACAAGTTCAGGATGACGGGTTCATGCCGGTTTCCTCGACTTTGAGCGTAACTCCTGTCCTGTTTTCACTCTACTAAAAGCCCTTTTGATAGAAATTACCTTTATAAAAGAAATTTTCTTGAATCTCCGTCCAAGTCCCCTCATAAAGGAACCGACCTGCCGATATTCTCATATTTTACTGTCGGCGTTTATATTGGGTTTAAACTTTTCATCTATATCCGGGTTAATGATATAGTTTTTAAAGGTTACGTGGGCTTCCGCCTTCAGTTCGCTGGTATCGATGTTGACATACTGTTCCCTGGGGAGAATACAATCCTCATAAACGCCGAAATTCTGCATAAACAGTGCTATTCCGCCATCGGTATAAAAAAGTTTGGTCTTGGGGGTGATGAAGGTCTCCGTCTCTACCCACAGGTATGCCTTTTCTATCTTTTTCTTCTTTTTGGGGATCAATTCCAGAATAAAACAATCCACATTCTCTTTCAGGGTTTCTCTGCCGATGATCGTGGAGTCATAATCCTCCGGCTTAAAACTGGCGGGCAGCAGTTTGTTGAAAAAGTCTTTCTTTCCCTTGAGGATCTCCGGAACTCCATCCAGTTCCACCTTGAGTTTATCGGGCTTTTTAAGGAACAGCACCCCTTTGCAGGGAAGGGTCAATCCCATGAACTGGGCTTTTATGTTGAGATTCACCTGCAGGGTTTTAAGAGATGGGTTTACGGAAGAAATCTTTGACAGAATTTCATCGGCGGAAAGAGGGGAATCCTGGGCATACACAGGCAATGTCCACCGCCAGAGTATAAAAATAGTCAGTAAAAAAACAATTCCGAATTCTACTTTATTTTTGATTTTCATTTCACATCTTTATCAACAGGGATTTATTACGGTCAAAAACCCATGACAGGAATAAAGTCGGGGGACAACCCCGCATCAGGACAAACATAAACACCCTTACTCCTGTCCTTGGACCGACCTATTTTTTCTTGAAACCCATCCCCGATTCCTGCTTGAGGGTTTTCAGAGCGGATCCGAAGTCCAGCAATTCCCTGAGATCCAAAGTCTGTTCATTCCCGTTTTCCTTCTGTGATTGGCGGAGATGAAGGACTATTGCCGACAGGATCCAGGTCAACCCCAGAAGAACCACCGAAAAAACCATAATCAGAGCCAGGGCGGTGTGGCGGTTTATATAGCCCACAAATCCCACCAGCAGGGATGAAGACTGCAAAAGCAAAAGGAGAGAAATAAAGAACCGGAAGGGGGATTTATATCTTATCAATCCGAATATTCCGCATACAAATAAGAGTATAATACCTATAAAATAAAATGAATACCAGAATTCATCCATTATTTCCTTCTCCTTTCAACAGGGTGATCAGGGTGTAAATGACAGTGCAAAGAAGAATCAGGGCAAAAACAAAAGCGGGATTTTCGGATAAGTTCACCAATATGCTGTTCTCATCAGGCAACAGAGGCGGAATAAAATTCATATCCACCCACAGGGTTACCGCCTTGAAAGCCAACGCACAAACCACCAGCAGGGGGATTAAAAACCGACTCCTTTTCAGATCCCCTTCATTATCCTCCTGAGAGTTCTTTGTGCCTATAAATCCCTTTTTGGCCAGGTTGGTCAGAAGAACCACCGCCAGACCCGTCCCTGCCCATACCGGAAGAGCCGCCAGGGGAGAGGATAGCAACAGCAGTAGAATTCCCGCCACCCCGCCGGCAATGCCCACAAAGGCAAAAGCCCTGTAGAGAGAAGACACCCTCAGACTCACCGCCGCCATAACCAGCAAAAATAATAACAATACCAAAAATATAATATCCATACCTTCACCTTGCCTTTAACCACAGAGTATATGAGTTCAGATCCGGATTTCAGTCTGTTCCCGCCGACTTCAAACCGGAACAAGTTACCTTCAAAGGCTTTCTATACCGTAGGAGGCTTCTCCTGAAGCCGATACCATAAAAACTACAAAAGAAATCGGACTCTGGAGAGTCCTCCTACAACCTATAACCTACAACCTATAACCTACAACCTACAACCTACAACCTACAACCTACAACCTATAACCTACAACCTATAACCTATAACCTACAACCTATAACCTATAACCTATAATCAGTTAATCTCGACTCTCTATTAGAACAGCCCATCCACAGGCAAAAGAACCGAGCCTATCAACCAGGGGAAGAGGAGTCCCAGCAACAGGATGACTCCCGCCAAAACCAGCGAGGGAATAAGAGGAGTTCCAAAGGGAGAAAGGGTTTCCGTAGATTTTCCCTCTTCTGTTGATGAGGAGAGGGATTTTACTTCTTCTGTTGATGAGGAGGGGGATTTTACTTCTTCTGTTGATGAGGAGAGGGATTTTACTTCTTCTGTTGATGAGGAGGGGGATTCTACTTCTTCTGTTGATGAGGAGAGGGATTTTACTTCTTCCGCCGATGAGGGATATAGTTTCAAAAATCCCGCCAGGGTTAAAATCATGGAGACCACAACGGCTATTGCGATATAAACATATCCTGCCTGCCACAGGGCTATCAGGATCACCAGTTTGCTCCAGAATCCGCCGAAGGGAGGAACTCCGATCATGGAAAAAACGGCGGACATCAAGGGCAGGCGGGAGAGAACACCATTTTTTTCCGATTTCCGGTTGTCCTCTTTATCATTTCCATCTCCTTCATTCCCATAAGAGGGGATATTGAGGAACAGCTGGGTTTCCGAGAGGAGCAGGTTAAAGAAATGGAGTCCCGCGCCGGCAATACCCAGGGAAGTTCCCGTAGCCAGTCCCAGGAAGATATATCCCATCTGGGTATTATGGGAGCAGGAGAAGATTTTATTAATATCTTTTTCTTTTATTAATATAAATAGTCCTGCAAAAACCGAAAGGAGTCCTGTTATAATCAGGAGGGTTTGTATGAAAGCGGAAAAACCGAATATATATATTATCAATCTCATTACGATATATATGCCGGAAATTTTAACCACCATATTGCCCAGCATCGGGGGAAGGGAGGAACAGTGGGAAGGATCCCGCCGGAAGGGAAAAAAGGCACCTCTCACCAGAAATCCCGCCAGTAACAGAATCAGGGACAAAATCAGCAGGGGACTGTCGGGGTAATTCTCCAGCACGGTTTTTACCGATGACCAGGAAGTCTCTCCCGACAGCATGAAGATTAGAGTGATACCCGTGAGAATCACAAGACTGCTTATTACCGCAAATTTTATATATCTGCCAATATCCTTCGAGAATTCCCCTTTTTCCCGGAAAATCATCAACATCAACGCTACTGCGGTTATCCCCTCCATAAACAGAAACATGCAGAAGAGGTTTTCCGTCAGCACCATGCCGTTCATTCCCCCCATCATCAGAAGAGTAGCGGAGACCGCATCGACCATCTCCCGCTCATCCTTCACGATATGGGGAATTGCCCACAGGATGAAAAACAGAACGGCACCGATACCCGTCAGAAAGAGGAGAGTCAGGTTATCACCGGAGACCCCACCCCATATACCGGAAAAGGATCCGTAATACTTCAGCACCGCCATGACCGTCTGTGCCAGGGAAAACAATCCCCCCGCCAGAACCATTATTTTATTCCGGATTTTCAATAACCGCAGCATCAACAGCAAAACCCAGGGTATGATGATCAGACTTATGCCCACTTTCTAATGTCCTCCCCACTCGGAAGTCGGAGCTCGGAAGCCGGAGGTCAGACGGTATGGAGTTCCGGTTTGTCCATATCGTTCCCTTGCTTTTTCGCTTCCTTTTTCCTTGTTCCGCTTTTGATAAAATTGAAAATCCTGCCCAATCCCCTGACCACCCAGGAAGGAATATTTTTTATGCCTTTTATTATTTTATCTTTGAGTTCCAGCCAGAATTCTTTTTTGGACATTCTTATAAGACCGTTCTTTATCCGGTTCAGCAAAGCCAGAACGACATCTTTTACTATCGTAAATATATATACAATTATGGAAATCAGCCGGTTTTTCATGTCGGTGAGGGATTTAAGGCTGAATAAATTCAGAATCCCCTCTCCCGTCCGGATCATGGCTTTTGCCGACAGTTGAAGGGTTCCCTTTAAAATCCCGTAAGGTTCAAAGACTCCCTTGGCGCCCAGCAGATAAAAACCCGCCAGAAAGAAGGAATCGCAGATATAATCCGGTATGGCGATGCCGTTTCCGTTACTCCGTTTAAGACCGTAGCTGTGAATTTCATAGGCGCCGATGAATATGAAGATACTGATGCCCACCAGCACCATGTTGAGGGAATATCCCGATGTATCGATGCCCGAAATATTGGTCAGGGCTTTTATGATGGAGGAGTTATAAATCCCCGTCAGTACTCCACCCAGAGATAAAACGAACATGGGGAGCAACATCATGCCGGGAGCTTCCTTGACCATGCCCGCCATCCGGTCGAAATCAGGGGAATCTATGGTATTTTTTTCAATAAAAGTAGTTTGAACAAGCCGGCCAAGAGACACTATATTGATGAGAGAACCCAGAAGAGCCATAAAACAGAAGATCCCTCCCGCTTCCCAGGTTCCCTGATAAATAGCCTGTAACGAGAAGAATCCGCCCGTCAGCAGAACTCCCGTCAGGGAAATCGCCGCCAGGACAAAACAGAAAAAAGTCAGGGGAAGAGCTTTCATCAACCCCCGTAACTTTTTATCCTCCAGGTCTCCCGTTCCCGTGATATATTCAACAGCCCCGAAAACCGCCAGGAGTCCCATGAAGGATAAGGCATAGATAAGGGTGTGTAAAAGACTCCCCGTCATTCCCGCCGATGTTCCGGAACCGACTCCCATGAGGATGAACCCCGTCTGACTGATGCCGATGCAGGAGAGAATATCCCGGAAATTTCTTTTGTTGAGAGACATCATCCCCCCCAGCACAACGGTGATCCCGCCCATAATAAGCAGAAAAAGAGCTTCGGGAGAGGAACTGCTCAGGGGGTGTAGGTCGTCGGTTATCCTGAACAGCAGGTATATGCCGGCGATTCTTTCCGTAAAAGTGGCCATGAACAGATTAAAAACCGGAGAGGCACTTTTGCTGAAACCGTGAAAGGGGATAATTCCCATGCGGGACATGGCGCCAATCATAAGAAGGATATATGCCGCCACAGACCACCCGCCCGATTTGAGAGTCATTTCCGATATGGTGAGGGTTCCCGCACTATAACCCGCAATAGCCGCCGCCGTCAGCATACAGACATCTCCCGTACCTGTCATGACCAGGGATTTTAATGCGGATTCACGGTTTTCTCCTCCTTCCGGGAACAGAACAAGAATACGAATAAAGAGTCCGCCGGTTAGCAGAAAGAGGAGCAGCAGCAGATTATCGGCAAGAAAAGCCCCGTTCAAAAGAGATAAAGATATAAGAATAATACCGTAATATTTGGTCAAAGACTCATCTTTTAATACAAAAGGGATAATGAATATCGAGAGGAGAAAAGTTACCGTTCCCGTCAGTATCATGAAAAAAATTCCCAGAGAAGTTACTTTCAGGGAGACATCCAGCCCCACCCCTGTCCAGCCCGCAGACAGGGATAATTCCTGACCTATAAGAAAAAAAGGCAGGAGCATATTAAGAAAAACCGATAAAATAAATAACCCCCGGCTTATCTGCCGGTTTTTTCTCAGCAGAAATACCGGTATCGCCCCCAGAAGAGGGAGCAGCAGGGGAAC